>Ga0268386_10000248_pt1 | contig 32225 bp, 33 predicted proteins | sample RVTome_15_FD_200260 | JGI IMG/M metagenome (GOLD analysis project Ga0268386, IMG submission 200260) | Soil microbial communities from uranium-contaminated site in the Upper Colorado River Basin, Wyoming, United States - RVT150D86... ... | reverse complement strand
CCGGAGGCTTCACAACAGGTCGAACATGAAGGTGAGCTTGGGGTAGTGATCGGACGCCTCGCACACAAACTCTCAGGCAGCGACGATCCTTTGAGTTATGTTCTTGGTTACTCGTGCGTCAACGACGTCACTGCCCGCGATCTTCAACGAAAAGACGTGCAATTCACACGTGGCAAGTCGTTTGACACGTTCTGTCCGGTCGGACCCTGGATTGAGACAAACATCGATCCGGACAACGTTGTGGTCGAGACTCGGCTGAACGGAGAGATAAAACAAAAAGGTAACACGGCTGACATGGCCTTCCCTGTCTCCTTTCTTATAAGGTACATCTCTGAGATCATGACACTATATCCTGGCGACCTGATTGCAACAGGAACGCCCGCGGGCGTTTCGCGCATGAAGCATGGCGATACGGTGGAAGTTGAAGTGACTGGCATCGGTGTTTTACAGAACCTGGTAGTCTCTGCGTCTTCCTCTGCGATCTCTGCGTCTCTGCGGTAAATAATCCGGACGGAAAGCATCACCGCAGAGACGCAGAGATCGCAGAGAAAGACGCAGAGCAGGTCATCAACGTAATTTAGGAGTTCCAGATGAAAATTTTTCTTGATACCGCAAATCTCAACGAGATACGTGAAGGTGCGTCGTTAGGTCTTGCCGACGGAGTGACAACCAACCCGTCTCTCATCGCAAAAGAAGGCGACGTCGACTTCAAAAAACACATCGCGGCCATTTGCGAGATCGTGCGGGGACCTGTCTCAGCAGAAGTGACGAGCCAGGATAAGGAAGGAATGATCCGCGAGGGATTGGAGTATTCAAAGATTGCTCCAAACGTCGTTATTAAGTGTCCACTGACACGCGATGGTTTGAAGGCTACTCGTCATCTGTCAGATGAAGGAATTCGTGTGAACGTCACGCTTTGCTTTTCAGCAGCCCAGGCAGTCCTGGCTGCAAAGGCTGGAGCATCTTTCATCAGTCCTTTTCTCGGACGCCTGGATGATATCGGCGAAAACGGACTCATTTTGCTTCAGAACATCATCGAGATCTATCAGAACTACACCTGGAAAACGGAGGTTCTCGCAGCGAGTCTGCGTCACCCCATCCACGTGATCGAAGCTGCGCGTCTTGGAGCAGACATCGCAACAATGCCTTTCAAGGTAATCGATCAACTATTCAACCACCCGTTAACTGATAAAGGACAGGCGCAGTTCCTGGCCGACTGGGCCAAGAGTGGGAGGAAATAGGCGGAAGAAAATAGGCCGGAGGAAACAGTCGATCGCAACGGACCGAATAGTTGTCAGCGTGCTCAAATACGATGGAAGCGAGCATCGCCGCTGGCGTGCTCGGATCGCGAAGATCGTTGGACCACTGCTGGTTCTCGATGCGGTCTTTGATGAAGAGATCCAGCACGATCTGCTTGGAACTATTTCATCCGGAACCATTAGTACTGAGTACTACTGGTTGGACCGCTGGTACAACGTTTTTCGATTCAGCGATCCAGATCAGAAGTTAAGGAAGTTTTACTGCAATGTAAATGTTCCGCCGCGTTTTGACGGAAGTGTTCTAAGCTACATTGATCTGGACATTGACGTGTTGGTCGAACCCGACCTCTCTTATAAGATTCTCGATATGGACGACTTCGAAGAAAATGCCAGCCGCTTTCCGTATCCGGAGGATGTTGAGAACAGGGCGCGGCAAGCTCTCTCGGAACTGACAGGGCTAATCGAGTCGAGATCTTTCCCTTTCAACGAATAGAAACATGGCCTCAAAACAACAACCCAAACAGTCGAAATCCAGGCTGGAAATCCTGCGCGAGCGAAGTGTGCAGGCCGAGGAAGGTGGCGGCGCGGCTCGAGTAGAAAAGCAACACGATGCTGGGAAGATGACAGCCCGTGAGCGGATCGAGTTCCTGCTTGACGAAAGCTCGTTCGAAGAGTTTGACAAGCTTGTCGTGCATCGCTCGAAAGATTTTGGACTCGAGAAACAACTATATCCAGGTGACGGCGTCATCACTGGCCATGGTTTGATCGACGGGCGCAGCGTGTTTGTTTTTGCCCAGGACTTCACCGTGTTTGGTGGTTCACTTTCGGAGACTCACGCGGAAAAGATTTGCAAGGTGATGGATCTGGCGATGAAAGTTGGCGCTCCGATTATTGGTTTGAACGATTCCGGAGGCGCGCGTATTCAGGAAGGCGTTGTCAGTCTTGGCGGTTACGCGGATATTTTTCTTCGCAACACACTCGCCAGCGGCGTGGTGCCTCAGATTAGTTGCATCATGGGACCATGTGCAGGCGGCGCCGTTTATAGTCCTGCCATCACCGATTTCAATATCATGGTCAAAGACACGTCGTACATGTTCATTACTGGACCGGATGTGATTAAGACCGTTACGCACGAGGAAGTCACGAAAGAAGCATTGGGCGGCGCTGTTACACACAACAGCGTTTCCGGGGTCGCGCACTTCGCCGCTGACTCAGACGAGCACGCCCTGAGAATCGTTCGCGAGCTGTTCTCATTCATTCCTTCTAATAACCTCGAAGATGCGCCGCGCGTGCAGGTCGGCGATCCGATCGACCGTTTGGAGGCGAAACTCAATGAGATCGTTCCAGAAGCGTCAAATCAACCCTACGACATTCGCGACGTTATAAACTACGTTGTCGACGACGGATATTTCTTTGAGGTGCAACAGATGTTTGCGCCGAATATCTGTGTTGGTTTTGCGCGCTTGGGTGGGCGTTCGGTGGGCATAGTTGCGAATCAGCCGGCATTTCTGGCCGGTGTTTTGGATATTGCTGCTTCCGTCAAAGGCGCTCGTTTTGTTCGCTTCTGCGATTGCTTCAATATTCCACTGGTGACGTTTGAAGACGTGCCGGGTTTTCTCCCCGGCGTTTCACAGGAGCACGGCGGCATCATCACTCATGGAGCGAAGCTCTTGTATGCGTTTGCAGAAGCGACCGTGCCCAAAGTAACTGTCATCACGCGCAAAGCTTACGGTGGAGCATATTGCGTGATGGCTTCCAAACACATTCGTACAGACGTTAACTTCGCGTGGCCGTCCGCGGAGATTGCTGTTATGGGAGCTGAAGGTGCGGTCGGAATTCTTTACCGGCGTGAGCTCAACGAAGCGCAGGACAAAGAGTCAGCGCGAAACAACAAGATTTCAGAACTGCAGGAGAAGTTTGCCAATCCTTACGTCGCGGCTGAACGAGGGTTTGTTGACGAGGTAATCGAGCCGGCTCAAACGCGGCCAAAATTGATTCGGGCTCTTTCGCTTCTCGAGAACAAGCGTGACACCAACCCGCCAAGGAAACACGGAAACATCCCGCTGTAGCCACGAAAAAGCACAATAAGCACAAATCAGTTTAATGCCTTTCGGTTTTTACTATTTGTTGCTCTTTCCACTTCTTTGTGGCCCTAATTACGTTCCGTAGGCTCGAAGGAGATCAGTCGCGAGGCGGGATCGAACGTAATTCTGAATGGAAAAAGCGCTCTTCGCCCGAGGATGATCGGAGTTCCCGGCGCAACTCCCGTTATTACATCAGTCGGCACGCCATTGAGAACAAGCGCGCCAATGCTCACCGTTTGTGGCGCGACCTTTCGAGACTGAATTGTTCCCCCGCCAAGGTCATGGATCGTGTTTTCAATACGTCTGTGGTTTGAACCGGTCGCATACCTTCCTTCATTCAGCGCGAGTCCAAAACCCGAGCCGGTATCCAGCAAAGCAAGCCTGCCATCCTCGAGTCTGACAAAGGGCCGATTGCTGCCGGCCTCGCGCACCCAACGCACGACGGCCCCCTCAGGCGGTAGGTCCGTTAGTCGCAGCCGTCGCAAAGAGGTATCGAAAACACGTAACTCTCGATTGGGTAGATCAATCGAATATCCAAAAGGTCTAAAAACCTCTGTGGGATCAAGTATGCCGTCTATCGAACCCGGCAGGTTGGTTACGACTGCTGCCGTAACTGTGCCTGGAACGTTGTTGTCGCGTCTGCCCAGTGCGAGACCGGAGATCTCTGTTTCCTGATTTGAAGAGATTGGCGATGTGCTCAAGCCCCCCACCAGCGGACGACGCAATTTCGTGACTCGAAGACCGGCCCGCGCGATGACATTCCGACTTATGAGCGAGACACCCGCGCCGGTGTCGATTGCGAAGACAAATGGACCTTGACCGTTGATCCATCCGCTAGCTAACAACCCGCCGTGTTCGTCACGAAGACGAATCGGAGCGATCGGCATTGAAGCTCTTGTTATCTCAGGCCGCTGAAGACGTTGATGGGCGATCCCCAGAATAGGAACCGCCCATGCAACTATTCCAACAACACTGAGAGTACTTAGAGCGATAGCAAGTTTAGCTTTGCTCACTTACTCCGGACCTCTCTTCGATTCCGGGTTAGTAGTTACGGTTTCGGTTGCGCAGCTTGTAGGTCCACAAGGCTGAGCCGCCGGCGCCTGAAAGCGCACCAATGGCCGCACCCTTCTTGCCACCAACCAAGCCGCCGACAGCCGCACCCGCTCCGGTACCGATGGCCACCGTCAATTTATCGCGGTGCTTGTCCCAGAAGCTGCGTTTCTTCGGCTGATAGTCGTAGTAAACGCGCTGTGACGAAGCTCGACTGCCTGTGTTGCGATAAACAACGCGAGATGGAGCACGTCTGGTCGCTGGCGCGACGGTTCTCTGCTCGACTTGTGTAGCGGCTGCAAATCCGTCTGCAAAGCCGGTTTTGTAAGCAGTTTGTTCACCTAGGGTGTTGAAGCCGGCTGCGACTAATTCACTATCGCCTTGTTCAGTAGCAGTTGCTGTCCTGGCAGTGTCCTGCGCTGATGTGTTTGTTTCAGCCGTGGCCGGCTGAGTCCTGTGCATCACCAGTGCGCCGACGGAGCCACCGATTAGGGCGGCGATCAAGGCCACTGGAAGTAATTTGTTAGTCATAATCATCGCTCTGCTTCTCCTTGCAAAAGATCCAGTACTTCCCAAGCAGCCCTTGATGCTGCAAGCGCTATTCCTGCATTGTCGGGTGATTTGAAGATGACTCCTAACTGCCTGTGATTCTAGCAATCACCACTGAAAAAGGTGGGCTTGCAAGAAATTTACAAGCGAAAACCAACGATTCTGATCGATGTGGGAAAGGTTGTGTACCCGATATGGAATCGTAGTATTCGATATCCGCACTGGTTGCTACAAAAAGCGACAAGGCCAGGAAGGACGAATCCTCCTGGCCTTGTCTTTCTGAGTGGATGAAGTGTTAAGCGGCCCTCTGCGCCGGCTTGTCTTTCAGTAGTTCGATGGCCTTCTTTAGTTGAAGATCCTCAGTCGCAGGCTTGACCGCCGGCGCCGGGGCGGCTTCTCGCCTTTCATTTCCCTGCTCCGGTTTGGCGATAGCGTCGTCGTCGTTACCGGTCAGCTCGTCAGGATCGACCGCTTCAGCTTCCTGTCCCTTAACTTCGACTGTAGGTGTCACTCCCGAATGAGCCCGATCTTCGCCCAGAAATGTTTTACCACCCGCGCTTGCCCACTTAACGGTAGTGAGCAGAAGACCATCTCCGCCACGCAGTGAAAACAGTTGTTGCTCGGTTCCGGCGCCGAAACTCTTCTCGCCGACCACCTGGCCCCGGTTACGTTCCAGCAACGCGGAGCCAACCACCTCAGCCGCTCCGGCCGTGCCGGTATCGATTATCGCCACGACCGGTCCTGAAAACAATACTGCCTTCGGATCCGCCGAGAAGGTCTTTAACGCTTTGCCTTCACGCCCAATGGTCTGAGCAATGACACCGTCTTTAATAAAAAGATTCGCAACCTCGACTGCTTCCGTCAGAGATCCACCAGCGGTGTCGCGCAGGTCGATGACAATCTTTTGAGCACCCTCCTTGATAAGATCCTGAAGACGAGCGCGTGCCTCCGCGGCTTCGCCATCGGCAAGACTGTTGATTCGCAGAATCCCGACTCGACCAGCTTCTATGCGAGACTCCGCAGCAGCCGCGCGCGCCGATCCGCGTTTTACCGTCACCGTCAGCGGGGTCGTATTTGCCCGGAGAACCCTGAGCTTGACTTCACTGCCCGCAGTTCCGTTCAGCAACTGTCTTGCGTCGTAGAGGGAAATATCCCGAGTCGCTTTGTTGTCGATGTACTCGATGATGTCGCCTGCTTTGAGACCTGCCTGATCCGCGGGCGATCCTTTCATTGGAGCAATGACATAAAGGTATGAGGCAACCTGCGAAAGCTCAGCGCCGATGCCGGCCTGGTTATCCCGGTTTCCGGCGTTGTACTCGCGGACTTGCTCCGGCGTGAGATAGGTTGAATAAGGATCCAAACCATAGGCAAGGCCGCGTAGTGCGCCTGCCCGAACCTTATCCATGTTTGGTTGATCTACATAATCGTTCTGAATGTGCTGGAGCACACTCTCAAAGATACGCAATTGGGCGTTGGGGTCGTTTGCCGGCTGTTGTGCACGAGTGGAAATCCAGCCACCGACAACGGTATAGAGAGTCAGTGCTGCAGACAACAATATCAGGATGAACTTGGTACGAAATGACATTTACCTACCTCTTGGATTACGTTAGAGCCCGGACCAACAAAGATCGCACATTTTGCGAATCGAAACGTATGATACAGGCGGCTTTTAAGTGGTGCAAGCCTAAGCTTTCAAGCATTCTTCTCTGTGCAACCTCTGGTGGACTCTGTGTCTCTGTGGTGGCTCTTTTTCAAATGACTGACAAACCACGGAGACACAGAGTGTGCACAGAGAAAGTTGATAAGAAGTGAAAAGATCCAAAGATCTATTTAAGGCTGTCGGACCGATTCTCGCCCTGGATCTCGGCCAAAAACTCGTCGGAGCCGCGATATCGGACGAAAGGTTGGTGACAACCAAACGACTCCCACCACTCAAACGCTCGAACTGGAAAAAACTACTTCAGGACGTGCGTCACCTGGTTGAACGCTTTGACGCCCAAACAATAGTAGTTGGTTTGCCGTTAAGACTGGATGGGACTCATGGTGACGCAGCCAAAAACGCCCGTCGCGTGGCCACAAATCTGGCGAAATCGATTGACCTGCCAGTTTATCTTCAGGATGAGCGCTTGACTTCGTTTGAAGCCATGGCGAATTTAAAGGCTGAGGGTCTTAAGCGCGAAGAGATTCCGGCGTTCATTGACGGCGAAGCGGCAGCAATGATCCTTCGAGACTTTCTCGATACTAAACAGGCAAGGGTCCTCGTTAGTCCATCCGATACAGGAGATCAGGAAACTACCTAAGAATGAAGCGGCTAATAATTCTGGTAATCGTGGTTGGCTTTCTCGCTGTCGCAGGTTTGGCGGCCTGGACCTATTTTAACCTCCATAAGCCGGTAAGCCATGCGAAGACCGGACAATACATTGAGATTCCAAAAGGCTCGTCTCCGTCATTCATACTAAAGAATCTGGCGGCTGAAGGAGTAATCAAAAACGAATGGCCTCTAAAGTTTTACTTGAAGAGTACAGGAGCCGGCGCCACGCTAAAGGCAGGGGAATATGATTTTCCCTCACCCATCTCACCGCTCGGTGTTTTAGCGAAACTTCAGCAAGGCGAGCGACGCCTGAACCGTTTGACGATAATCGAAGGCTGGACTCGGTGGGACATTGCTCGCGCCATGGCTCAGATCCCCGAATTCGGCCTATCAAGCGAAGCTCAGGCGCTGGAGTTAATGAATAACGTTGACCTCATCAGCGACATTGATCCCGAAGCAAAGAATCTCGAAGGGTATCTTTTCCCTGACACCTTTGAGTTCTCTCCAGAAACAACCGCGGCGGAATTGATCGAGATGATGGTCGAGCGGTTTCGCAACATCTGGAAACCCGATTGGTCGGAGCGTGCCCGGAGCCTTGGTTTTTCTCCTCGTGAGATCGTAACCACCGCTTCAATTATCGAGACTGAGGCTAAGCTTGCTGATGAAAGAGCGCTGGTAGCGTCAGTTATTTACAACCGTTTGCGAAAGGACATTCCACTCGCAGTTGACTCGAGCATAGTGTACGCCTCCAAACTCGAAGGAAAGTGGCGTTACGATGGCAAGGTCTACCGGAGCGACATCGAGAGACGGTCACCTTACAACACCCGACTCTATCCAGGACTTCCGCCGGGACCAGTCGCCTCACCCGGAGAGAGCTCCTTAAAAGCGGCTTTGAACCCCGCAACTTCGGATTATCTTTATTATGTTCGTAACCCGGCGCGTGACGATGGCGCTCATAACTTTTACAGCAATGGTGCGGACTTTGAGACGGGCGTTCAGGCACTGCGGAAGTGGGAACGTGAGCGCGATCAGGAGGAAGCGAGAAAGAAACGCGAGAATGCGAGTCCTACACGGTAATCGGTAGTGAATTGCAGTTGGATTGGCCGCGATGGGCATCGGGTCAATAATGTTAGTGGATCAACGGGGCATTAGCCCGACCGTCAGGGAGGGCTTTGCCTTGTACGCCGCTAAACCAATGAGCCCTCCCTAACGGTCGGGCTAATGCCCCGTTGATCACTACCACGCTAGTCTCTCCCGCCAAAGGCGCAAAGCCTGGTAATAATTCTTTACGTCTTTGCGCCTTTGCGGGAGAGGTTGTTGCTTGTATTTGCACGACTGTTAATCTATTCTCAACCTGCGAGTCCCCTTTGAAGTTCATTGTTGTGTGAAAGCAAAAGGTGTCGTTATGTTGCGCATAATTGTCGGTCTACTAATGTTGATTTCTTGTTCGGTGCCGGCGTTTGCACAGGCGGCAAAGGGTGTCGACAAGCAAAACGAGCGTGTGCGGGATAGCAGCTCTCGAACGCCGGCAAACAACGGCGCCAAAACAGACGTTGGCGCTGGTCGTGGCATAGACTTCGGGGGCGGACGTACTCCCGAATCGCCGCCACTGCCAAATCCATTTCGGTTGAGCGGGCGTCGCGACGTGATCATCACCGCGGTGCAGGACTTGATGCGCGATCGGAAATTGGTTGTCGACGAAAATGCGTCGAGACTTTCAGAAGGAATAATTGCCAGCCAGCCTTTCACGTTTACCAAGGGAGCTGTAGTCTCACAGGCCGACCTTAGCAGGTATGCAGACTTGCCTGCTTCCAATGCGAGAGGATGGACGCGCGGCCGCTACACTTTGACGGTTGAAGTTCAACCCATTGACGGGACTACCGCCAACGTGTCAGTTAATGCAAAGGTTGAAGGACGCACGGATGGAGCGACCGGCGCTGAATGGACCACCTTGCGAAGCAGCGGTCTTGCCGAGGATCAATTTCTCGAGGGTCTCGTAATGGCTGTCACCGGCGCCTCTCCTCCAGGACGTAATCCGTAGATTTAAGGTAAGGTATTACGTGAAGTTATTTAGAATAGTTCATGATTAACGACCCATTTCATCCGGAAGAAGCCATTGCCAGGGAGCGCGATTCAGGTCGAAGAAAACTGCTGGCAGTGGTTTGTGCAGTCGGAATCACAGCAATTCTCTTAGTGGGCTACGGCTACATGCGCAAGGACCACACGCAAGAAATTCGCTCGAACAACACGCCACCGCCTGTAACCGACTCGGGTCCAAAAGGCCCGGCGCTGGCCCACGTCGTCATTGACGAACCATCGCTTTCGAAGGGCGTAACGACAATCGGCGGTGTTGTAAAAAACATTTCGAAGCAGGAATTAACTGGCCTTTATGTTGTTCTGGAACTACGCCGGCGAAAGGACGGCGGTCTCGAAGAGAGCCTGCTTCCGGTAACGCCGGCTCAGCTTCAACCAGATCAGGAAGGTGCTTACTCAATGAAAGCGCCGGCTAAGGATTTTGCTTCGATTCGCCTCGCAGGCCTTAAGGCTGATCCACAATCAGCCTTGATCGCTTACAGTTCCTCACAGGGAAAGAAGCGACCACCGGAGCGGCTCGAGCCGCGAACGACTGTGGTCAAGCGCGCGGGACGCCCCGGAGATTTTCTTAACTCTCCAGACAACCCAGGCCGTGTTCCCTAGTCTCCCAATCATAAGCTATGAAGTTTTTGTTTAAGGGTCGGCATGCCGATGGTTAATGTTAAATGAAAGCTGTTGGGAGATTGCAAACACTGGTCACGCTGATCTCGATGGTTCTCGCTTTGCTATTCGGCGCTGATCTTGCTATCGCTCAAACCACGCCGTCGAGGCCGACACCTACTCCCCCGCGGCCAATCGACGTAACGGTGAAGAGTCCTGGCTCCAACGACGTCCCCTTGACGACATTCGAAGAGGAGCTACGCGCAAAACGCGCGATCAAACTCGCAGAGAAGGAGCATCAGGAAAACCTAAATCGGGCCCGCGAAATTGCGCAGATCGGAAAAGAACTTCAGGACAGTCTAAAGAACAAGTCGAGTTTAGATCGCGGCTTTCTAAAAAAGATCGGGCGCCTCGAAAAGCTCACAAAGAAAATCCGCGGGGTAGCCGGCGGACAAGAGGAAGAGGTCGATATTGTTAACCGACCATCAGATATCCCTTCGGCTGTCACACAGATCGCAGAGGCGACCGAGTCCTTATCCAAAAATGTTCAAAACACTCCCAGACAGGTCGTGTCAGCATCACTAATTGGAAATGCTAATGTTTTACTTGAACTGATTAAAATGCTTCGTGCTCTTGCTCGTCAGCCCCAAGTGATCCAACGCCCATGCTAAATCTTTGCACTCTCAGGATCCTTCCCTTCTTGATCGCGATCCTGTGCCTAAATGTATTGGTGGCAGTTGGTCAGGATGACGATGTGATCCGCGTGAACACTGATCTTGTTGTGCTCAACATTACTGTTACTGACAAGGCCGGCCAGTACGTGAAAGCGTTAAAGGTATCCGACTTCAAGATTTATGATGATGGAGTGGAAGTTCAGCCAAACATGATCTCCAGCTTTTCACTTCAAGAATCTCCGTACGCGGCCGTTGTGCTTTTGGACAGTTCCGGAAGTATGGAGGCGCGCTTCTCTCTGGCGAGATCCGCAGCGATCAGATTTCTCGATGGACTTCGTCCGGAGGATGTCGCTGCGGTTTACAGGTTCGACTCAAAGGTTGAGCGAGTGCAGGAGTTTTCCGGGGGAAGAGATCTGGCGCCGATGGCATATGCGATTCGAGCGAAGGGAATGACAACGCTCAACGATGCGATAGTGGAAGCTTCCAGGGAACTTGCGGAACGGCCCGAGCACCGCAAAGCGATCGTTATTCTGTCAGATGGAATGGATACGTTCAGCAAGGCATCGAGCGACAAAGCGGTTGAGAGTGCGCTGGCAATAGGCGCAAGCATTTTCGCGGTCGACATGTCCAGCCTTGAGGTTGCAGGCTCGGGCAGACGCCAGAGCGCAGCTTCGTTGAAGGGATTCGCCGAGAAGACCGGAGGAAGATTTATTTCGACACCGGGTGGACCAGCACTGCGCGATGCTTTTACCGGCATCGCTGACGAGCTTGGTCATCAGTACACGATCGGGTATCGTCCGGCGAACCAAAAACGCGATGGGAAATGGCGCACGCTCGACGTTAAGGCCCAGCGAGAAGACCTCACAGTGCGAACACGCAAAGGCTACCGCGCGCCTAAGAAATAAATGATCTCACGTGCCACAGATCTACACGGATTACACGAATAAGAAATGGCCTCATCAATGTCTTCTGCTGATCTGTGTGATTCGTGATAATCCGTTGCTGATTACCGCGAAGTTTTCGTGAGTGACTTTTCTCGATGTCTCTCGAAGGCGAGCTCTATGAGGACTTCAAGCAAGCGTGGAAACGGAAGTCCTGATGCCTCCCACATCTTTGGATAACCCGACACCTCAGTCAGCCCAGGCATTGTGTTCAACTCATTGATAACCAGGCCTCCACCATTGTGCGGTAGAAAGAAGTCGGCTCTAGCCAGCCCCGATCCGTCAATCGATTGAAAAGCCCGAATCGCCATCCACTGAATCTTTGTAGTCATCGACTTTGATAAAGGCGCGGGAACTACAAAATTTACATGCCCCGTGTTTGCATACTTCTCGGTGTAGTCGAGAAATCTGGCGGACTCTTCGTATACCACATACTCGCCCGGCAAGCTCGCCTTTGGTTCATCATTTCCTAGAACTGCGCATTCAATCTCCCGTGCAAAAAGCTCTTCCTCAATAATGATCTTTCGATCATACTCAGCAGCGAGATCGATTGCTTTGCTCAACGACTTCTTGTCAGTCGCGCGCGACACTCCCACTGATGAACCAAGGTTGGCTGGCTTAACAAAACATGGCAAGCCGATCTCGGCCATGACTTTACGTATTACTTTAGCTGGATTGTTGCGCCACTGAGACCGGAGGAACCAGATGTACTTGCAAATCGGCAAGCCGGCCTGTACAAACAGCGACTTCATCGTCACCTTGTCCATTCCGCAGGATGAAGCGAGTACTCCACAGCCCACATACGGCACGTCAGCCATCTCGAGCAATCCCTGTAGAGTGCCGTCTTCACCGAATGGTCCATGCAATGCAGGAAAGACGACGTCCAGCTTTTCTCCACTTAAGGGTTGGGCATTAGCCTCGAGTAAAATCAAACCTTTATGCGAAGGATCTCCGAGAAGCGCCACGTCTCCGGTAGCCGTATGAGTTCTCGAAGGTAACAACTGATGAACTGCGGCAGGAAGAAGTTGAGCCGAGTGCGCCGGTGCGAGCCACTTCCCTTCTTTCGTGATCGCGATTGGAACTACCTCAAACTTCCGGCGATCGATAGCCTCAACAATCGCTCGCGCCGAACGAATTGAAATTTCATGTTCACCTGATCGCCCACCGAAGATCACCGCGACGCGAAGCTTTTTTGGCACTCTTGTTCGCCCAACCTTTACAGAATTGCTTTCCCCAACGCCGACAGAATGAGTTCAACACCCAATTCAGCAGTCTTGTTGTTCACGTCCAGCGCTGTATTTATCTCGACGATTTCCAGAGACCGCATGCCGCCAGCGTCGGCTATCTTCTCCATTCCCAAATGCGCTTCACGGTATGTGAGTCCACCTCGAACGAGTGTACCGGAACCCGGGGCATCACGCGGATCCAGAGCATCGACATCAAAGGTGACTGCATAACCTGCGGTACCCCGTGAAGCAATGGCAATCGCGTCGTCCATGCAGGCTCTCATTCCCCGCTCGTCGATCTCTCTCATGGTAAAGAATCGCATTCCCAACCTGTCGATCAATTCCTTTTCACCAGGGTCGATGTCACGCGCACCAACGTGCGCGCACAATTGAGGGTCGAGCTTTGGAGCGAAACCGCCGACGTTGACAAGCTCGGGAGCGCCGTATCCAAGCAGAGCGGCCAATGGCATTCCGTGAATGTTGCCGGAAGGCGTTGATTCAGGTGTGTTCATGTCGGCGTGCGCGTCAAACCAGATCATACCAAGTGTCTTTTGCTGTTTCTTGTAGTAAGACGCCGCGCCTGCAAACGATCCGATCGCGATGGAGTGATCTCCGCCGAGCACTAAAGGCAGTTCACCCGCGTTGAGTATTCCTTCAACATCGCGAGCAAGCTGTTCACAGGCGCTACTTATCTCGCGAACGTACTTGAGTTTTTCAGAGGGCTCCGGCAACGACTGTGGCCGATCGAGTCGCATGTCGCCAAGATCATTGGCTAAATATCCAAGACCTGCGATCCGCTGATTCAAACGCGCGACACGCAACGCCGCGGGTCCGATATCCACTCCGGCCATGCTCGCGCCGTAACCGAGCGGCACGCCTAGTATGCTGACTGACTTTTTTAGTTCCGCGTCCATAAATCTAGGAGGCAGGGGCAGCAATCAGGAGCAGCCTGCTCCCTGCTCCTGCTCCTGTTTCCTGCCCCTGCCCCTGCTCCTGTTCCCTGCTCCTGCTCCTGTTCCCTGCTCCTGCCCCTGCTCCTGTTCCCTGCCCCTGCTCCACTATCCGCCAAGATTGAAGCCGCCACCGCCGCCACTGCCCTGGGCCGGGAAGAACGGCTTCAACAGACCTGCGAGTGCTGCAAGATTCCTCGTCTGAATTAGTAATTCACCCGGTCCGGTAAACTCAGCCACAATGCCTTCGCCACTCATCACACTACGGAAGAAACCCGATGCGGCTTTGCGAAGCGTGTATTGAGTAGTGCCCTCCCAGGCCACGAGATGCCCTGTATCGACAACATAGCGCTCGCCCACTTGAAGTCGCTTTCGATGGATGGCGCCAAAAGAAGAGACCAATAAAAGGCCCTGTCCCTGGACCATCAGGACGAATAATCCCTCACCCGAAAAGAACGACTTAGCGCCACCCCATTTTGTGTCAACACTGAGGCTCGCGTCGCCCGCCAGGTAAGAACTCGATTGAACAAAGAATGGTTGACCTGTGAGTTCAATCGCCGCCACGTCGCCTGGTGCGCCTGGAGCAAGGGTCACTTCTCCGGGGCCACCGCGAGCTGTAAACGTCGAGATGAATGCCGACTCGCCGCCGGCGGCCCTTTTGATCGCTCCGAGCAAGCCGCCTTTCATTTGCGATTGAAGTTCTACATTAGCTGACATTGAGACCATCGCACCGGATTCTGCCTGGATCGACTGTTCAGCTTGAAGACGAAGCACCGCTAACGAGAACGATGGTTGATGTAATACTTCATATTCATAACCTCTTCCCCGCCCACGAGAATCTGTATCGATGTGAATGCCACCGGCGCCGACACTCGCACTAATGGGTTGCGTTGCGGCTGGAGCCAGGCGATAGCCGCAAGCTCCGCAGAAAGTCGAACCCTCCAATAACTGAGCACCACATTTCGGGCATGTCATAACTCTACTCCTTGAGATCTACTTGCCGTTATTGTAGGGGTGGCCCTCCGTGGCCACCCCTCATGGTGAGCACGGAAGGGTGGCCACGGAGGGCCACCCTACAATAGGACCCGTTAAGGCCTGATGCGATAGAGCATACGCGGGAACGGGATCGTCTCTCTAATGTGCTCGATGCCACACATCCATGCCGTACATCGTTCGATACCCATGCCAAATCCTCCGTGAGGAATGCTGCCGTAGCGGCGCAGGTCCAGGTACCACTGAAATGCTTCCTCCGGGAGTTCGTGCAAAGCGATCTGCTCCTTCAGAAATTCGAGAGACGTAGCGCGTTCCCCGCCGCCAATAATCTCGCCATAACCTTCCGGCGCGAGCACGTCAACTCCCAGTGCGAGTTCAGAGCGCTCCGGGTCACGTGCCATGTAGAATGCTTTTACGGCGGCAGGATAGTGATGGACCATCACCGGCTTGTCGAATTGGCTGGAAATGTATGTTTCATCCGGCGCCCCAAAGTCTCCACCCCATTCGAACTTCGATCCCAGCGCACTCTTCTCGAATCCTTCATGAAGAATCTTTACCGCATCGTCGTAATGAATTCGTGGAAACGGCGGCACAATGGCCTCGAGTCTTGCTGTGTCACGCTCCAACACTTTTAACTCTTCACTCCTGTGTTCGAGCACGCGAGCCGCGACGTATGAAAGCATGCGCTCCGAAAGACTCATTACATCGTCAAGCGTCGCGTATGCCATTTCCGGCTCAACCATCCAGAACTCAGTCAGGTGTCGCCGCGTTTTTGATTTTTCCGCCCTGAAAGTTGGACCAAAACAATAAACTTTTCCAAACGCCGCCGCAGTGGCTTCATTGTAAAGTTGACCTGATTGCGTAAGGTACGCTTTCTCACCGTCGAAATAATCGAACTCAAAAAGCGTAGTCGTTCCTTCGCACGCAGCCGGAGTAAAAATGGGGGAATCGCAAAGCGTGAAGCCGTCGTTGTCCAGAAAATTCCGTGCTGCCTGGACCACTGTATGTCTGACCTTTAGGACTGCATGTTGGCGGCGCGATCGTAGCCACAAGTGCCTGTGGTCCATAAGAAACTCCGTGCCGTGTTCCTTGGGAGTGATCGGGTAATCGTGGACTTGCTGCACCACCTCCGCATCGACCACATCAATTTCATAACCACCCGGCGCACGGCTGTCGGCGCGCACGGTCCCCTTGATTACGAGGGCGGATTCCTGGCCCAGTCCCTTCAGCTCTTCCCACAGTTCAGGTGAGATCGCATTCTTTAAAACGACGCACTGGACCACGCCGGTGCCGTCGCGCAGTTGCGGGAAAAGGATCTTGCCGCTTGAGCGCATGTTGTAAAGCCAGCCCTTGAGGACCACTTCGGCGCCTTCGTGTTTTGAAAGTTGGTTGATGTAGATGTGACTATCTGAAGCGATTGCGTGTAATTGCGTTGTCATCGAAAACCCGAGGGTCTAAGCAGTTAATTTGATTCGTTCTTTCAACATTCGACGAAGTATGGGAAATCTGTCGAGCCATTCCGCAGCCTGCCAAACAATCTGAAGCGTTGGATTAATGAAGTGCTGGTACGCTGCGGCTCTTCCGCACACGGCTGTTTGATAAGCAAAAGTTCCAGTAGCTTTCAAGCCGCGCTGAATAGTCATCAGTCGAAACTCGAGCGCGAATTCATCAGGGTCAACAACCCCGAGAGCGAGCAAACGCCGCTCTTCAAGAAAAAACAACCTATGAGCGCGCAGTTCCGCCAGCGACGGAGGACACAGTTGTCGATCGAGGAGGAACGAAACCAGGTCATAACTCGCAGGGCCCATTCGAGCATCCTGATGATCCACGACTCTAATCCGTCTCTCGCCGTCGATCATCAAATTCGAAGCATGGTAGTCGCGATGGCAAAGCACGCGTGGCACGGCCGCCAATTCCGCTGCAATGTCGTTCAGCTCGGCTTTTAACTCAGCCACTTCAGCGTGCCGCAAGTTCTCGCGCAGCAAGCTCCCAAAATAGTGTTCAAAAAAGAAATCGAGTTCCCATGAAAGCTTTGCTTCGTCGAAAGCCAGCCGACTGACAATTGAATTTGTCTGGTGGGCTCGTTCAGTTGCTTTCTGAATCTTTGCGATTAGAGCAATTGCCTGCTCCTTATACTCGTCACATTGCTCCTCGGCTTCGTTTTCGTAAATGTGGAATAGCTGCCGATCACCTAAATCCTCCTGGACGATGATGCCGGCTTTGCCGTCGACCGCGTAAACCTCAGGCACAGGAATCTCACAGTCGAGAAAAAGCCGCGTTACGTCGAGATACGGATGGAATTCGGGATCAAACGGCTCGGGATAGACGGCAGCTACCGCGCTCTGTTTCTTCCAACCGATGCGGTAGTACTTGCGCGTTGAGGCATCAGGCGTAAGCGGGATGACTTCCTTAGTCGCGATCCCTTGCTGGGTAATGAATCTCGCAAGTCTATCTGACGCCGAGGATTCAAATACGTTGGAAATCACCGGTTTTGGAGCACTCATTGAGTTCATTGCCGATTGCCGATTCACTATTGCCGATTTCAAATGTCCTGCACACTAACGAAGCAAATTGGCAATCGGAAATTGGCAATCGGCAATGGTTGCCGGATTGTATCATAAGCGCACGATAAAGTTTTCACCTTGAAAATGGCCCGGAAGGGCTCTATCCGGCCGGGTTTTCCCCTCCACTAGTTGGCGGGGCACGACCACGGCATTCTCGATAAACTCGCCACCAGGGATCCTCACGTTGTCAGCGAGTACTGCTCTGTTGATTCGTGCACCTGCGCCAATATTCACTTCGTCCCAGAGGATCGATTCAGTCACCGTGGCCGTCCGGGAGATAACGGTATTCGCTCCCGCCACGAATGGTTTTTCACTTTCTCTCAACAACTCTATGCTGATGTCGAGATATCTTCTCAACGTGGAGAGCTCACGCCATTTTCCGGAGGCAACGTGAGCAGCGACTCTTTCGCCGTTGGCGATCGCCTGTGGGTAAACGTCTGTCGTCGAATGGGAAAAGACATTTCGAGGAATGTATTCGAAGATCCGTGGTTCAAGAATCTGTATTCCGGTGAACATCAGTGGTGCCGGTCCGACTTCCTTATCGACCGGCATCCCACCAAATGCTTTGACTCGACCCTCAACAGTTTCGACTACGGTGAAGCGTTCGCGGCGAGTGTTAGGAAGAAGAACCAAAGTGGCCAACGCGTTTGCTCGTCGATGGGTTTCGAGAGCAGCACTTAGATCGATATCGGTGATTATCTTTCCATTGACGACCACGAAAGTCTCACGCTCGAAAAATTCGCGTGTGTTGTCGAGCGCCCCGCTGGTTCCGAGGATGACCGGTTCTTCAACGTAATGAAGCTTGACGCCAAACTGACTCCCATCGCCCAGCGCTCTGCGGACCGATTCCGGGCGATGATGAAGGTTAACGACGATCTCGTCGATGCCATAACCAGCGAGGTATTCAGCGACGTAACCAACAAGCGGTTTGCCTAAGATCGGTATTGCGGGCTTGGTGCGGTCTTCTGTGAGTGGCCAGAGGCGTGTGCCGTAGCCTGCGGAAAGAACGATCGCGCGCATTCTCTTCTCTGTGTTACCTCTGTGTTCTCTGTGTCTTTGTGGTGAACTCTGCTAAACAATCCACCACAGAGACACAGAGAACACAGAGGTGGCACAGAGACGATCAGGAAGCTTTCGAGGCGTCGCGCATGACTAAGTCGAACGTTCCGGGTGCGACTTTGCGAAATCGGGAGTTGCGATTGAGCGATACGGCCACGCTGATAGTCGGGTTTTGGCCGGTAAACTTAAAACCACCTTCGAGCAACCGGTTGTAGAGTTCGTTGACGTGCAGTGGTCCACCTTCCTCGCGCAGCAAAAGCGTTACTGCCTGAGGAATGGTTCGATCCATGAAACGATCACTCAGCACTTCGACATTGTTGCGAACGGTTGGAATTTGCGGACGCCGTTCGACCGGCATCTGCGGTCGCATTGGCGATTGCGACTGCCGCATGGCAGCTTCTAACTCAGCATCCGACGGAAGACCTAACGAGATGTTTCCCGAAGCCAAAACCGATGACAGGAGCCTGTAAATGGCGGCCTCGGTCTGGCTGGCTAATGTATCCATCTCCGCCAATTCAGCACGGACGCTATCAGCCTCCGCTTCGAGTTCTCTGAGCCGGGCGGCAAGATGCATTCGCGCCGCGCGCGACTGTCGCAGGCTCTGTTCCAGACGTGAGAGCAGATTTTCGCTCATCAGCCGCAAATTCTGCCACAAAGAGGCAGCAAAAGCACAGATGTTTTATCATTTGCGATTTTTGGGCCTCTTTGTGGCTATCTGTCGCGGTTCAGGATATAGGAGGGGAGCGATCTGAGGGACTTGCAATACTCAGATTCCGGCAAATTCTCGAGCGCGACGCGCGCGTTTTCCGCGTACTCATCAGCACGAGCGCGTGCCTGGTCCAAAGCGCCAGTCCGACTCAAGGCTTCACGCAGGTCTTGCTGAGGAATAGTCAGATATTTCCCTTCCATCAAGACCGTTTGGACCATTTCCAAAGCCTTCGGCTCTGCTTCTCTCAGATAAATCAAGGGCAACGTTACCTTGCCGCCCAACAGATCGGCCCCGGCCGCCTTGCCCAACGCCTCTTCACTGGAAGTGAAATCAAGCAGATCGTCAATCAATTGAAACGCAGTTCCGAGATTGAGTCCGTATTCGCGTAACGCCGTCTGTTGCTCTTCAGTAGCGCCACCAAGAATCGCACCAATCTCACAACTGGCGCTGAAGAGATACGCGGTTTTGCGTTTGAGTACATCGAAGTACTGCGCTTCCGAGACGTCTGCATGGCCCAACAACGTCAACTGCAACAGTTCACCCTCGGTCATCTTTCGTGTGACGCGTGTGAGGATATCGAGTATGGGCAACGATCTTTCAGCGAGACTGGTCTCAAACGCAGACATATAGAGCCAGTCGCCCATAAGAACGGCTGTCTCGTTTCCATGCAGTGCATTAACCGTGGGCCGCTTGCGGCGCGTGGCGGCTTTATCAATGACGTCGTCATGGACCAGAGTCGCGGTGTGCAGAAACTCCATCACGGTTGCCATGCGAATCGAATTGTAACGTGCGCCATCGCCGCCTACCGCGTAGTTTGAAAGAATTGCCAGCGCCGGCCGCACACGCTTGCCGCCCGAGAGGCGCAAGTATTCACCCAGGTAATTGATGACCTGAACGTTTGAACGCGCCTGGCGTTCGAATTCAAGCTCCACCTGCAGGAGCTCGTTCGAGATTAGGCTAAAAATCCGGCGAGCCGTGATTCTTGCCTCTTCGTCCAGCGCGATAGTGTGGCCCGACGTTGTCATGACACTTGCGATCAGTTCGAGCGATAGTTGGTAAACTGCATGTGAATGCCAAAGTCTTTGTTCTTCAGCCTGGCTATGATGTCTTGTAACGTATCGCGATCCCGACCGGACACGCGGACGATGTCACCCTGAATGGAAGCCTGGACCTTTGCTTTACTGTCCTTGATGAACTTAACGACCTCTTTGGCCTTTTCCTGGGGAATGCCTTCCTGAATTTGTGCGCGTTGCCGGACCGTGCCAGCGGCGGCTGGCTCAATCTTGCCGTAACTGAAAGCTTTCAGCGGAACTCCGCGCCGCACCAGTTTCTGTTGGAGGATATCGTTCATGTTGCGGAGTCGCGTTTCGTCTTCGGCGCTCAGGACCAGCTCACTTTTTTCGAGCACAACATTAACCGAGCTTCCCTTGAAATCGAACCGCTGGCGCACCTCTTTGAGAGTCTGGTTGAGAGCGTTTGTAATCTCGGCTGAATCGACCTGGGAGACAATATCAAAGGAGTTTTGCTGAGCCATTACACGGAGAATACCATCAAAGGCCCAGCATGTGAAAGTTATCTCATGGTCGCAGTAGTGGCCTGATTTGCAATTCTCTGTGCAACCTCTGTGTCCTCTGTGTCTCTGTGGTAGTTGGTTTTGAGCCAAATCCCACCACAGAGACACGGAGGACACAGAGGTTGCACAGAGAAGAATTCAATTTAGGTTATCGATCCAGGCGGAGGAAACTATAGAAATTCTCACTCGTCACGCGCCCAATTTCTTCGATATCTACGCCATGAATCCCTGCGAGACATCGCGCAACTTCCACCACGTAAGCCGGCTCATTTCGCTTGCCGCGATGTGGTATTGGGCTGAGGTAAGGGCAATCAGTTTCAATCAGCAGGCGATCTAAAGGGACTTGCTTTGCGATATCTCGCAGTTCATCAGCTTTCTTGAATGTAACGATTCCGGAAAACGAGATCATGAAGCCCAGTTCCATTGCGCGTTGCGCAAGATCTTTACTGCCGCTGAAGCAATGAAAAACTCCTCTGCGTTCTGCTCCGGCGTAGTGGCTTTGCAGAATCTCGATTGTCTCAAACTCAGCTTCGCGCGTGTGAATCACGACCGGCAGATCGCAATCTCGCGCAGCTCGAAGCTGCCTTTTGAAAACTGCAACCTGCACGTCGCGCGGTGAGTTGTCGTAATGAAAATCCAGACCAATCTCACCCCAGGCCAGCACCTGTTCGCTTTGGACCAGACCCTTGATCTTGTCTTCGGCTTTGTCATCATAAAAGCGGGCATCGTGAGGATGTGTTCCAATGGCCGTGTAAACTGAATCGTACTTCTCGCCCAACTCGACTGCGCGTTCGAGCACGCCGCTGTGCGGATCTCCCGTTCCCACGTTGAGGATCGCTGAGACACCGGCAGACCGTGCACGGTCGATAATTTCCCCGCGATCGGCGTCAAATTCCGGGCCATCGATGTGCGCGTGAGAATCGATGAACATCGCTTACTTCAAGCGGGCGCCATTCGGAACGTCTTCCGTAAATGTCGCGATCACGGGGCGACCTTCTTCACCGTAAGAAGCAGCGACTACCATTCCCTGAGATTCAAAACCGCGCAACTTGCGTGGCTTCAGGTTCGCAACGACAACCACTTTGCGGCCGACCAGTTTTTCAGGTTCATAGTACTGAGCGATGCCGGCCAAGACCTGGCGCGGTTGCTCTTCAGCCAGATCGATCTTTAGAAGCAATAGTTTGTCAGCTTTTGGCACGCGTTCAGCAGACAACACCTGTCCCACCCGCAGATCCACCTTCGCAAAGTCATCAATCTCGATAAGACGTGCAACCCCAACCGTATCCGCTTCCGTCGCCTGCTTCATCGGAGGCGTTGGCTGTGTTGTTGGAACGTTGGCCGCAACGGCCGCAACTGCCTCTGCTTCCGTGGAGTGGACACCGCTCGGTTGCTCACCTGCATTGATTTCCGCCATTGCTTTGGCTTTATCGACTCGAGGAAAAACCGGCTGCACCTCACCAATCGCGGCACCTTCCTTGAGATCACCCCACTTGAGATCCGCCGGATTGATTTGCGCGGGCGAGCCGCCCAGGCCCAATTGATTCCACATTGCCCGACTGGCATCCGGCATCACGGGATGTAACAAAACGCTCAACCAGCGAAGCGACTCTGCCGCCCGGTACAAGACCACACCAAGCGTCTGCTTCTGATTCTCATCTTTCGCGAGGTCCCAGGGCTTTGCGTCAGTGATCATCTTGTCGACGCGCGCGATGACCGACCATACAATCTCCAGTGACCGGCTAAAAGCCAGGTTTTCGAAATGCAAAAGAAACTGATCCCGCGCGTGCTCAATAAAGCCTGCGACAGTGGTTTCGTCGGTATCTACACCCGTGCGCTTTGCAAGCAGTAACTTATCTTCAGGAATCAGGCCCGAGGGAATCCGCGAATCGCAGTAACGCGCAATCATAGTCAGCGTGCGGCTGGAGAGATTTCCCCAACCACTGGCAAGATCGCTATTGGCGCGATCGATCAAGGCCTCGTAGCTAAACCGACCATCCTGTCCAAACACCATCTCGCGAAGACAGAAGTAGCGAACAGCGTCGACGGAAAAGTGTTTGTGGAGAACGTCGAGCTCAATTGCGTTGCGCAGGGTCTTCGACATCTTGCGGCCATTGGCATCCAGCCACATTCCGTGGGCCACAATCGCGCGCGGCAATTCGATGCCCGCAGCAATCAGAAACGCCGGCCAGTACACAGCGTGAAATCGCAAAATGTCTTTCCCGACCAGATGCAGCGCAGGCCAAAACTTTTCAAATCCAACCTCCTGCTGGCGCTTTTTGTTACCAAATCCAATCGCGGTGATGTAATTGGTCAGGGCATCAAACCAGACATACATCGTATGCGCCGGGTCGTCAGGCACCGGAATACCCCAACTCACAGACTTCTTGAGGCGACTCACGGAGAGATCCTGAAGGCCACTGCGAACAAAACTGATTACTTCATTTCGTCTTGATTCAGGTCTCACGAATTCAGAGCGACTTTCGAAGACTGACAACAACGCTTCATCGTAATCCGACAGCCGGAAAAAGTAGCTTTCTTCAGACACGCGGTCCAGGGCCGTTTCGTGAACGCGGCAGGTCGGCGGTTCACCTTCGACCTTTGCTTTTTCGTACTCGTCTTCCGTCTTGTAAGCTGCACACGCAGCACAAAACCAGCCTTCGTAATGGCCCTTGTAGATCGCGTCGTTGCCTTTGGGAGTTTTTGCTTTCGCCACTCTCCGCCAGAGTTCACTGACGCCCTCATAGTGAAAAGGCTCGGTAGTACGCATGAAGATGTCGTAGCCGCCGTGTTCGGTGTCCAGACCAAACTTGCTCGTCATCTTTTTGAAGTAGCTGACTACGAAATCTGCTTGTTCCTGTGGTGTTCGACCTTCTTTCTGCGCGGAACGCTCGATGTTGATTCCGTGTTCGTCCGTTCCGGTTAGAAAATAGGTTTCAATGCCGCGCTGCCTTTTTGCGCGTGCGATCGTATCGGCCACGATCATCGTGTAGAGATGACCAAGATGCGGAAGGCTGTTGGCGTAGTAGATTGGTGTGGTGACGTAGAAAGTGTTCATTCCTTGTTTATTGTCTTCTCTGTGCGACCTCTGTGTTCTCTGTGTCTCCGTGGTTGTTGTCTCAGCACAGTTCACTACAGAGACACAGAGAACACAGAGCTTGCACAGAGGTTAACTGCTCAGAATTCTTTAAGGCTTTTTCGCAAACTCATCATCAGGATTGAAGCGCGGTTTGTCGGGCATGTCGGAGATCTTCCGGCCGATTGCAAGTGCAATCTCTGCTGATTGAATCAGGGCGCGGTAGTCCCATGTGTCGCGCATCTCATCGGAAGACTGATGATAGTGCGCAGTGTTGTAGGCCTTAAACTGCTCCTCGCCCCATTCTTTGGACCGTCCGACGTAATCGCTTCCCTCTTTCAAACTGATCGAGGGCACACCACGAAACATATAAGTTTTCTCAGTCCTTTCCTTTTATTAGCGCCATGGCTTCAGCGCGTGTGCGTGGATCCGTGCGAAAACCGCCCAGCACTGCCGAGGTCACAGTCTTCGCGTCAGCTTTTCTGACGCCGCGCAGCGTCATGCACGTGTGTTCGGCTTCAATCACAACCATCACGCCGAGCGGTTTGAGACCCTCGAAAAGAGTATTTGCGATATCGGTAGTCAACCTCTCCTGAAGTTGTAAGCGCCGCGAAAACGTCTCCGCAAGCCGTGCCAGCTTTGAAATTCCGAGAATCCGTCCACCCTTCGGGATGTAAGCGATATGACACCTGCCGACAAACGGCGCGAGGTGGTGCTCGCATAACGACGCGATGCTGATATCTTTCACAATCACCATCTCGTCGTGCTTGTCGCCGGGCAAAGGGACGACATGCTGCGTTGGGTCCTCGCGCATCCCGGAGGTCAACTCCGCATACATCTCAGCAACGCGCTGCGGAGTTTCCTGCAAGCCGGCCCGTTCCGGATCCTCGCCAATGCCTTCGATGATTAGGCGTACGCCCCGCGCGATCAGATCCATATCGACGGACGGGACATTTTCGCGCGGTTTATTGTTTTGTTTCTGGTCTACAAACTTCGTTGCCATATCGCAATGTTTGACCTGAGGTGCTTCTCTGTGCAACCTCTGTGTCTTCTGTGTTTCTGTGGTGAGGTTTGTTCAATAAATAACCACAGAGACACAGAGGACACAGAGGACGCACAGAGAAGAAGTCTACTCCTTCATTGGCGCATTTTTGCCAACGCCACTCGCGCCGCCTCGTCCACCGCCTTCAGCGGCACGTTCGCCTTTGCGGCAGCCTTGCGGCACTGCTCAAACTCCGGCATTTCGTTTACAACCTGTCCATCCAGATGCGCTACTTTAACATCAATCGGTCCATACTGCGTTTCCACCTGAACCACGCTTCGTTGCAGCGCACGCCTCAAGACTTCATAACTGCGAACGCCCAGCGTTGTCGTCTCCGTAAACAACAACTTCATCATTGTTTCTTTTTGATCACCTCCGCAAAGGACCGACAAAAGCACTCCGGGACGGTTCTTCTTCATCTGCACTGGAGTAAAGAAACAGTCGAGCGCCCCTGACTCAAGCACACGGTCCATGACATGACCTACGATCTGCGGTGACGCATCGTCGAGATTGGTTTCGATCATCCACAGCCGCTCGTCGGTCGCAAACTCCACTTCAGTCAGGCCGAGCAACACACGTAAGACGTTTGGAAAGTCTTGATACTCGCGCGTGCCGGCGCCGTAGCCTGTTCTCTCAGTTGTCATTTGAGGAATTGGTCCATACTCGTTGCAAACCGTCGTGATGATCGCCGCGCCCGTCGGCGTCAGCAGCTCACCTTTTACATCTGTCGCGTAGAACGGTACGCCTTTCAGTAGTTCGGTCACGGCAGGTGGCGGAATTGGAAAGCGACCGTGCGCCATCTGAACCGTGCCGCTTCCCACATGCAGTGGTGAACAGACAAAGCGATCGATCTTCAAATAGTCAAAGCAAAGGGCAGCGCCAACCACGTCTACGATTGCATCCAGCGCGCCGACTTCGTGAAAGTGAACCTGTTCGATAGGCTCATTGTGTACATGAGCTTCTGCCTCAGCAAGACGTGAGAAGATCTGCACCGAACGCTGCTTAACCGACTCAGATAAACCCGACCTTTCGATGATTTGCTCGATATCAGAGAGACGTCGATGTTTGTGCTCGTTGGTAGTCTCGACTCGTGCATATGTTGCCCTTAGACCAGATCGACTCACGGTTTCAAACTCAATGCGGAAGCCGTCGACGCGAAGTAGCGAAAGTTGTTCCCGCAGGAAGTTTGGATCTACACCTGCGGCAACCATCGCGCCGAGGATCATGTCACCACTTGCACCGGCAAAACAATCAAAGTAGAGAGTCTTCATAGTGAGAACAACGACAACACCTCTCCGGCTTTGCCCGTGATGACTTCGTCGCAGACCCCGGAAAGCGGTGTACGTTCCGGGTTCACTTCACAAACATACGCGCCTGCAGCTTTCGCTATCTCCGGAAGACCGGCAGCAGGATAGACAAGTCCCGATGTTCCAATGACAAAACACAACTCACATCGTGAAGCGCATTCGGCCGCAAACTCAAATGCCCCGGGTGGTAGCATCTCACCAAACAAAACAACGTCGGGCCTTAAACAGTTTCCACACTCCATGCACGCATCCGGACGTTTGACTTCTGCAGAGTCATCATGGAAGAAACGGCAAACAGTGCATCTCGCGCGCCAGATGTTGCCATGAAGTTCAACTACGTCGCGCGACCCTGCTTTCTGATGCAGGCCGTCGATATTTTGCGTAACGAGTGTTAACTCAGCAAAGCGTTCATGCCAGCGGGCTATCTCAAAATGTGCTGCATTGGGTTCGATGGCGGCCATGAAGTTGCGCCGGTAATCAAACCATTCCCATACAGCGGGCAGATCGCGCTCGACCATTTCTGCGGACGAGATGACGTCAAAAGGCATTCCCTTCCAAACCGCTGTATTGCCGCCGCCGCGAAATGTCGGCACGCCCGACTCGGCGGAAATACCGGCGCCGGTCAGGACAAGCACACGATTCGCGTGAGCGAAGAGTTTCCGCAATTCTGCAGAGATTTGCACGGCCTTAAGGGATGTTAGCAGATAGGTCCTATCGGGCCTACAAGACGCATATTTTGGCAGTGACCTAATTTCATCTCTGCGTATCTCTGCGTCCTCTGCGCCTCTGCGGTTGATGGCACTTAACGGACAGATCACCGCAGAGGACGCAGAGATACGCAGAGAAAACTTTTCAAATTAGGGCACTACCCATATTTTGCTATACTCTGCCACTTTCTCCTATGACCCTAACGGAACTGCAACAAAAGTTACGGGAGCGAATTCGCTCCGCAGCGCGGGAAACGTTTGGCGTTGAAGTTCAACAATTAAGCGTCGAAGCTCCGCCGCGGGCTGAACTCGGCGACCTTGCCTTCCCCGTTTCATTCGAACTCGCAAAACTGATCAAGCAGGCAACTGGCGAAAAGCAACCCCCTCGCGCCATAGCCGAAAGGCTCAAATCGCAACTCGAAGATATTGACGAAGTTTCGCGTGTTGAGATCGCCGGCGCTGGTTATATCAACGTCTTTTTCGATCGCGCCAGGCTCCTCAGTTTGTTTGCCGGTCCAGCTCGAACAAGTGAAAAGAAAGATCTCGATCAGCCGAAGAAGATGGTCGAGCACACAAGCATCAACCCCAACAAAGCTGCGCACATCGGTCACGTGCGGAATGCCGTGTTGGGCGATACCTTCGCGAGAATTTTGAAAGCCGCGGGTGACCGGATAGAGGTCCAAAACTATATCGATAACACGGGGGTCCAGGTTGCAGACGTCGTTGTCGGCTTTCTGCATATCGAGAAGATGGACCTGGGCCAGATCAAGGCTCTCGAAGCCTCACTCAGTAAGGATTACTCGTTTGATTACTACTGCTGGGATCTCTACACAAAGGTCGGGCTCTTCTATCGCGACGGTAACGCAGGCGGAGAACTCAATCCGGGAAAACTCACGTTTCGGAATGAGGTGCTGCACGCGCTTGAAGAAGGCGCGAATCCTATCGCTGAGCTTGCTGACTACGTGGCTACTCGAAACGTGGAGTGCATAGTCGACACGATGGAGCGACTCGGTATTCGTTACGATCTGCTTGCTCGTGAGTCAGACATTCTGCATTTGCATTTCTGGGAGCGGGCTTTCGAGTTGATGAAGAGCACTGGCGTAATCAAATATGAAAGTGAAGGTCGTCATGCGGGCTGCTGGGTCATGCCATTTGAATCGCACACAGGCACTGACGAACACGAGTCAGACAAGATCATCGTGCGTTCGAACGGAACGGTAACCTACACCGGGAAAGACATCGCCTATCAACTCTGGAAACTCGGCAAGCTCGGACTCGACTTCAATTACAAAGTTTTTCGTAACTATACCGACGGTCACGTTCTCTGGGTAACCAAAACTGACGCGGAAGCCTCAGACACTGAACGGCCACTCTTCGGCGGCGGCGTAACGGTGTACAACGTGATCGACTCGCGGCAATCATATCCGCAGGAGATCGTCGCACGGGGTGTGGCGGCGGTCGTTCCTGAAATCGGTGAAGACGCGAGCATCCACTTCAGCTACGAGATGGTGGCGCTATCTCCGGCAGCTTGTGAGGAACTCGGTATCGAACTAAGCGATGAGGATCGCGCTCGACCTTATATCGAAATGAGCGGCCGCAGAGGTTTGGGCGTCAAGGCCGACGATCTGATTAACCAACTCGAGGCGGGCGCGCTTGCTGAAGTGGAAAAGCGGAATCCGGATCTTTCAAACGACGAAAAGAAGGCAACGGCCCACGAGGTTGCGGTCGCCGCCCTGCGTTACTTCCTGCTGAAGTTTACACGCAACACGGTGATCGCTTTTGATTTCAAAGAAGCGCTTTCCTTCGAGGGCGAAACAGGACCCTACTGCCAGTATGCCGCGGTAAGGACCAACTCGATCTTCCGCAAGCTCGGTAGTGAAACTGTTGCTGCCGCTGATTCGTTAATGGAAGAAATAGTTGGTGACACCGCATTGCAGATGAAGGTTGCGGAGGTGTTGTCGGGCGATAGCGGCACCGAGATCTGGTCGTTACTGATGTTGTCACAACAACTCGATGAGGTTGTAGCGCAGTGTCGAAATTCCGCCGAGCCTGCTAATCTTGCGAAGTACACTTTCTCGCTTGCCAGGGCTTTTAGCCGTTTCTATCACGATCATCGAATTCTTACGGAGCAGGATGTGGTGCGACGGGCGGTCTTGATCACCGTAACAAAAGTTATAAGAACTCAATTGACTACCGCCCTTGCGATCCTTGGAATAAACGTGCCCGAGCAAATGTAGAATGTGAATAGTGAATTCGATTCACGATTCACGATTTACTTTTTTGAAAGCCTGAGAGTATAAAGACACCATGTTAATCGTAATGAAACACGACGCCACCGACAGTCAAATCGACACTGTCATGCGCGTGATTGAGGAATTGGGTTTCAAGGGCCACCCGATGCCCGGCGCCACTCGCACCGCAATCGGCATCACTGGCAACCAGGGCGCTGTCGATCCCTCGCACTTCGAAAACCTAGAGGGCGTTGCCGAAGCGATCCGCGTCAGCAAGCCTTACAAACTCATCACCCTCGATCTCAGACCTGAAAAGACGGTGGTGCGCGCCGGCGATGCAACCATCGGCGGAGATGAGTTGGCGATTATAGCTGGTCCATGCGCTATTGAGAGCCGCACTCAGGCGTTTGCCATCGCTGAAGCCGTCAGGCGGAGTGGTGCTCGCTTCTTCCGTGGCGGTGCTTACAAACCCCGAACTTCTCCATACGCATTTCAGGGACTCGGCGAGGAAGGATTACGAATACTCGAGGAGGTACGCGAAGCCTACGGGCTGAAGATTGTGACCGAAGCACTGGACGAAGCCGGCGTGGATCTGGTTGAGCGTTACGGCGACATGATTCAGATCGGCGCACGCAACATGCAAAACTTTTCACTGCTGCGGCGGGCCGGAAAAGCTCGACTGCCTGTGCTGCTCAAACGGGGTTTGTCAGCAACGCTCGATGAATGGCTGCTGGCGGCAGAGTACGTTATGGCTGAAGGCAACTATCAGATTGTTCTTTGTGAACGAGGCATTCGTACTTTTGCCCAGCACACACGAAACACTCTAGACCTTGCTGCGATTCCGGCTGTGCGACGTCTTTCACACTTGCCTGTGATCGTCGATCCTTCGCATGGAACGGGTAAGAACTTTATGGTTACACCGCTGGCCCGTGCGGGAGTCGCCGTCGGTGCGGACGGGTTGATAGTCGAAGTTCACGATCAGCCTGAGCATGCGCTTTCGGATGGCGCACAGGCACTCACGCTCGACCAGTATGAGGAGTTAGTCAGCGAAGTACGCTCGATTCACGAAGTGATCGTGCCGGCCGCGGTTGGATAAGAGACTTAGGGGCAGGAGCAGCAGACAAGAGCAGGATCGATCAAGCACCTCGCAATATTTCCGGCAAGTCTCTCGAGAACACCGAACGCGGAATTACTTGATCGTAACCAGCCGCCACCGCGTTCCGTTGCAGATCCGTCTGGACGTGCGAAAAGAAACCTAACACCGGGATTTCGCGCAGTTGTTCGTCAGATTTCAAATCAGTGGCTAAAGCTACCGGATCGAGTTTCTGATTGTGCAGGTCAACCAGAATCAACTGCGGCTTTGTCTCACGCGCCTTTTCAACTAACGCCTCTTTGCTCCGCGGAAAACTGATCCCAACACCCACTGCCTCGGCAACTGCGCGAATCTTCGACGCAAAAAACATGTCGTCAACAACTGCGATTACTAGGCGACTCATAATTGCCTGTTTGTATTCTCCCCACTTTCACGTAAATATATTAACGACATGGTCACCGCGATTCCCCCATTAACAGACTCTGAAAAACTCGAGTTGGGACAAAACTCTAACCACCAGCCACCACTCTCGAAAGGCAACAAGCTCGTCGTCGCATCATACAACATCCGCTATGCGCGCGGCCCTTATCTAATCTCTGGTGGCCTGCGTCGCAAAGTCGGATTGATGAGTCTGGCGCGACGTCCGCAACACGTTGGTCGATTGATCTCTACTGCTGCCCAGGCTTTTTCGGAAGGCAGATTACTGCCGCGTGCCGACGTTATTGCGCTCCAGGAGGCCGACAAGCGAACCGCGCGCACCGGCGGTCACCACGTCGCAAGGGAGCTTGCTGACGAAATGGGGATGCACTGGGCTCACGCTCCCGCGGGAATTCCGCGCGGCGTCTTACCCATCAAGCGCCAATGGTGGCTCGACTTTGAAGAACCCATTGATCTGCACGATAGCGGCGATACAGGCGTAGCACTGTTGAGTCGTCTGCCTTTAGTTGACGTTGAGCGCATCGACCTGCCCTGGCAGGAATGTCCCTGGCGGCCTCGACTGGCGATGGCGGCAACTATTTCGATTGGTCCAGATAACATTCGACTCTTCAATGCGCACGTGGATCCCCACGCAGCCAGCGGCGGTCAATTGGCCCAGCTTGAAGTGATCGCGACGCAAGCCGACCAGGGAGCGCTTCCCACAATAATTCTCGGCGACTTCAACACCCTGTCGAAACAAAAGTGTCGCCAAACACGCGGGTTTCTCGAAGCCCGGGGTTACACGACCCCATATCCCACCGGCACCGCAACGTGGCGGGGCGGCGGCCTGCTAATGCACGCCGATTGGATCTTTACACGCGGGGTCAGGATCGAGCGATGGGGAGTTGCCAGGCCCCTGGACGTTTCCGATCATTGGCCCATCTGGGTTGAAATAGTGCTCCCCTGAATTTAGGTCTGGACTTTGGTCTTGGGACTTTGTACTTGGATGAAGTCAGTACCGCCACGTGGTAGCGTCGGGTGAGTTTTAGTTGTTGCGGTCATCCGACGAATTACGATTCGCACGATGACCCGACGCTACCGCGTGACGGTACTGACCTCGTAAAGAACGTAGACCCAGAAACAAGTTCAAAGTATAAGACACCCAGCTCAAACAAATGCACATAACCAGCCGCGACAATTCCCTTCTCCGCCAGGTTCGTGGCGTTCGAGATGGAAAGATCGAAGAACTGATCTTCATCGAAGGGCTGCGCCTATGCGAAGAGGCGCATCGCTCGAACCTTGAGATTGAGGCAGTCGTTGTTTCCGAGGAGTTGTTACGAAAACAACGCGCTGCGACAGCAATCGCAGAACTCTCACAAGTTTCGAAGCGCGTGGCATCAGTCAGTGAGAAGTTGCTCGAATCAGTCTCTTACACGAAAACGCCGCAGGGCATTATTGTTCTCGCACGACGACCTGCGTCTTCGGAAGAGCAGTTGGCAGCAAGTCTCAACGCCAATCCGTTATTGGTCGTGCTCCATCAGATCAACAATCCCGTCAACGTTGGAGCAATTCTGCGAACGGCGGAGGCCGCGGGAGCGACCGGAGTAATCACAACGAGAAACACGAGCGATCCCTTTTCGCCGAAGGCTTTGCGCGGGGCTATGGGATCGGCGTTCAGACTTCCCATCTTGAGCGGTGTTACGTTTCTGGAAATGATCG
>Ga0268386_10000246_pt1 | contig 32468 bp, 26 predicted proteins | sample RVTome_15_FD_200260 | JGI IMG/M metagenome (GOLD analysis project Ga0268386, IMG submission 200260) | Soil microbial communities from uranium-contaminated site in the Upper Colorado River Basin, Wyoming, United States - RVT150D86... ... | reverse complement strand
TGACCGAGAAATTGGGTTTGCGCTTTTCGATCGCAGACACCGCGCAATAGAGCACCTCGAATCCGCTGGCGGCCGCGGTTTTCTCCAGCGCCTTCGGCTTGAAACCAAGGTTCCTGTGGTCGTAGGGCTCGACGGCCTTACGGTGGGGATGGCGGGAAAGCGTGACTGCCAGCAAATGGCCGCCAGGCCGCAGAACCCGGTGACATTCGCGCAGCACCTCGGCGGGGCGCTCGGTGTAGGTGAGCGCGTGCATCAGCAGCACGGTATCGAAGCGGTGGTTGTCGAAGGGTAGGTCGTGCATGTCGCCCTGTTCGAAGCAGGCACCCTTGCAGTTGGCGAGCCGTTTGCGGCCGGCTTCGACCACGCGCTTGCTCACGTCCAGGCAAACGATGGACTTTGATTGCCGCGCCAGCAGCTCGGCCAGCACCCCGTCGCCGGAAGCCACGTCCAGTACGTCGCCGAGATCGAGCAGCTGGGTGAGCCCGCGGGCGGTGGCCTCCCATGAGCGGCCGGGGGAGTAATGGCGCTCCATGTCGCCGGCCACTGAATCGGCCCAGGTGGTGATTCCGCCTCGTGAGTTGAGTACCTGCGGAATGCGAGCCCGATCCTGAGCGGCCAGGGGGTCTTCGGTATTGCGGCGCAGGATCTCCCAAAGCGCATCGAGGCTGGAATCGCCGCTGGAGGGCGCAATGCGGTAGTACACGTGGACCCCTTCGCGCCGGTCAGTGACCATAGCGGCCTCCTTGAGGCGGGCGAGGTGGGTGGATACCCTGGGCTGCGCGAGCTGGGTGATCGCCGACAGTTCCGCCACGCTGAGTTCCTCGCGGTCGAGCAACAGGAGCAGTCGCAGTCGGGTGGCGTCGCCGAGCAGGCGGCAGCGCTGGGTTGCGAGGTCCAGGTCGAGGGCCGGCGCGTTCATTTCGGCTTCATAAAGTGTTTGAATATCTTTCTATCAGGATTTAGAGATATAAAGCCTATCCTCTGCGCACCATGGCGTCAATCAGGCCGGTGCCGGGCGAAATCCGGGAATCGCGACGGTGAGTCCTTTATAATGCCGCTCGGTTTTCCAGCGGCTCGCATCCACTTCGAAGAGAACGATTCCGTGGACTTCAAATTGACCGACGAACAGCTGATGATCCAGGCGGCGGCGCAGGACTTCGCGCGCGAGGAGATCGTCCCGATCGCGGCCGAGTTCGACAAGAGCGGCGAGTTTCCCCGCGAGACGATAGCGAAGATGGGCGAACTCGGCCTGATGGGCGTCCAGGTGCCGGAGGAATACGGCGGTGCCGGACTCGATGCCATCGCCTACGCACTCGCCATGATCGAGATCAGCGCTGCCGACGCCTCCCACGGCACCATCATGTCGGTCAATAACTCCCTGTTCTGCCACGGGATCCAGAAATACGGCAGCGAAGAACAGAAGCAGGCGTTTTTGAGGCCAGTCGCCTCGGGTAAGGCGGTCGGCGCCTATGCCTTGACCGAGCCGCAGTCCGGCTCCGACGCGGCCAACATGCGTACCCGTGCGGTGCTTTCCGACGACGGCGGCCACTACGTCATCACGGGCAAGAAATCCTGGATCACTTCGGGGCCGGTCGCTGACTATGTCGTGCTGTTCGCCGTCACCAATCCCGATGAAGGCGCGCGTGGCGTGACCGCCTTCCTCGTCGATACCAAGCGCGAAGGCTTCTTGCGCGGCAAGACCGAGCCCAAACTGGGTATCCGCGCCTCGGCAACCTGCGAAATCGAAATCGATAATTACCGCTGCCCCACTGAGCATCGCCTGGGCGAAGAAGGGGAGGGATTCAAGATTGCCATGACGGTGCTGGATGCCGGGCGCATTGGTATCGCCTCGCAGGCCGTAGGCATCGCCCGGGCTGCCTACGAGGCCTGCCTGGACTGGGTCCGCGAGCGCAAGGCCTTCGGCCGCCCGATCGGCGAGTTCCAGATGACCCAGGCCAAAATCGCCGACATGAAGACCCGCATCGACGCCGCCTGGCTGCTCACCATGCGTGCGGCCTGGGCCAAGCAGCGCGCGGCCGAAACCGGCGGGCGCTATACGCTGGAGGGCAGCATCGCCAAGCTGTTTGCCTCGGAGACTGCCATGTGGGTCACCCACCAGGCGGTGCAGATTCATGGCGGCATGGGGTACAGCAAGGAACTGCCCGTCGAGCGATACTTCCGGGACGCCAAGATCACTGAAATCTATGAGGGCACCAGCGAGGTCCAGCGCTTGGTGATCTCGCGCCTGGAAACGGGGTTGCGTTGAACACGGCGAGCAGCAACAGCATGGACGCCGACATCGACCGCGAGAAGCAGGAAATCCTCGACCAGATCCTGGAACTGGTCGCCAAGCGCGCCAGCTCGCGCAAGGCCCGCTTCGCGAAGCGATACGTTCCGGCCTATTTCAGGCGCGTGCCACTCGAGGACCTGAACCGCGAGCCGATCCATGTCCACGCCAGCATCATCGAGAACCAGCTGGATTTCCTGCTCAGGCGCCAGCCCGGCGAATTGCTGCTCAGGGTCTTCAACCCCAGCGCGAAAGAAGACGGCTGGGAGAGCGAGCACACCATCGTCGAAATGGTGAACGAAGATATGCCCTTCCTCGTCGACAGCGCCCACTTGGCGCTGTCCGAGCTGGAGGTCGGCGTGCACCTCATCATTCACCCGGTGATCCGCGTGCGGCGCGGCCCATCGGGCCAGCTCACGGAGGTCTGCAAGAAGGAGGGTAAACGGGGGCGGTCGGAATCGGTCATGCAGATCCAGATCGACCGCCAGACCAACGAAGCGGTTTTGGATCGGATTCACCGCCAGATCGAGGCTGCGATGGCTGAGGTGCGCGTAGCTGTCGCCGACTGGAAGAAGATGACGACGTTGGCCAAGGAGACCGTCAAGGCGCTCCCCGAGTGGGCGCCCAAGGCCGACGAGTCCCTCCTGCAGGAAAGCCGCGATTTCATCAGCTGGCTGGTCGACGACCATTTTACCTTCCTCGGCGCCCGCGACTACGAGGTCGTGAGGGCCGGCAAGGGTCATCAGTTGCGCATCGTCGAGGGCAGCGGCCTCGGGATCCTCCGCGAGGACCGCTCCGAAGTCCACTCTCGGCCGCTCAGCAGCCTCGCCGAGGCGGTGCGTACGCGCAAGCACGAAGAGCCCGTCATCATTACCAAGACCAACGCCCGCTCGCGCATCCACCGCGTCGGGTACATGGACTACATCGGCGTGCTGCGTTACGACAACCGCGGGCGCACGGTGGGCGAGCGGCGCTTCCTCGGCCTCTTTACGTCCAACGCCTACAACCGCGGCATGATGCAAACCCCCCTGTTGCGCGACAGGGTGAAGGCTGTGCTCAGGAAGGCGCGCCTGGTCGAGGGCAGCCATGCCTGGAAATCCATGGTGCACATCCTGGAAACGCTGCCCCGCGACGAGTTGTTCCAGGCCTCGGTCGACGAACTCCTCGAGATTTCGACCGGCGTGCTCAACCTGCAGGAACGCCTGAGGGTGCGGTTGTTCATTCGGCGCGAGCGTTTCGGGCGCTTCTATTCCTGCCTGGTGTACATTCCGCGCGAGCGTTTCAACACGGAGAACCGCCAGAAAATTCAGCAGATCCTGAAGAGCGCGCTGAAAGGCGCACGGCTGGACTACGTGGTGCAGGTCTCCGAGTCGCCGTTGGCACGGCTTCACGTAGTGGTGCGGCCCAAGTCCGGCCCCGAGGTGGCGCCCAACGTCAGGATCCTCGAGCAGAAAATCGTCGATGCCGTGCGATCGTGGACCGACGAACTGACCGAGATACTGATAGAGAAATACGGCGAAGAAAAGGGCCTGGCCTGGGCGAACCGTTACGCGCCGGCTATCCCGGAGGCCTACAAGGAAGACGTTTCGCCCTGGGTCGCCGCCTTCGACATCGAGAAGGCAGCCGAGCTCAGCGAGGGCAACGACCTGCGGCTGAGCCTTTACCGCCCACGTAAGCAACGGGCGGGTATCGTTCGCTTCAAGGTTTTTCGTCGCGACCACCCGCTGCCGCTTTCCGATGTTCTGCCGATGCTGGAAAACCTTGGGCTCAGAATCGTCAGCGAGCGTCCCTACGAATTACGCTGGAGCGGAGATGAAACCCTTTGGATACAGGATTTCGACATGGACCTCCGCGCCAGCCGAGACATCAATGTCGAAGCCGTTCGCGACCGCTTCCAGGAGGCTTTCGAGCGGATTCTGAGGGGGCAGACCGAGAGCGATGGCTTCAATCGGCTGATCCTGGCAGCAAGGCTGCATTGGCGGCAGGTCAAGATGATCCGCGCCTACTGCAAGTTCTTGCTGCAGACCCGCATCGCCTTCTCCCAGAGTTACATGGAGGAAACGCTGGCGCGGCACCCGCTGATTGCTCGGCTGCTGGTGGACCTGTTCGAAGCGAAGTTCGACCCGCAGCGCGACTCGGAGTCGGCGCACCAGCGCGAACAGGCCCGCAAGCGCGCCGCTCAGGCCTACGAAGTTCTCAATACCGGGGCCAGCGCAGGGGATTCGGTGCTGGCCGAACTGCTGGACGAGGCGATCGCCGCGCGGGACGGGGGCCGCGAAGAACAGGTCAAGAAGTTCCGCGCGGCCTTCATGCGCGCCCTGAGCTTGGTCAGCAGCCTCGACGAGGACCGTATCATTCATTATTTCTACACCGCCATCTGGCAGACGCTGCGCACCAACTACTTCCAGCCTGCGAATGAAGAAGGGACGCTCCACGAGCACATCAGTTTCAAGTTCGACTCGGCGCAACTGGTGGATCTCCCCCAACCGCGGCCGTTCCGCGAAATCTGGGTGTTTTCCACCCGATTCGAAGGCATCCACCTGCGTTGCGGCAAGATCGCCCGCGGCGGGTTGCGCTGGTCTGACCGCCGCGAGGATTTCCGCACAGAGGTGCTGGGCCTGATGAAGGCGCAGAACGTCAAGAACACCATGATCGTACCCGTCGGCGCGAAGGGTGGCTTCGTGGTCAAGCGAATGCCGCCCGGCGATGACCGCGATGCCGTCATGCAAACTGTCATCGCATGTTATAAACAGTTTATCAATGGCTTACTCGACGTAACTGATAATTTAAGTGAAGAAAAAGTCATCCCCCCCAAAGGCGTCGTTCGCCACGATGGGGATGATCCCTACCTCGTGGTGGCGGCCGACAAGGGCACGGCGACTTTTTCCGACACCGCCAACGCGATCGCGCTCGAACGCGGTTTCTGGCTTGGTGACGCCTTTGCATCGGGCGGTTCCGTGGGGTATGACCACAAGGGCATGGGCATTACCGCGAAGGGCGCCTGGGAGGGCGTGAAGCGGCATTTCCGCGAACTCGGCACCGACATCCAGAAAGAGCCGTTCACGGTCGTCGGCATCGGCGACATGAGCGGCGATGTTTTCGGCAACGGCATGCTGCTGTCGAAACAGATCCGCCTGCAAGCCGCTTTCAACCACCAGCACATTTTTCTGGACCCCAAGCCCGATCAGAAGTCGAGTTTCACGGAGCGCCGGCGTCTTTTCCGCCTTCCGCGCTCGAGCTGGGCGGATTACGACAGGTCGCTGATCTCCGAGGGCGGCGGCATCTGGTCGCGCCAGGACAAGACCATCCCGATCAGCAAACCGGTCCGTGAATGGCTGGGCATCGAGGCCGAGCAGCTCTCGCCGCCGGAGCTGATCCGCGAACTGCTCCGCACCCCCGTCGACTTGCTGTGGAACGGCGGCATCGGCACCTACGTCAAGGCATCAAGCGAGAGCCATGCAGATACCGGCGACCTGGTCAACTCCCCGTTGAGGGTGGATGGCGCGGATCTGCGCTGCAAGGTGGTGGGCGAGGGCGGCAACCTCGGCTTCACCCAGCTCGGCCGTATCGAGTTCGCCAAGAGGGGCGGGCGGATCAACACCGATTTCATCGACAACTCGGCCGGGGTCGATTGCTCCGATCACGAGGTCAACATCAAAATCCTTCTCGACCAGGTCATGCGGGAGGGCAAGCTCAAGCAGCAAGCCCGCAACAAGCTGCTGGCCGAGATGACCGACGAGGTGTCGGAGCTCGTACTGCGTAACAATTACCTGCAAACCCAGGCCATCTCGATGATGGTGATGCTGACCGGCCCGCGCCTGGGCGCAAAGCAACATTTCATTTCCGTGGTCGAGGACGAAGGCCTGCTCGACCGTGATCTCGAGTTCCTGCCGGACGACGAAGAACTGTCGGCCCGCCGCAAGCGAGGGGAAGGCCTGACCCGGCCGGAGCTTTCCGTGCTGCTCTCCTACAGCAAGATCCGGCTTTACCAACAGTTACTGAACTCCGACGTGCCAGAGGACGAGTACCTGTCGAACGAGCTGCTGCGCTATTTCCCGCAGCCCCTGCAAAGGCGCTACGCCGCAGCCATGCAGAACCATCGCCTGCGGCGCGAGATCATCGCCACCCAGGTGACCAACAGCTTGGTCAACCGCATGGGGGCGTCCTTCACCCTGCGCATGCACGAGGACACGGGCGCGCCCGCCGCGGAGGTCGCCAAGGCCTACACCGTGGCCCGTGAAGTGTTCGAGGCGCGCGAGCTGTGGGCGCAGATCGAGGCGCTGGACAACGAGGTGGACGCCGCCCTCCAGACCCGCGCCATCCTGGCGATGTGGAATCTGCTGCGGCAGGCCACCCGCTGGCTGCTGACCGAATCTCGCCACATCAAGGATATCCAGGCGCAGATCAAGCGGCTCGCTCCCGGCATCAAGGTGCTGGGTCGGGCGATGGAGAGGTCGATGGCGTCGGATGACCGGGCGCAGATCGAAGCCGCGATGCAACCTTATGTCGAATCCGGGTTCCCGTCGGCCCTGGCACGCCGCATCGCCATGCTGCCCATGCTGTTCCCGGCGCTGGACGTGGTCGAAACCGCTGCGCAGCGGCGCACGCCGGCCGAACGCGTCTCGAAGATCTACTTCGGCCTGGGTGAAGCCCTCGAACTCAAGTGGCTGCGCGCCGAGGTCGAGGCGCTCAAGGTCGAGGGCCAATGGCATGCCCATGCCCGCGGTAACCTTCGCAGCGAACTCCTGAGCCATCACAACAGCCTGGTCGACCGTGTGCTGGAAACCGGCGGCAAGGCCCGGGATCCGGTTGCAAGTTGGATCGAAAAGAATGAGAAGGAAGTCCACCGGGTGATGGACATGCTGCACGACATGCGCAGCCTGCCGGCGATGGATTACGCCACGCTGGCGGTGGCCGTTCGCTCGCTTGCGCAGCTCATCGAAATGACGGAATGACCCCTCCACCATCTTCACCCCCCGCCATCCACTTCGTCGCCAGCTCTTTCGAAAGGGCCCGGAAGGCGCAGGTGGAGTTGGGGCGGCGCTACGGCCAGGAGCCCCTGGAATCGGCAGAGGTCATCGTGGCCCTGGGCGGTGACGGCTTTATGTTGCGTACCCTGCACCGGCTTTTGGCGGCCAAGCTTCCAATCTACGGCATGAAGCTCGGCAAGGTCGGGTTCCTGATGAACCGCTACCGCGAAGACGATCTGATCGAGCGGCTGTTGAACGCGCAACTGGTGGAGCTCAACCCCCTGCGCATGGAGGTCACTACGGAGGCGGGCAACCAAACCCAGGCCCTGGCGATCAACGAGGTTTCGTTGTTACGACAAACCAACCAGGCGGCCCACATCCGCATCACCGTCAACGGCAACGTGAAGGTCGAGGAACTGGTCTGCGACGGGGTGATGGTCGCCACTGCGGCCGGCAGCACAGCCTATAATCTTTCCGCCCACGGACCCATCCTGCCACTGGGTACCGATGCGATAGCGCTCACCCCGATATCGCCGTTCCGGCCGCGGCGCTGGAAAGGGGCGGTCTTGCCCAGCTCGGCCCGGGTCGGTTTCGAAATCCTCGATCCGTACAAGCGCCCGGTGAGCGCCACAGCCGATGCCCACGAGGTGCGGAATGTCACGTCGGTCGAGGTCCACCAGGAACACGACATCACCCTCAAGCTGCTGTTCGACCCCGACCACAGCCTGGAAGACCGGATCCTCGACGAGCAATTTCTGTGAGCGCCACCAAGTCCATTGTCGAGAGCGGGGACGCCTTTCCCTGCCACTGCATCATCGCCCACCCGGACAAGCCCAAGTTTTTGGTGATTCGGCATACCGACCGATGGGCGCCGCCGATCCTGCAGGTCCCCTCAAAAGGCCACCTGATGTACAAACCGGCCACCATCAATGATGGCATGATGCAAAAGTACAACCTTCGCACCACTGTATTGCGGATCGTCATGGAAGCCCAGAATTACGCACTCGTAGAGCTGGAATTGCACGCCAGCTCGCAGCGCGAGATGCAGGCGGTGTGGGTGGGTCTTGAGGAATACGCCCAATTCCGCCGAAGCGATAGCGGCGATAGCGACCCTTTGGAGCAGTGGCTGCGCGAACGCGCACGCGATACCGTTTCCCGTGTGCGGCCGCCCTGGCTTCATCGCGGGTGGTACCGCGAGGCGGAAAGCTGGATGAGCGATCAGCTGCTCAAGCACGGTATCCAGACCACCGGCTCGGTGCAGCAATTCAAGGCCGGCTGGCCGAGCGCCTGTCTGCTCAACGTCTCCACGCTGGAGGGCGACGTCTTCTTCAAGGCCACTTACGACAAGCCGCCTGGCGAGGCACGCTTGACGCAGATGCTGGCCGAGCATTGGCCGGATCTGGTGGTCAAGCCACTTGCGGTCGACCACGAGCGGAACTGGATGCTGTCGCGCGACTTCAAGATGAAGGGGGACAACCGGCCGCCAATTGACAGCTATACGGAGTTTGCCCGGTCGATGGGGAAATTCCAGGCCGAGGCCATGGACCGCTTGGATGACTGGCGGGAAATGGGCTGCGCGGTCATGGACCATGGCTACCTCATCAATGACGATGGCCGCCTCGAACAATTGCTCGGCCAGGTTGAGCCACAACTGAGGGAAGCCCCAATGCCGTTTGGCCCGCAGGAACTGAGCCACCTGAGGAATGCGATCGCCGCCGCAGGAGACGCCAGCCGGGCGCTGTCGGATTTCGAAATCCCCGACAGCCTCACACACCTTGATTTTCGGCCCGACAATTTTTTCCTGGAAGATGGTAAGTGTCGCGTCATGGACTGGGCGGACGTGGCGATCAGCCACCCCTTCATGATGCTGTGCCAGACCCTTGAATTCTTCGAGAGCTATAAAACGGGCGAGCGACAGAGCCTGAATGTCCAGCCCGTCGAAGAGGCGCAAAAAGGCGCGATGGAAGCCGCCTACCTTTCAGCGTTTTCGGACTTGTTGCCCGAAGACAAGCTTCTTGATGCTTTCGAGCAGGCGCGCGCGGTGTTTCCGTTGTTCTGGTTCCTCTATCTTGCTTCCCAGGCTTGCATCATCGAAGCGCGAACGCCGCAATGGAGCAACATCAACAGCCTGCTCAAAAAAAGGGCGAAGCGGCTGATCGTGCGCCACGGTGGGGAGGCCTGATGCCTTTCTCAACTTGTGAGAGCCCGGCTGCTAAGCTCAAGCCATGAACCTTGAGCCCGACAAACCGCGAGGGCAGGCAAAGCGATCGACTGGTCAGCTGGTCATTGCGCTTTCCTCGCAGGCGCTGTTCGACATGCGGCACAGCCACGAGGTCTTCGAGCGCGAGGGCCTCAGGGCCTACGCCGAATACCAGGTGGCCCACGAGGACGACCTGCTCGAGCCCGGCGTTGCCTTTCCGCTCGCCCAGAAACTGCTTGCCCTCAACGAGGACGGTGTCGAACACCCTCGCGTCGAGGTGATCCTGCTGTCGCGCAACAGCGCAGATACCGGGCTGCGGATCTTCAATAGCATCGAGCACTTCGGACTCAACATCGAGCGGGCCGCCTTCACCAGCGGCGCCAGCCCCTGGCGGTACATGACGGCCTACGGCGCGGACCTGTGGTTATCCACCAATGGTGCGGACGTGGGCCGCGCGCTGAAGTCGGGCTATGCGGCGGCTACGATTTTGCCGGGCGGCGCCGATCGGGCGAAGGCCCAGGCTGAAGACCGCCAGCTGCGAATTGCCTTCGACGGCGACGCCGTGATTTTCAGCGATGAGGCGGAGCGGGTGTACCAGTCGGGTGGGCTCGAGGCCTTTGCCGACAGCGAGCGCGCCGCCGCTAACCAGGCCCTTTCCGGTGGCCCTTTCAAAGGCGTTCTTGAGGCGCTACACAAGATCCAGTCGGCCTACCCGCCGGACAACAACCCGATCCGCACGGCGCTGGTCACCGCCCGCTCGGCACCGGCCCACAAGCGAGTGGTACTGACGCTGAGGGAATGGGGCATCCGCATCGACGAGGCGCTGTTCCTGGGCGGCCGCGGCAAGGGCGAATTCCTCAAGGCGTTCGGCGCGGACATTTTCTTCGACGACCAGCAGGTCCACATCGATTCCGCAAAGGAACATGTCACAGCAGCGCACGTTCCCTTTGGAGTCGTTAATGAATGAGCAAGATCGGGCATCCTGCCCGACTTGCATCTCGCCTTTGAGAAGAGCGGTTTTCAAAGGCTCGCGCCCTCCGGGCGTTGGCACATTCCTGTGCCAAGTTCATCCGGAGCGCCTGTAGGAGCGGCGCCCTCGCCTTGATAAACTAAGCGACCATCCGAATTCGCCAATGCCAATTCATCTGGAGCGAAGATGCCCCAACTGAACCCCCTCGACCTGTATGACATCGACTCGCTGCTGAGCGAGGAAGAGCGCATGATCCGCGACAGTGTCACGCGTTTCGTCGACGAGCGCGCCATGCCGATCATCGCGAAGCACTTCGACGAGGCGAGCTTTCCCTCCGAGCTCATCCCGGAAATCGCCGACATGGGACTGCTTGGCAGCAGCCTTGAAGGCTACGGATGCGCCGGCCTCAACTCGGTTTCTTACGGCCTGATATGCCAGGAACTGGAGCGTTGTGATTCCGGCCTGCGCAGTTTCGTCTCGGTGCAGTCGAGCCTCGCCATGTACCCCATCCATGCCTACGGCTCCGATGAGCAGAAGGAGCGCTGGCTGCCGGAAATGACGAAGGGCGAGATCATCGGCTGTTTCGGGCTGACCGAATCGCAGGGCGGTTCCGACCCGGGCGCCATGAAGACCCACGCCAAGCGCGACGGCGATGACTGGATCCTCAACGGCTCGAAAATGTGGATTACCAACGGCACCATCGCCGATATCGCCATCGTGTGGGCGAAAACCAACGACGGCATTATGGGTTTCGTTGTCGAAAAGGGCACGAAGGGCTTCGATGCACCGGAGATCCACTCCAAGATGTCTTTGCGCGCCTCGGTGACCTCGGAACTCTACTTCGACAATGTGCGGGTGCCGGAGGCCAATCGCCTGCCCAACGTGGTCGGCCTCAAGGGTCCGCTGGGGTGCCTGACCCAGGCACGCTACGGCATCACCTGGGGCCCCATCGGCTCGGCCATTGCCTGTCTGAAGGAGGTGCTCGATTACACCGCCGACCGCATGCTTTTCGGCCGCCCGCTTGCCGCCAACCAGGCCGTGCAGATCCGCCTGGCGGAAATGGCGCGGAGGATTACGACGGCGCAGCTGTTGTCACTGCGCCTGGGACGACTGAAGGACGACGGCAAGATGGCGCCCGCGCAGGTCAGCCTGGCGAAGTGGAACAACGTGCGGATGGCGCTGGACATCGCGCGGGATTGCCGCGACCTGCTTGGCGGCAGCGGCATTACCACCGAGTACCAGGCCATCCGCCACATGCTCAACCTGGAAAGCGTGATCACCTACGAGGGTACCGAGACCATCCACCAGCTCGTGATCGGTCGCGAACTGACCGGTATCAACGCATTCTAGGTCAAACTATTCCGTACTTGCGGGCGTGCTGGAAGTGGCGACGATCCTCCATCCATCGTCCGTGTGCGACCAGACGTGCAGGCTGTAATGGGGCATCTCTCCGCCGACTGAGTGGCTCATAATCGCCGTGTTGTCATCCAGGAAAGTGACTTCGTAGTCGCTGGCCTGGTAGGTGGCGCCTTCGGGAGCCGCCTCCAGGTTGGCAAGCTCCTCATCGAGCCCGCCGATCCCGTCCTCCGAAACCGAGACCACATCGTCAGACAAAATGCCGCGGACCGCCTCGGCGTCGGCGGCCATGCCGGCGGCACCCCATTTCTTGTCCAGCTCAATGAGTTCCTGAGTCGGGTCGGCGGTAGCGGCAGCGGAAACAACGAGGAAAAACAAACCAAGAACTCCGTAACGCAGATAAACTTTCATAGAAAGGCTCCTCCCAGGGTGAATTACCCAATTAAAGTATAGCGGCTGCTCCGCCGATTGCTTCAAGGGAGCGAGGCTTCACGGATTGCGCGGAATTCGTTGCCCTCGAACCACTCGGGCCAGGCATCGCTGTCGGCCACTTCCAGGCCCACCTCGTAATACAGCCGGATGTCTTCCATCGCGCCCCTCAGATCCCAGCTTTCACGGACCTCGTCCCCGGGCTGGTGGTAATACATGTCGTTGTATTCCTCGCTCCTGGCCTCGATGTACTCCGGCCCCAGTTCGCGGTGGTCCGTGCCGGATTCGGCGTAAAGCATGGGGACGCCCTGCTTGGCGAAATTGAAATGATCTGAGCGGTAGTAATAGCCGCGTTCGGGGTGCGGCTCCGGTTCCACGACCCGGCCCTGTTCGGCGGCGGCCTTTCTGAGGATGTCTTCCAGCTCGGACGAGCCGTACCCGACAATCACCACGTCACGGGTGGGGCCGTAGACCGACATGCCATCGATGTTGACGCCGCCGATGGTGCGGTTCATCGCAAAGGCGGGGTTTTTCGCGTACCAGGCCGACCCCAGCAGCCCTGATTCCTCTGCGGTCACCGCCAGGAATACGACGCTGCGGAGGGGCGCTTGGGGCCGCGCGGAGAAGGCGTGCGCCAACTCGATCAGGGCCGCGGTGCCGCTTGCGTTGTCCACGGCCCCGTTATAGATCAAGTCCTCGTTTGGATCGTCGGAAGTGCCGGTGCCGATGTGGTCCCAGTGGGCGGTGTAGATGAACGCTTCCTCAGGCGCCTCGCTTCCGCGCAACACGCCCCCCACGTTGTACGACCGGCCCCGCGTGATGGTATTGCGAAGGCCGGCCGAGAGGGCGGTTCCGAGCGGGATGGGCTCGAACTCGGGGGAAAGCGCACGCTGCTGCAATTCGCCGAGGCTCAGCCCGGAGGCCGCCAGCAAGGCTTCGGCCACGTCTTTGTGAATCCAGGAAGCGATCTCGATCGGCTGTACACCGTTGCTCTGTTGCGGAAGGTAGAACTGGGGGCCGGTCCAGCTGTTGCGCACCGTATTCCAACCGTAGGACGCGGGCTCGCTGTCGTGGATGACCACGGCCGCGGCGGCACCCTGGCGAGCGGCTTCCTCGAACTTGTAACGCCAGCGGCCGTAGTAGGTCATCGCATTTCCCTTGAACAAGGCAGGGTCTTTGAGCGCAAAGCCAGGGTCGTTGATCAGGATCAGGGCGGTCTTACCCTGCATGTCGACGCCGGCGTAATCATCCCAACCGTATTCGGGCGCCACCACGCCATAGCCGACGAATACCATCTCGCTGTCACGGACTTCGATCTCGGGCGTGACGCGCTGGGTCCATATCACCATCTCGTCGCCATAGCTCACGATGCGCTCAATGCCTTCGTTGACGAAGCCCAGGTGCGCATTGGCCGGATCCACCTCCATGGAAATCAGCTCGACCGGCTGGCGGTAGCTGTCGCCGAACAAGGGCTCGAGTGCGGCTGTGCGAAAGGCGTTCTCGATATGGTCCACCGTCAGTCGCTCGCCCTCGGACATCGGCGCCCGGCCGCCGAAGGCATCCGAAGCCAAAGTGCTCACATTGGCGAGGAAGCGATCGGGGTCGATCGGGGGAGGCGGAGGCGCGGGCGCTTCACTGCAGGCCGCCGCAAGAAGGATCAAAACGCCAAAAGTGATCAGGTTTCGAATTAGCATTGGATTGTCCCGGTTGTTCAATTCAGCAGAAATCGACGATGCGCGGCTCAGCTTCGAGTCGAATTCCAAATCGTTGTTCCACCGCATCGCGTACGCGGTTCGCCAGCCGCCAGAGCTGCGCCCCGCTCGCGCCATCCCTGTTAACCAGCACCAGCGCGTGCTGTTCAGAGACCGCGGCGCCGCCCTCGGTTTGTCCCTTGAGGCCCAGGCAGTCGATCATCCAGGCGGCGGACAGCTTCGTTCTTTCATTGCCCGCCGGCCAGACCGGCAAGCCGGGATCGCGGCGCAGCAGTTCCTTGGCTTCGGTCGTCGGCACAATGGGGTTCTTGAAGAAGCTGCCCGCGTTGCCCTGCCGGGCAGGGTCCGGCAGCTTACGACGCCGAATGCGGATGACTGCCTCGCTTACCTCCCTCGCCGTTACGCTGCCGGCGTCGAGCCCCTCGAGTTCCTCGGCCAGGCCCGCATACTGCAGCTGCGGCGTGAAGTCTAGATTAAGCGCCAGCCTTAGCGAGGTAATGAGGAAGCGATCAGGCTCCTCGGACTTGAAGCGGCTGTCGCGATAGCCGAAACGGCATTCCTCGCGGCCGAAGACGCGCCATTTCTGGGCCTGCCAGTCCCAGGCGGTCACCGATACGAGCATCGAGGAAAGCTCGACGCCGTAAGCCCCGATGTTCTGCATGGGTGCCGCACCCGCGCTGCCGGGGATCAGGGAGAGGTTTTCGATGCCCGAGTAGCCTTTGCCCAGGCACCAGCCGACGAAGTCGTGCCAGTTCTCGCCGGCCCCGACTTCCACCACAGCCACGCCGTCGGCCTGCTCGATCACCTCCCGCCCCTTGATCCGGTTGAGGTAGACAGTGCCGGGCACGTCGGAGACCAGCAGCACGTTGCTGCCGCCCCCAAGCAGCAGGTCGCGCTTGGCATCGAAAGCGGGGAGGGCGAGCACCTCCTCCTCCGATTCGATGTCGATGCGAAAAGCCGCCCGCGCATCCACGCCGAAGGTGTTGAGTGCACGCAGGTAGGGGTTCTCGGCGACCTTCACCGCGCCTCCATCCGGCCGATGGCCTCGACGCAATCCGCGATCAACTCGGGACCCTGGTAGATCATTCCGGTGTAGAACTGCACCAGGCTGGCGCCCGCCGCGATCTTGTCCGCGGCGTCCTCGCCCCGGGTAATGCCGCCGAGGCCGATCAGGGTGATCTGGTCGGGGCGCGCAGCTCGGAACAGGCGCAAGACCTCGTCGGCGCGGGTCCTGAGCGGCGCGCCAGAGAGCCCGCCTGGCTCGTCGCCGTGGCGAAGGCCCTCGACGCCATCGCGCGCAATGGTCGTGTTGGTGGCGATGACCCCGTCGATGCGGTGGCGGACGAAGGATTCGGCCATCGTTTCGATGTCCGTCGTGCCAAGGTCGGGAGCTACCTTCACCACAAGCGGCAGGTATCTTCCGTGCTCGTCGGCCAGCCGCGCACGCTCCACCGCCAGGTCGGCGAGCAGCGTGTCCAGGTGCGCGCCGTACTGAAGTGATCGCAAGCCGTCGGTGTTTGGAGAAGAGATGTTCACGGTGATGTAATCGGCAAACGGGTAAACCTTCCTCATGCACAGCCGGTAGTCATCTGCGGCCGATTCGATCGGCGTGTCCCTGTTTTTGCCGATGTTCACACCCAGCACGCCCTGATAGCGGCGTCGCTCCAGCCGCCGGACCGTGTGGTCGACCCCCTTGCTGTTGAAACCCAGGCGGTTGATCACGGCCCGCGCCTGAGGCAGGCGGAACACACGGGGTTTCGGATTGCCGGGCTGCGGGCGCGGCAGCACCGAGCCGATCTCGATGAAGCCGAAGCCCAGGCTACCCAGGGCATCGATGTAATCGCCATCCTTGTCGAGGCCTGCCGCGAGGCCGACAGGGTTGTCGAAATGCAGCCCCATGCAGTCGACAGGCAGGCTCCGCAGGGGACACAGAAGGCGGGCCGCGCCCGTGGCCGCGCTCAGCTTCAGGCCCTCCAACGCGATGTATTGGGCGGTTTCCGGGTCGGTGACGAAGAGCGCCCTCTGGGCCAGCCAAAACAGCATCAGGCGTCAGTGTGGCGTCGGCCGCCCGGCCTCAGAGGTCGAACTTGATGCCCTGGGCCAGCGGCATCTCGCTTCCCCAATTGATGGTGTTGGTCTGGCGGCGCATGTAGGCCTTCCATGCGTCCGAGCCGGATTCGCGACCGCCGCCGGTGTCCTTCTCGCCGCCGAAGGCCCCGCCGATCTCGGCGCCTGAAGTGCCGATGTTGACGTTGGCGATGCCACAGTCCGAGCCAGCCGCGGAAAGAAAGCGCTCGGCATGTCGCAGGTCGTTGGTGAAGATCGCCGAGCTCAGGCCCTGCGCGACACCGTTGTGCATTTCGATGGCCTCATCGAGGTCCCCAAAGGGGATCAGGTACAAAATGGGCGCAAAGGTCTCCTCCTGCACGATGCCCCACTCGTTGCGCGCCTCGATGATGGTCGGTTCCACGAAGCACCCGGGCCGATCCAGGCGCTTGCCGCCGGTCAGGACCTTGCCGCCTTGGGCCCGCGCGTCCTCGACCGCTTCAAGGAACTGCGTGACAGCCCGCTCGTTGGTAAGCGGCCCCATCAGCGTGCCGGCCTCCAGCGGGTCGCCGATACGCACCTGCTTGTAGGCGTTGACCAGCGCTTCGCGCACCTCGTCGACAATGGAATCCTGCACGAACAGCCGGCGCGTGCTGGTGCAGCGCTGGCCTGCGGTGCCGACGGCACCGAACACGATGGCGGGGACGGCCATTTTCAGGTCGGCGGTCTCGTCGAGGATGATGGCGTTGTTGCCGCCGAGTTCCAGGATACTGCGGCCAAGCCGGGCGGCCACCTTCTCGGCCACCTTCCGGCCAACGGCGGTGGAGCCGGTGAACGACAACAGCTTGACGCGGGGATCGCCCACGAAACGCTCGGCCAGAGCGTGGCCGCTCTCCATGAAACTGAGGAAGATTGGCGGGAAGCCGCCGTCCTTGAGCGCCCGGTTGCAGATATTCTGCACCGCCAGGCAGCACAGCACGCCCTGGGCGGCGGGTTTCCAGACCGTGGCGTTGCCGCAGATTGCCGAGAGAAAGGCATTCCACGCCCATACGGCCACCGGGAAATTGAACGCCGAGATCACGCCCACCACGCCGTAGGGGTGCCATTGCTCGTACATGCGATGCTGTGGGCGCTCGGAATGCATGGTCTTGCCATACAGCATGCGCGACTGCCCGAGGGCGAAGTCGCCAATGTCGACCATCTCCTGCACTTCGCCGTCGCCTTCGGCCTTGATCTTGCCCATTTCCAAGCTAACCAGGCTACCCAGGGCGTCCTTGTTGCGGCGCAGGGCCTCCGTGCACAAGCGCACCGCCTCGCCGCGTTTTGGCGCGGGAACCTTACGCCAAGTGGAAAAGACTTCCTCGGCCGTCGTGATCACGCGTTCGTAATCGGCCTGCGACGCACCGTTGACGCGAGCGATCAGCTTGCCGGTGGTTGGGCTGAAAGCCTCGATCACGCCGGCGTCGGTGGTCCCCGACCATTTGTCCAGGCCAAAGCAAGCGCCCGGATTGCGATCCTGGATGCCGAGGGTTTTAAGGAATTGTGTCGATGTGGGGGCTACGTCATTCATCCGGACATTATCGCATCCGCTCTGACAGCATGCACCTTTCTGCACCATGCTTGGAACTACCCACCACGGACTGTGTCATACCGCACAACGACGCCCTGGCGGGCGTTACTCATAACGGGCGGCCCCGTGGGGGCGGCATGCTATGCTCACTAGAGGGAGCCGGCAGAATGACGGCAGTAAGCATCAAGAAAGTGGACCTGGAGCGACGGCCGAAGCAGGCAGCGAGAGCCCCCGGCAGCCAGGCCCAACTAGGAGTGGAAGGGCGTGCCCCAATGAGTGAAGCCCAGGTCGATCAGTTGCTGGTCGAGCGGGTCCAAAAAGGTGACAAGACCGCCTTTGACCTGCTGATCAACAAGTATCAGCACAGGATCGTCAGCCTGGTGTCGCGTTACGTCGGCGACCAGTCGGAAGCCATGGACGTTGCGCAGGAGGCCTTCATCAAGGCCTACCGCGCGATTGGAAAATTTCGCGGGGACAGCGCCTTTTACACATGGCTGTACCGCATTGCGATCAATACGGCGAAGAACTGGCTGGTGGCCAGGAAACGCCGTCCGCCCGCTTCGGATATCGACGCCGCGGACGCCGAACAGTATGACATCGAGAGCCGTCTCAAGGAACGGGGTACGCCCGAAAACGAACTGTTGCGCGACGAGATCAAGGACATGGTGTTCAAGACCATCTCCGAACTGCCGGACGATCTTCGCACCGCGATCATGCTGCGCGAAATCGAAGGCATGAGTTACGAAGACATCGCGACGACGATGGAATGCCCGATCGGCACGGTTCGTTCACGCATTTTCAGGGCGCGCGAGGCGATCGACGAGAAACTTCGACCCCTTATCGAGGGTCAATGAACAAAGGCACCATGATGAACACGGAATCAAAAGAACACCTTTCGCAACTTATGGACGGTGAGCTGGGCGGGGAAACCGGCCGCTTCGTTTTGAGGCGCCTGGCCGCCAGTACCGAGCTCCGCGGCACCTGGGCACGCTATCACATGATCCGCGACTGCATGCGCTACCAGGACAGGAGTTTTGCAGACAGCGCGCTCAGCACGCGCGTGCGCGAGGCCATTGACGAATTTGGCGTAAGCGCGGGGCAGGTCGCTGCGGCGAGCGCCGGCGGACGCCGTTGGCTGCGCCCGGTCGCGGGTTTCGCGGTAGCGGCAACCGTGGCGGCCATGGCCGTCATCGCAGTGGGTCCCTATCTTCCAGGGGGAAACGGCGCCGAAGCGCAACAGGCTTCCGTCACCGAGACGCAACCATTCACAAGCCCCAACATCCTTTCCTCCGGCCCGATTTCGAGGCAGGTTAATTTCAACGGCGGCGACGAGCCGGCAGCCCGCAAAATGAATTCCTACCTGCTGAGGCACTACCAAGTTGCGGGTGCTTCCGGCGGCAACGGCTTTGTATCGTTTGTCCCGATTGTCATATCCAAATCGGCCACGCAGCGGCCGGCAGAGGCCGACGCTGAGGCCCAGGAACGCTCCGAGCAGGCAAGCGATCGCAATAGCCAGTGATCCCGCCCGGGTCGAAACGGCATTTCCGGCTGCGGGCGGCTGCCCTGCTGATCGGCGGACTTTTTTTCGGCAGCCTCGAAGCGCAAGACAGCGCGGACTCCAAGGCGGCGATCGACCGCCTCAACCAGATGTCGATGGCCATGAGCCAGCTGACCTACCAGGGTACGTTCGTATACGTTCAAGGCTCGCTGGTCGAAACCATGCGCATCACGCACGTGGTGGACGAGGACGGCATACACGAACGGCTGGTCGCCGAAACGGGACCACAACGCGAATTGTGGCGCGACGCCGGCGGCGTCAGCTGGGTCGCCAAAGACAGCCGCGCGGTCGTTCGCGATCCGGCCTTCAACCGAAGCTATTTTCCCGAAGTCACGCCCGGCGTTGTGGCGCAGGCCGCCGAGTATTACCGAATCAGCCTGGGCGGCGTGGAGCCCCTAGCGGGCCGGCTCGGGCGCAAGCTCAGCATCGTACCCAAGGACGACTACCGGTACGGGTACACCCTCTGGCTGGAAGAGCCGTCCGGCCTGCTGCTCAAGTGGGAGCTGTTCGAAAACGAGGCGCGGCCTCTGGCCCGCCTGATGTTTACCGACCTCCGCATCGGACGGGAAGTGGACCGCAAGGAACTGCAGTCCAGCGAGGCGATGGAGGATTATCAGACCCGCCCCTCCGACCTCCCCGAAAAGCAGGAAGTAACCAACGCCAAGCCCATGTGGGCCCCGTCGAGCCTGCCACCAGGCTTCAGCCTCACTTCGCACCGCCGCCAGGAAAAGCAGTCGGCTGATCTTTTTCAGCACTTGGTGTACAGCGATGGTGTCGCGACCGTTTCGGTGTACGTCGAAAAAGCCGTCGAGGACCGCTCGCCACCGAGTGGCACCAGCCGACTGGGCACCACCCATGCCTTTTCGCGGCAGTCCGATGGCCTGCAGATCACCGTCGTTGGCGACGTTCCGGCCGCGACCGTCGAGGAAATCGGCAAGGCTGTGACCCGAAACACCCCTTGAATCAACCGCTCCCACCCCCATGATTGCCGAACAGGGTCGCGTGATCGCCGTGGAAGGCGATGAAGTGCTGGTCCAAATCGGCGCGGCCAGCGGCTGCCCGGCCTGCGATGCCGGGAAAGGCTGTGGCGCCGGAATTTTCGGCCGGCTGTTACGCAACCGGCCGGTCACGATCCAGGTTCCGAACACCATCGGCGCTCAGGTCGGGCAGCCCGTTCAGTTCGGGATTCCCGAGCAGCGATTCTTGGCGCTGGTGTTCCGCATGTACCTTATGCCGCTGATCGCTGGTTTGCTGGGCGCCGCCGTGGGATTTGCGTTGGCGCTCCGGGTCGGGCTGCAGGGATTGGCTGCGGATTTCTCGGCCCTGGCGTTTGCGGCTGGCTCGGCCGGTCTTACCCTGCTGTGGACCAGGCGCCGGCTGGGGGAATTTCCCCTGCATGCGAATGTCCATTTGTTGCGCGCGACCGAGTCGGCGCGGCACCCCATTTGCAACGGCGCAGGCCAGCGGCATGAGCGCGACCGGGCCGGAGATGAATTCGAAACATTGTAGAGGTAGCAGCGTGTTGAGAAAGACTTGTTCAATTACATTGATCGTCGTATTCCTCGCATACGCCCAGCTGGGCTTCGCACGCGTGACCGGCCTTCCGGACTTTACCAGCCTGGTCGAGCAGGCCGGCCCGGCCGTCGTAAACATCGAGGTCACCCAGTTCGGCGAGCGGGTCCGCAGCGCCGAGCGGAGCCCCGAAGCGGAAGGCCCGCCCCCCTATGCGCAGGAAGATGTTCCGGAGTTTTTTCGGCGTTTTTTCGGGCAACCCAACGTACCTGGCCTGGGTGAGCCCGATCGTTTCGGCGCCGGTTCGGGATTCGTCATCGAATCGAACGGCTACATCATCACCAATCATCATGTGATCGAGAACGCCGACGTAATCATCGTGCGACTGGTGGACCGCCGGGAATTCAAAGCCGAGCTGATCGGCTCTGATCCGCAAAGCGACATCGCCTTGCTGAAAATCGATGCGGACGGCCTGCCGACCCTGGAATTCGGTGATTCCAGGGCGCTGAAGCCCGGCGAATGGGTGGCTGCAATCGGGTCGCCGTTCGGTTTCGAGTCCACCGTGACCGCAGGCATCGTAAGCGCCAAGGGCCGTAGCAACAATGCACAGCAGTACGTGCCATTCATCCAAACGGACGTGGCGATCAACCGCGGCAACTCCGGCGGTCCATTGTTGAACATGGACGGCAAGGTCGTCGGCATCAATTCCTGGATCCTCAGCGGCAGCGGTGGCTACATGGGACTCTCGTTCTCGATCCCCGTCGAGACCGCCGCCAACGCCATCCAGCAGCTTCGGACGACTGGAAGCGTTTCCAGAGGGTTGCTCGGCGTCGTCGTCCAGGAGGTGACCCGAGACTATGCCGAAGCGATGAACCTCGACCGTTCGGTGGGCGCACTGGTGACCAATCTGAATGATGGCGGCGCGGCGGACCGGGCCGGCATTGAACCAGGCGACGTCATCCTCGAATTCGACGGCCAGCCGATCGAAGTGTGGAGCGACCTGCCGCCACTGGTGGGCGCCAACCCGCCCGGTAAGGAGGTTGACGTCCTGGTGAGCAGGAACGGCGATGAGCGCTTATTTGAGGTCACCCTCGACGCGCTCGAAACCGACCGCGACGGCAATTTGCAAGCCTCCGCCGCGCCCGAATCTCGCAGCAACGCCCTGGGCATCGTCGTCCAGCCAATCCCGGCCGATATGGTCGATGAACTCGGCGACGCCGGGGGTGGTGTCATCGTGTCCGAGGTGGAGAGCGACGAAGCCTATCGCGCGGGGCTGCAGCGGGGGGACATCGTACTCGCCATCAACAACCGTGCGATCCAAGACGTGGAGGATTTCGAGGAGGTCGTCGAGGACCTTCCGTCGAACAAGGCGGTCGCGCTGCGGATCCTTCGCGAGGGCACTTCCAACTTCATCGCTTATACGCCGAAGCCGGCGGGCTGACCGTGGCGCCAGGAGTGGCGCTGCCATCTGAACCGGCCGCCGCGATTCGGATATAATCGCGCGGTTTGTAGACAAAGACTCGCACAAGGCCATCCGTTTTGTCTGAGACGGATGGCCTTTTTTCGCGCCGAGACCACAGTGGATCAGGAACACATCCGAAATTTTTCGATCATTGCCCATGTCGACCATGGTAAGTCGACGCTGGCCGATCGGTTCATCCAGATCTGCGGCGCCCTCAGCGAGCGGGAGATGCTGGCACAGGTGCTCGATTCCATGGATCTCGAGCGTGAGCGTGGCATCACCATCAAGGCCCAGAGCGTGACCCTGCGCTACACGGCACGCAACGGTGTGGAATACCAGCTCAACTTCATCGACACCCCGGGCCACGTCGATTTCTCCTACGAAGTTTCCCGTTCCCTGGCAGCCTGCGAGGGCGCGCTGCTGGTGGTAGATGCCGCCCAGGGCGTGGAGGCGCAGAGCGTGGCCAATTGCTACACTGCCGTCGAACTCGGCCTGGAAGTCATCCCCGTGCTGAACAAGATTGACCTGCCTTCGGCCGAACCCGAGCGGGTGAAGCACGAGATCGAGGAGATCATCGGTATCGAAGCCGCCAACGCCCTCGAGGTCAGCGCCAAGACGGGCCAGGGCGTGGTCGAGGTCCTCGAAGCGCTGGTCGACAAGGTTCCGCCGCCGAAGGGAAACCCGGACGCGCCGTTCAAGGCCCTGATCATCGATTCCTGGTTCGATAATTATCTGGGCGTGACATCGCTGATCCGGGTGGTGGACGGATCGGTGGGTCGACGAGACAAGATTCGCCTGATGTCGCTCACCGAGCACCACCAGGTCGAGCATGTCGGGGTTTTCACGCCCAAGGAGGATAAACGCGATCGCCTCCAGGCGGGCGAGGTCGGATACCTCGTCGCGGGCATCAAGGATGTGCATGGCGCGCCGGTGGGTGACACCATTACCCTGGCCCGTAACGGCGCCGACAAGCCGCTGGCCGGTTTCAAGAAAATCCAGCCGAGGGTGTTCGCCGGCCTGTTTCCCTCCAACGCGGACGAATTTCCGGACCTCCGCGAGGCCCTGGACCGGCTGCAGCTCAACGACGCCGCGCTGCACTTCGAGCCGGAGACTTCCGAGGCGTTGGGGTTCGGCTTTCGTTGCGGCTTCCTCGGCTTGCTGCACATGGAAATCGTGCAAGAGCGCCTCGAGCGCGAGTACGACATCGACCTCGTGACCACCGCGCCCACGGTCATTTACGAGGTGCTGACCAGCGACGGCAACGTGCTCACCCTGGAAAATCCCGCCAAGCTGCCGCCGCCGAACGAGACTGCCGAGGTCCGCGAGCCCATCATCGAGGCCAACATCCTGGTCCCCCAGGACCACGTCGGCGCCGTGATCGGCCTGTGCGAGGAAAAGCGGGGTCGACAGCTGGGCATCCTTTATCTCGGCAGCCAGGTGTCGATCCGATACGAGCTGCCGCTGTCCGAGGTCGTGCTGGATTTCTTTGACCGACTCAAGTCGGTGAGCCGCGGGTATGCCTCCTTCGATTATCGTTTCCTGCGTTTCGAAGCCGGGCCCTTCGTGCGCCTCGACATTTTGATCAACGCCGAACGGGTGGACGCGCTGTCTCTGATCGTGCACCGTGACGACGTGCAGAGGAAAGGCCGCGAGCTTGCCTCTAAAATGAAGGAACTGATTCCACGCCAAATGTTTGATGTCGCCATCCAGTCCGCCATCGGTTCGCAGGTGATCGCGCGCACGACGGTTAAGGCCTTGCGCAAGAACGTGACGGCCAAGTGTTATGGCGGCGATGTCACCCGCAAGCGAAAATTGCTCGAAAAGCAGAAGGCGGGCAAAAAAAGAATGAAGCAGGTCGGTCGCGTGGAAATCCCGCAGGAGGCCTTCCTGGCCGTTTTGCAGACTGATACCAAAAGATAAGGCCAAGAGCTGATCATGGAATACCTCAATCCCAATTTCACGCTCCTGCTGGTAGCCCTGACGTTGCTGGCGGGTCTGATCTGGCTGATCGACAGTTTGTTCTTCAAGCGCCGCCGCCAGGAACGGGCCGCGCAGGAGAAAGTGGAACGGGTACGCGAGCCGGTAGCGGTGGAGTATGCGCGTTCCCTGTTTCCGGTATTGTTGATTGTTCTTTTGTTCCGTTCCTTCATGTTCGAGCCGTTCAAGATTCCCTCGGGGTCGATGGTACCCACCCTCCTGATCGGCGACTTCATCCTTGTCAACAAGTACGTCTACGGGCTGAGGTTGCCGGTTTTGAATACGAAATTTCTGTCCATCGGTGAACCGGAGCGAGGTGACGTCATCGTGTTCAGGTACCCGGTTGACCCCAGCGTGAGTTTCATCAAACGCCTGATCGGGCTGCCTGGCGACACGGTGACCTACCGAGACAAGCGGGTTTACGTGAACGGGGAGCCCATCGAGTTCGAGGAAATTGGCCGCTACACCAGCCAGGACGTCAAGTGCGCGACGCCGAGACCCGACGCCGTACAGTACTCGGAAACCATCGGAAACGTCAGCCACGAAGTGTTGCTGCACGAGTCCTCCGGCAGCCGCGACGGGCAATGGGAAGTACCGGAGGGGCACTTCTTCGTCATGGGCGACAACCGCGATCGCAGCAACGACAGCCGCGAATGGGGCTTCGTGCCGGAGGAAAACCTGATGGGAAGGGCGGTCGGAATCTGGCTCAATTTCGACATGAACAAGGGCTGTGGCGACCTCTCCCGAGTGGGCGACGGCATCCACTGAGGGCCCTAAAAACGCTATAGTAGGGCTACAATCAAGGAGTGAGGTGGCAAAAAATGGAGATGCGCAAACAGAAAGGACTTACGCTGATCGGATTCGGCATCGTCCTGGTGCTGGTCGTGTTCTTCGCCTATGTCGGCATGCGGCTCGTGCCGCTGTATCTCGAGTACCACGCCGTGGTCGGTGCCATGGACCGGCTGCAGGAAGATCCCCTGGCCGGCAAGCTTTCTCCCGGAGCCATCCGCGAGCGCATCATGCGCAGCCTTTATGTCAGCTACGCCTCCGACAACGTCAAGCGTGAGCACATTCAGGTGAAACGGCAAGACGGCGTGCAGGTCAGGGTGGCTTACGAAGTGCGCCGGCCGATGGTGGGCAACGTCGACATCGTCGTGAGTTTCGATCGGTCCGTCACCCTCAGGCAATGATCGATCGCATTCCCGGGGTCGATTACCGATTCTCGGACCCCGGATTGCTCGAAAAGGCGCTGACCCACCGCAGCGCCGGTGAACGCAATTACGAACGCCTGGAATTTCTTGGTGACAGCGTGCTCGACCTGATCGTCGCCGACCGCCTGCTCGTCCTTCATCCCCACGCGCCCGAAGGCGACCTCAGCCGCATGCGCGCACGATTGGTACGCGCTGATTCACTCAGGGATGTCGCCGCCCGCCTTGAGCTGGGCGACCACCTGCGGCTCGGCAGCGGCGAGCGAAAGTCCGGGGGAAAGCGCCGCGCCTCGATCCTGGCGGACGCACTTGAGGCGCTGCTTGGCGCCATCTATCTCGACGGCGGCTTCGAGGCATCCAAGCGCGTCATCCTGGATCTGTTCGAGCCTTCCATCGCCGCCCTCCCCGAGGCAGAGAAACTCAAGGATGCCAAGACGCGCCTGCAGGAGCACCTCCAGGGTCGCGGCCGCCCGCTGCCGGAATACGACCTGGTGGATGAGCGCGGCGCGGATCACACCAAGGAATTCACCGTGCGGTGCGCGCTGCAGGACAGCGACGAGGTCACGGAGGCCACCGGCAGCAGCCGGCGCAAGGCCGAGCAGGCCGCCGCCAACGACATGCTCGGGCGGCTGAAGGGTGGCTAGCGGCACGGCATGACCGGTGCTGGCCGAAATTCCGAAGAGGCGGCGCAGCAAGGCCAGCGCAGCGGCTACGTCGCGCTGGTCGGAAGGCCGAACGTCGGCAAATCGACGCTGATGAACGCCATCCTCGGCCACAAACTCAGCATCGTCTCGGCCAAGCCCCAGACGACGCGCCACAGGATCTGCGGCATCCAGACCCACGCAAACGGACAGGTGGTGTACGTCGACACCCCCGGCATTCACCGTGTCGGCAAGAAGGCCCTCAACCGGTACATGAACCGCATTGCCCGGGCGTCGCTGGTCGACGTCGACCTGGCGCTGCTGCTGGTCGAAGCCGAGCGTTGGACGGCCCAGGACGAGGCCGTGGCGAGTAGCCTGCTAGCGCTCGGGTCCCCGGTGTTCCTGGTGGTGAACAAGGTCGACCGGATCAGGGACAAGTCCGAGCTGCTGGCCTTTTTGGACAAGCATGCCCGGGACGGGCGTTTCGAGCGCGTTCTGCTGGTGTCGGCCCTGAAGGGCGACGGGCTCGAAGAATTGGAAAAAGCCGTCAACGACGCCTTGCCTTTCTCGCGGCCGCTTTACGACGAGGATCAGCTCACCGACCGCAGCGAGCGGTTCATGGCGGCCGAGTTCGTCCGCGAACAGCTTATGGAGCGGCTCCACAAGGAAATCCCGTACGCGCTCACGGTCGAGATCGAGACCTTCGAGCGAACACCGAAATTGCTGAGGATCGGGGCCGTGATCTGGGTGGAACGCGAGAGCCAGAAGAAAATCGTCATCGGCAAGCGCGGCGAAGCCCTCAAGCAGGCCGCCAGTCGGGCCCGCGTTGCCCTGGAGGACTTTTTCGGCGAAAAGGTCTTCCTGGAGACTTGGGTGCGCGTCAGCCGCAACTGGTCCGATGACGATCGCCTGCTCAGGAAGCTGGGCTACGATGAGCTGAACTGATCTCAACTGAGCTCAACTCAACCGAGTGAGATTTTGCAATGCGCGTTGTTCAGCAACCGGGGTTCGTACTTCACGCCAGGGCTTTTCGCGAAACCAGTCTCCTGCTGGAGGTCCTGAGCCGCCAGCACGGTCGCGTCGGGCTGGTCGCGCGCGGCGCGCGCTCCGCGCGTTCGCGATGGAGAAACCTCCTGCAGCCCTTCAGGCCACTGCTGCTCGGCTGGAGCCAGCGCGGCGAGCTGGGGACCCTGAGCGACGCCGAAGAGGTGGCAACCCTGCCGCCGCTGCGCGGCGAGGCACTGCTGTGCGGCCTCTACGCAAACGAACTGCTGGTGCGATTCCTGCATCGTTCAGATCCCCATCCGGACGTGTTCGAGCATTACCGCGACCTGCTGACGTCGCTGGCATCGGATTGGGCTACCCAGCCGCTACTTCGGACGTTCGAACGCGATCTTCTGAAGGCCGTTGGGCTCGGCCTGCAACTGGAGCGCGAGCATGGTGGCCGACGTGAGGTCCGGGAAGGCGCCTGGTACGAGTACGTGCCGGAATCCGGACCGGTTTGTCGCGAGCCCGGGGAACACCTGGAAGGTCAACTGGTGTCGGGCGCGGCCTTGATCGCGCTTCGCACTGGACAGATCGAAGCGGGCCAGCAGCATGAATTGAAGCTGCTCATGCGCCGGCTCATTCGTTATCATCTGGGTGACAAACCGCTGGCTTCTCACGATTTATTCAGGTAAACCCATGGGCGTTCTGCTGGGAGTCAATGTCGATCATGTGGCCACCGTGCGCCAAGCGCGCGGTACCGCCTATCCCTCCGTGGTCGAGGCGGCGGCACTGGCTGAGAAAGCCGGCGCCGATTCCATCACGGTCCACCTTCGCGAAGACCGCCGGCACATACAGGACAACGACGTGGCTCAGCTCTGCGCCCACAGTCAGACGCGGGTTAACCTGGAGATGGCCATCACCGAGGAGATGCTCGCCATCGCGCTCAAGCACCATCCCTACGATGTCTGCCTGGTGCCGGAGAAACGCCAGGAGCTCACCACCGAGGGTGGTCTCGACGTCGCCGGTCAGGCCAAGGCGGTGGCCGCGGCGGCCACCCGCTTGAGCGAAGCCGGGATCCGGGTGTCGCTTTTTATCGACCCCGACGAAAAGCAGGTCGAGGCGGCGTGGCAAGCCGGCGCCCCGGTTGTCGAGTTACATACCGGCCGCTACGCCGAACTGAGGGGCAAAGCCCGTGAGGATGAACTGCAGCGACTGAGGGAAGCCTGCGAGCGGGGCCACGACCTCGGGCTGCAGATCAACGCCGGCCACGGACTCCATTACGACAATGTGCAGCCCGTCGCCCGGCTGCCTCACATGACCGAGCTCAACATCGGCCACGCCATCATTTCGCGATCGATTTTCGTCGGCCTGCCGGCGGCGGTGCGCGAAATGCGAAAGCTGATCGCCGAGGCCTGAGCTGCAGACGGTCATGATCCCATTCCGCTCGCGAATCGCGGTCAGCCTGCTCGCCGTTTCGCTCTCCACGCCGCTGGCGGCCGCCTGGCCCGAGTGGTCGCTCGAGATCGAGCGCCTCAGCGTTGGCGAGACCAACCTCGAGCGAGTCCGGGTCTCGGAAGATCCTTCCGCCAGGGGGAAGGACAAAGGCATCGTTATTCATGTCGCTTCCCTTAACCTCGGGACCGATGCGGCGGCCTATGGCCCCCTCTCGCTGTTTTGTCCCGGGGATCTGGCACGGGTTGTCGAAACCTGGTGTCGCGGCGGATCCTGGGAGTTCGTCCTGCTCGAAGAATGGCCGGAACTGAGCGGCACACTGGCAGAAGCGCGGTCCGATGACACGGAGATTGTCGTCGACATGCGCGGGACGCTCGATACCCTTGCCTGGACCGCCCGCCTGGAAACCGCGGCAGGCGCGTTCAGTCTTGCCGTGGACATCCCCGAACAGCCCGTCACTGCACTCGCCTTCCTCCAGCCAAGGCTGCCCCCGCTCGGCTGGGTCAGCGTCGGCAGGCTATCCGGCTCGGCCGAGATTTCCGGCGGGGCGGGGGAGGCCCTGGAAGCAAGCGCCGAAGTCGAATTTTCGTCCCTCGACTTTGATTCGCCCGACGGCCTGTACGCCGGTCTGGCGGTGGGCGCGAGCGTCTCGGGCCGCCTCGAGACCGCATCGGATGGCGTGATCACCCTCGAAGGCAAGCTGGCCACCGGGGAATTGCTCCTGCAGGACTTCTATCGCGACTTCTCGGGCAGGGCGTTGGAGCTTTCGGCGCGCATCGCCGCCGGGCAAGAGGTTATTGACGTCCAGCATGTGACCGTGGGCGACGGCGACGCCCTGCACCTGGCCGGGCAGGCTCGCCTGCCGCTGGGCCAAAAGCCACTCGAGCCGGAGTTACTGTTGCGCGAGTTGCGGCTTGAATTTCCAGAAGCGTATTCACGTTACCTCGAGTCCGTCGCGGCGGTCTTCACCCTCGACGGGCTGGATACCGGGGGCGTGGTCAGTTGGAGCGGGGATTGGGCCCCCGGAACCGCGCGCAGCGGCGTGTTGCGTTTGGATGGGTTGACGCTCGTGGATGGGAAGCGCGGCCGTTTTGCCATCCACAACCTGAACGGCACGTTGGGGACTGACGGTGCATCGCAGGTGACCTGGGAAGCCGCATCGTTCGAGAAACTCCATCTGGGTGCGGGGACCGCCGCCATCGGGCTGGCTCAGGAGTCCGTCAGCCTGCTCGAACCGCTCAGCATCGACGTGTTGGGCGGGACCCTGTCATTGGAGGAGCTGGCGGTGGGCTTTCCCAGGGGCGGTGAGCCCGACATCCAGCTCGAGGCCGAGATCACGGACGTCGATATGCAGCAGATGTCCGCCGCCCTGGGCTGGCCGGAGTTCACAGGCACGCTCAGCGGCAGCATTCCGGGCATCAATTGGGCGCAAGGCGTGATCGAAATAGAGGGCGCGCTGGACTTCGAGGTTTTCGGCGGCCAGGTGCTGCTCAGCGATCTGCGCGTCGAGCGGCCCTTCGGCGTGTTGCCGAGCCTCGCTGCCAACATCACAGCCGGTGCGCTGGACCTCGAACAGCTCACCCGGACCTTCGAATTCGGCCGCATCGCGGGGCGCCTCGACGGCTATGTGCGCGACCTGCGCATGCTCGACTGGCGACCGGTGCACTTCGATGCCTGGTTCGGTACCCCGCAGGACAGCGGCCGGAACGACATCTCCCGGCAGGCCGTTCAGCACCTGGCCACCATCGGTGGCGGCAGCCCGACGGCGCTGCTCACCGGCCCGGTGCTGCGGCTGTTCAATGATTTCTCCTACCGCCGCCTGGGCGTGGGCTGCCGGCTCGAGGACAACGTCTGCCACATTCGCGGCATCGAAGAGCAGGGCGATGCCGTGCTGCTGCTCGAAGGGGCGGGCATTCCGAAGATCAGCATTCTCGCCTACAACCGGGCCGTCGACTGGCCCCAGTTGGTCGCGGAACTGACCGCGGTCTCCAGCGGAGAAGAGGTGCGAATCGGAGAGTAAGGTCTGTTGACAAACGCTGATTCAGGCACCATTAATGCGGTGTGTGGTCTGATAGAATCAATTTGGGCTCCTTTGGACTGACCATGAAAACATTCGCCTATCTGACCCTGCTGTCGGCTGCCCTGCTGGCGGCCTGCGTCACCATCAACGTGTATTTCCCGGCCGCCGCCGCGGAACGTGCCGCCAGTGAATTCGTCGGCGACGTCCTGGGCGAGCCGAAGGAGGAGGGCTCGCTCTACGATCCGCTCGAGCCGGCCCCGGAGGTCACCTACCTCGCCTACCGGGCCGCCGTCGGCCTGGTGGATTTCCTGGTGCCCAGCGCTGAGGCGCAGCAGGCCGACATCGAAATTAATACGCCGCAGATCAATGCCATCAAAGCGCGGATGGCACAACGCCAGCAGCAGCACCTGAACGAGTTGTTCGACAGCGGCGCCATCGGATTCACCAACGACGGCTTCGTCGCCATCCGCGATCGTTCAGCGGTCGGGCTGCAGGAGCGACGCAACCTGGAAAGCCTGGTGGCTGATGAGAACCGCGATCGGAATGCCGTGTATCGCGAAATCGCAGTCGCCAACAGCCATCCCGAGTGGGAATCCGACATCCAGCAAACGTTCGCCAGGGAGTGGGTGCAAAAGGCTCGCAGCGGTTGGTACTACCAGAACGCCGCCGGCGAGTGGGTCACCAAGTAAGCTTTCCAGAGCGAACGCTCGCAACGGCTGGGGGTATCGAACCGAAATGCCCCCACTTCGGGGTTTGCGGGGGTTGCTCGCTGCAACACCTTGCCCCGGCCGAGCAGATCAGCGCCAAGCAAGGCACCCTCGAACAGAGTTTTGCCGAGATCGGCGGCCTGGCCCCGCAGACCTGGTTCGCGCCTCTGACCGGGCCGGTGTGGCATTACCGGCGCAAGGCCCGGCTATCGGTACGTTTCGTATTCAAGAAAGAACGCGTGCTGGTCGGCTTTCGCGAGCGTGCCGGGCGCTACGTGACCGACATGTCGGAATGCCACGTGCTCGATGACCGCGTGGCCAATCAACTGCCGGCTCTTTCCAGCCTGATCGCCTCGCTGGACAGCTATCGGCGCATCCCCCAGCTGGAAGTCGCATGCGGGGACGAGGTCGCCAGCCTGGTGTTTCGCCATCTCGACCCACTACCCGGTGGCGACGTCGAGAAGCTGCGCAATTTCGCGCGGGAAACCGGGATTGCCGTGTTCCTGCAGCCGGGAGGGCCCGACTCCATCCGCCCCTTGGAACCCGGCGAAATTGAGCTGAGCTACGCTTTGCCCGCTTATGGGATGCGCATTCAATTCGGACCTTCGGATTTCATCCAGGTCAACGGCGAGATGAACCGTCAGATGGTCGACCGCGCCGTGGAGTTGCTGGAACCGCGAAGCGGCGAGCGCATCCTCGACCTGTTCTGTGGGCTTGGAAATTTCACGCTGCCGATGGCCAAGGGAGGGGCAGAAACCGTGGGCGTGGAAGGCGATGCCGGGCTGGTCGCGCGCGCCCGGGACAACGCGGCGCGCAACGGCATCGAGACAGCCCGCTTTCACAGTGCCGACCTCACCCTCGATCCAGGCGACGCGCCGTGGCTGCTCAAGCCCTTCGACAAGGTGCTGGTCGACCCGCCGCGCTCGGGGGCACAAGAGATGCTCCCGCACATCGCCGCCAGCGGCGCGAGCCGCCTGCTCTACGTGTCCTGCGATCCCAGCAGCCTGGCACGCGATGCCGGCATGCTGGTGCATGACCTCGGGTTCGCCTTGCGCGGGGCGGGCGTCATGGACATGTTCCCCCACACCGGCCACGTCGAATCAATGGCCCTGTTCGAGCGCCGGGTCTGAGACGGGGATGCGGCTGGGCCCGGTTCTGATCGGCATCGACGGCGTGAAACTCACGCCCGAATCCCGCGAGCGCCTCGCCCACCCCCTGGTGGGCGGCGTAGTGCTGTTTACGCGGAACTTCGAGAGCCGGGCGCAGCTGGCGGACCTCGTGCAAGATTTGCGCAAGCTGCGCGAGCCGCGGCTCCTGCTGGCCGTCGACCAGGAGGGCGGGCGTGTGCAGCGCTTTCGTGAGGGATTCACGAAGCTCCCCGCCCTCGGCCGCATCGGCGAGCAG
>Ga0268386_10000245_pt1 | contig 32474 bp, 27 predicted proteins | sample RVTome_15_FD_200260 | JGI IMG/M metagenome (GOLD analysis project Ga0268386, IMG submission 200260) | Soil microbial communities from uranium-contaminated site in the Upper Colorado River Basin, Wyoming, United States - RVT150D86... ... | reverse complement strand
CCGACACCGGCGAGCGTGCGCGCCAACTGAGGCAGACATCGCCGTTCGCCGGGTTCCTCGATGCGCGCACGCGCTGGGAGATCTGGCGCCGGGTTCGCCAGACCCGCCGGCCGGCATGACCCGCGAACAGCTCGAGCACGTGATCCGGGCGGCGGCCACGATCTCGGGTGACACCGAGATCGTGGTCGTGGTCGTCGGCAGCCAGGCCATCCTGGGACGCCATCCCGACGCTCCCGCCGAGCTGCTCCGGTCTCCACCGACGCCGACGTCTACCCCCGTTACCATCCGGAACGCTCCGACGTGGTCGATGGGGCGATCGGCGAGCTGTCGGCCCTTCACGAGACCTTCGGCTACTACGCGCAGGGAGTCGGAGAGAGACCGCGATCCTGCCCGAGGGCTGGGAAGACCGACTGGTCGCGGTGCCCACGACCGCCGGCACTGGCCTGTGCCTGGAGCCGCACGACCTGGTCGTCTCGAAGTACGTGGCTGGGCGGGAGAAGCTCCACGTCTTGAGATGCCCCAGCCCCTCGAAGACCAACTCCCCAGCCTGCTCGTGGAAGGCGCCATCGAGGAAACGGCGTGGACGTGAGGATCGAGGTGAAGTAGCTCACAACACCCATCGTTCCGGTCATCGTCCACCACCCGTTTCATCCGCTCTCCGGTCAGACGCTCGCGGTCGTCGCCGAGGCACCGCGAGACGACGGTGCCGTGAGGGTTCGTGGGCTCGATGCGGGCAACCTGGAGGTCCACTCGTGGATGCTCGGGCCCGACGCAGCAGCGACGCGGCGCAAGCGCTGGATCGTCGACCGGGTGGAGGCCGACTTTGCGTCGTCGTCCTCCTGAAGGGGGACTCCAGCCCGCCTAGACGGCAGGCACGTCGGCGGCGCGGCCCGCGGGTGAACGGCGCCCCGCCAGCGCCGCCTCGAGCGCGCGCCTGGCCTCGTCGGTGGGCACCTTGCCTTCGACCGTCTTCAACGCGAAGCGGTCGCAGGCCTCGCCGTTGCGCGTGACGATCGTCATCTCGTGCGGGGCGAGGCCGATCTCGTCGAGCGTGCGCAGCAGGCTGCCGAGGAATCCGACCCGGTCGGGGCCGCGCACCTCGAGGTCCAGTACCGCGCCGCGCTCCGGGGAGCCGTCCAGCGAGAAGTCGTCGATCACGAGCGGCGTGGCATGGACCGGGGGGGCGTCCCGCGTCAGCGACATGTAGTCCACCGTCATCGGGTCGGCGGAGCCCGGCATCGGCGTGAGGAGGAGCTCCGCCGCCCACGATCCGGTGGCGTCGAGGCGGGCGAAGCCGTTCAGGACGCTGATGCCGAGGTTCGACAGGCCGAGCGTGAAACGGTGCGCCCACTGCGGGTGCAGCCGTCCCCAGACGCGTACGGTGTAGAGCGAGCGCGTCTTGGGGAAGACGCGGTAGCCGGTGGATCCGGCCTCCGCCGCCGACAGGAGCACGAGCGAATCGCTGAGTGAGCGCATCGGCGGCCCTCCGCATCGTCTTCGGCTCGAAGACGACGACTCCGGAGCAAGGTTCGTTCCCGAGGGGTCGGCCTGGAGGGGCACCAGGTAATCCTAGTCGGTAGAACCACTTATGCAGCCGTACTGGGAGCATGGGGACCACGGTTCCCCACAATCCTGTGGGGAGTGCGAATCCCGGCCGACGAATGCGGCGGGTCGGCAGGCGGTTGCCTAGAGCTCGCGCTCCGGCAGTGGGCAGCATCGTCGCGATCGGCTTCGGGCTTCGGCTGATGGGTGCGGCACGAGCCGGCCTCACCTTCGACGGCTCGATCGTGTTGTCGTTCGCAGCGAGATCGGCTTCGAGGACGGCCGCCTGAGTCTCGTCACGCGTAACGCAGACCATCCGGCGCCTGCCTCGGCGGCGCGTGCCTGGCCAGCTCCTCGATCGCCGCTGCCTCGAGGGACGGCGGCGCTCTCCAGATAGCGGCCTTTGCGCCCCGCTCCCAGCCGAGCCAGGCATGCAGGCCGCTAGAACGCCTCCCTGTTCACCACATACGGCATCTTCGCGGGGTCGCCGCCGTAGCGTTTCTCGAGGACGTCGATCAGCGCCTGTACCGTGCGGCCCGCCATGCCGACGTCGGGGTCGGGGGAGAGCCGGGTGGCTCGCCCCGCGGAGGCGAAGTGGTGGAACAGGCGGAGCTTCAGCTTCAACCGCTCGTCCCGCAGCGGGCTGTCGGCCGGTAGGGGTTCCTTCTCGAAGACGTCGAGGGCGGCCCCCGCGATCCAGCCCTCCAGCAGCGCCTTGGCGAGCGCGCGCTCCTCCACGATCGGGCCGCGGGACGTGTTCACGAGGTAGGCCGTGGGCTTCATCATCCGGAGGCGCCGCTCGTCCAGGAGGTGGAACGTGGGCTCGGGTGCCTCGCCCGGACGGGTCAGCGGGACGTGCAGCGAGACGAAGTCGGCCCGCGCCAGGGCGTCCTCGAACGGCACGTAGTCGATCGCCTGGAGCCGGCGCGCCAGGCCCTCACGATGGCGGACCTCCATGACCCGGCGGACACCGTCGACGAAGCGGTGGTCCTGGAACACGGGGTCGTGGCAGAGCACGTCCATGTCGAAGCCCACGGCCTTCTTGATGAAGCTCTTCCCTATCCGCCCCGTCCCGATGACAGCCACCGTACGCCCGGTCACCTCGTCGCCGAGCCAGGGATGGTACGGGTGCCAGGTCGACCAGGTCTGGTCGCGGACCATCTGCTCGGAGGGCCACGTCTTCCGCGCCACCGCCCCCATGATGAGGAACGCGAACTCCGCGGTGGCGTCGGTGAGGACGTCGGCCGTGTGGCTGAAGGGGATCCGGTGCCGGTTGGCGGCGGCCCGGTCGATGTTGTCGAAGCCGACCGCCATCTGGGCCACGATCTTGAGCCCGGCGGCCGCTCCTGCCGCGAACAACTCCTCGTCGATCGGGTCCCGCAGGGTCGTGATCAGGGCGTCGATCCCGCTCCTCACCTTGTCCAGGACGAGCGAGCGGGGGGGCGGCTCGATCCGGTCGTGGACCTCGAGGTCCCACCCCTTGTCGCGGAGGCGCTGCAGGGCCTCCGGGCCGATGTCGCAGGTGGCGAAGATCCGGAAACTCATCGTGTCACCTCGCGGCGAGCAGGTCTCGCATGCGGGAGAGGGCCTCCTGAATCCTCTCCAGGCTGTTCGCATACGAGAGACGCAGGTGCCCGTCGCCCAGCTCGCCGAACGCCGTCCCCGGCAGGCACGCGACCCCCGCCTCGTCCAGGAGCCGGTCGGCCAGCTCCCGGGCCGGGAGCCCCGTACCGGTGACGTCGGGGAAGGCGTAGAACGCGCCCCGGGGCCGGACGCAAGACATGCCTGGGATCGTCCGCAGTCCCTCGACCACGGCATCCCGCCGGCGGCGGAACTCCGCCACCATCCGGTCCACCGGGGACTGGTCCCCCTGCAGCGCCGCCACGCCGGCGAGCTGCGTGAACGTCGCCGTGCACGAGGTCGAGTTGGTCTGGAGACGCGCCACCGCCTGCGCCATGGGGACGGGCATGACGCCGTATCCCAGCCGCCAGCCCGTCATGGCGTAGGTCTTGGAGAACCCGTCGAGCACGATGGCCAGGGGCTCCATGCCGGGAATGGCCGCGATCGACGTGTGCGTCCCCTCATAGCGGATGCGGCCGTAGATCTCGTCCGACAGCACCGGCACACCGTGCCGCTCGGCGGCGCCGGCGATGGCCCTCAGTCCCTCCTCCGGGATGACGCCACCGGTCGGGTTGTGAGGGTCGTTCAGGATCACCAGGCGGGTCCGGGGTCCGATCCGCGACACGAGCTGCTCCACGTCCAGGGCGAACCCGTCCTCCTCGAGCAGCCGCACCGGCACCGGGATGCCGCCGACGTAGCGGATCATCGACTCGTAGATCGGGAACCCTGGGTTCGGGTAGAGGACTTCGTCTCCCGGGTCGACCAGGGCCAGGATCACGAAGAACAGGATGGGCTTGCCCCCGGGTGTGACCACGACCATCTCGGGTGTGGCCGCCGCGGCCCGGCGCCGGGTGGAGTCCGCGGCCACGGCCTCGCGCAGCTCGGGGAGCCCGGCCGAGGGGCCGTAGTGGGTCGCCCCTGCCCGCAGGGCGTCCGCCGCCGCCTGACTGACGTGGGCGGGCGTGTCGAAGTCCGGCTCGCCGATCTCCAGGTGGATGACGTCGCGGCCCCGGGCCTCCAGCGCGCGCGCGCGCACGAGCACGTCGAAGGCCGTTTCGGTGCCCAGGCGCGCCATCCGCTCCGACAGCTTCACCGGTTGCCTCGATGCTCAACTGTACCGCGGCGCTCATCTCCACGCCCTCTACGAGTCCCGGATTTCGGATCGTGTCCCCGCCTCGGTCCCGGCCCCGGTCCCGCCGGGTTCCCGCTTGTCCGGACAGTTCCCGTACACTACTCCTCCGTCGGAGCGGGGAGGAGGGCGATGGGCGTGGGTGGCGGGACGTTTCGCCTCGCGGGATTGGGTCTGGGGTTCCTGCTGGCGCTAGCGCCCGCGAGGGCGCGCGGCTCGCCGCCGGGTTCCGGTTCCACCGGCGGGTCGGCCCTCGGCACCCCCGAGGCCGTCCGCGTCCCCGTAGACGAAGCGATCCGCAAGGTCTACCCGGCCCTGGTGCGGATCCACGTCGTGGCGGTCTCGTACAAGGACGGCCGGGAGGTGAAGAGGGAGAGCGCGGGCAGCGGCGCCGTCATCTCGGCGGACGGATACGTCATCACCAACCACCACGTGGCCGGGCACTCCAAGCGCATCCGCTGCACGCTCTCGGACAAGCGAGAAGTGTCGGCCTCGCTGGTCGGGACGGACCCGCTCTCGGACATCGCCGTCCTCAAGCTCCAGCTCCCGCCCGGCGCGGCGTCTCGAGAGCTGCCCTTCGCGTCGTTCGGCGACTCCGAGGCGCTCCGGGTCGGAGACCAGGTTCTCGCCATGGGGAGCCCGCGCGCCATCTCCCAGTCCGTCACCCTCGGCATCGTCAGCAACGTCGAGATGACGTTCCCGCGGATGTTCTGGCCCTTCACCTTCAAGCTCGACGGCGAGGAGACGGGCTCGGTCGTGAAGTGGATCGGCCACGACGCCCAGATCCATCCCGGCAACTCGGGCGGGCCTCTGGTGAACCTCGAGGGCGAGATCGTCGGCATCAACGAGATCTCCTTCGGACTGGCGGGGGCGATCCCGGGCAACCTGGCGCGAGCGGTGGCGGAGCAGATCATCGCCACGGGAGAGGTCCTGCGGAGCTGGCTAGGCCTCACCGTGCAGCCTCGCCTCAAGGCCAGTCCCGCGGACCGCGGAGTGCTGGTCGGAGGAGTCGTCGCCGGGTCCCCCGCGGAGAAGGCCGGGCTCCGGCCGGGAGACCTCCTCCTCTCTTTCCAGGGCAAGGCTCTCGACATCCGCTACCCGGAAGAGCTGCCGGAGTTCAACCGGCTCCTCCTCGGCACGCCCATCGGGACCCGGGTGGACCTCGTTTACGAGCGGGACGGTCGCGCGCACGAGGCCTCGGCTGCGACCGTGGCCCGCGGGCAGGCCCAGGGCGAGGAGGCGGAGCTGAAAGCCTGGGGCATCACGGTCCAGGAGCTGACGCTGCTGGCGGCGAAGGAGCTGAACCGCGAGCCCCACTCCGGCGTCGTGGTCTCGAGCCTCAGGCCCGGGAGCCCGGCCTCCGAGGCCAAGCCGGCCCTGCAGCCCCGCGACATCCTGGTGGAGGTCGCGGGGAGACCCGTGCGTACCGTCGACGACCTCTTGGCGGCGTCCCGGAGCTCGAAAGGGGCCGCGGCGGAGCCCGTGCCGCTCCTGGTCGGTTTCGAGCGCAGGACCGAGAGGCTGCTGACCGTCGTGAGGGTGGGCGCCGTCGAGGGACGGGACCGGTCCGCCGAGGCCCGGAAGGCCTGGCTCTCGGCGGCCAGCCAGGTCCTCACCCCCGACCTGGCCGAAGCGCTCGGCCTCACCGGACGCACCGGTGTGCGCCTCACGCAGGTGTACGCCGGCGGCAACGCGGAGGTCGCGGGGCTGCGGGTCGGCGACGTCGTCCTGAAGCTCGACGGCACGCCCATCGGCGCCACCCAGCCCGAGGACGTCGAGGTCTTCCCGGCGATGGTGCGGCAGTACCCCATCGGCAAGAGGGTCGGGCTCGAGGTGGTCCGGGCCGGAGAGACCATGGTCGTCGAGGTCGAGCTGGCGGCGTCGCCGCGTTCCACCCGCGAGCTCGTGGAGTACCGGGACACCCACTTCGATTTCAGCGTCCGGGACCTCACGTTCATGGACCGGGTGCAGGAGGACCTCGACCAGGCCCAGGACGGGGCGCTGGTGACGCGCGTCGAGACGGGCGGGTGGGCGGCGCTGGCGCAGCTCGCGGTGGGCGACATCGTGCTCTCGGTGGACGGCGAGACGGTGTCGACCGCGGGCGACCTGGAGGGGCGGATGGGCCGCATAGCCAGGGAACGGCCCGGGCGCGTGGTGTTCTTCGTGCGGCGCGGCGTCCAGACGCTGTTCGTGGAGCTGGAGCCGGCTTGGCCGCCGGCCTGAACGGAAGGAAACGCTTTCGCCCATGACGATCTCATTCCGTGCGCGGGCGCTCGCGGTGACGCTCGCGGCCGCGGCGGCGGTCGGAGCCGAGGAGCCGAGCACGCGCTCGGCGGCTCGCGACGCCCTGGCCCGCCACGCCGACGCGGTGATCACGGTGCGCCTGGCCGTCAAGAACCGCGTCGTCTTCCAGGGTCGGGAGCGCAACAACTCGGACGCCACCCTCGAGATCGCGGGCACGATCCTAACGCCCGCGGGCCTGACCGTGGTCTCGGACTTCACGAGCAACCCGTCGGGCCTGTTCGCGCCTTCGGGCGACGGCCCCCGCGTCGAGACGGAGACCACGGACGTGAAGCTCCTGCTGCGCGACGGACGGGAGCTGCCCGCGAGGTTCGTTCTGCGCGACCGCGACCTCGACCTTGCGTTCCTGCTCCCGCGGGAGGAGGGGCTCTCCCTGCCGCACCTCAACCTCGAGAGCGCGCCCGTTCCAGAGCCCTTGGACGAGCTGTTTTTCCTTTACCCCATGGGCCGCTCGCTCAACCGCGAGGTGGCGGTGGCGCTGGCCCGCGTCCGGGCCGTCGTGAGGAAGCCGCGCACCTTCGTGGTCTCGGACTTCCTGGAGGCCTTCCAGAGCCTGGGCTGCCCGGCATTCGACGCCGGCGGACGCGCGGTGGGACTGGTGGTGCTGCGCCGGGCTCCAGGCGCTCCGGCCGGCCAGAGCGGTCCCCGGGAGCTCCTGGACTTCTTCAGCCCCGTGGTCCTGACCGCGGCCGACGTCCACGAGGTCGCAGCCCAGGCCGTGCCGCCCAAGGTGGGCTCCCGCTAGGCTCCGCCATCCTCTATCTCACGCTCGGCGTCTGCACGCTCGCGGCCGTGGCGCTCGTCTATCGGTACGACATGTACGACCGGGGGCCCTGGCTCCTCCTGGCCGTCACCGGCGGGGGAGGGGCGGTGGGCATGTCGCTGGTGGGGGCGCTCGAGGCGAGCGCGATCCCGCTCCTGCCCTCGCTCGGCGGCGCTGGTCCGGCCCTCGTGGGCGCGGTGTGCGAGGAGGCGGCGAAGCTCCTCGTCGTCGGCGCCGTCGCCGTGTCCGCACGCCGAGTCTTCAACGATCCGATGGACGGGTTGATCTACGGCTCGGTCGCGGGCCTGGGGATGGCGGTCGAGGAGTCGGTCGCGGTCCTCGCGGCCAATCCGAGCGGATCGTGGCTGCCCCCCGGCGAGCTGGTCCGGCTGTCCGGGCACCTCGTCATGGGTGGCATCGGGGGGTTTGGGCTGGGCCTGATCCCGGGCGGCCGCAGTCACTGGGCGTCGACCCTGGCCTGCTGCTGGTCGGCCGCGGTCCTGCTGCACTTCGGCTGGGATTGGATCTCCCTGCAACCGCACGCCGTGGGCTCGGTCAGCCTCGAGTCGGTCCTCGCCGCCGCGCTGATGGTGTCGGGGCTCCTGCTCTACGGCGCCCTGGTGGCGGCCGCCTCGGCGCGCTCCCGCCACCAGTTCGCGCCGTCGAGCCGCGCCAGCCTGTGGGGCTGGCCGTTCCGGAGGCCGTAGGGGCCAGTCTCCGGCGCGCGATCAGCGGCTGCGGGCTTCGACGGCCACGGGGTCACCGCGGCGGTCCGGGACCATTCGCAGCCACCCCGAGTAGCGCGGGTCCAGCCCGCCGGTGGCGGCGAAGAAAGCCTGCTGGATGCGGGCGGTGACCGGTCCCGGCGCACCCGCGCCGACGGCGGCGCCGTCAACCTCGCGGATGGGCGTGATCTCGGCGGCGGTGCCGGTGAAGAAAGCCTCGTCGGCGGAGAGGAGGTCGTCCAGCGACAGGAAGCCGACCGCGACCTCGATCCCGAGGTCGCGGGCGATGCGGATCACGCTGTCCCGGGTGATGCCGAGCAGGATCGAGGAGCGCTGGTCGTTGGTGAGGAGGCGTCCGCCCCGCACCAGGAAGACGTTCTCGACCGCTCCCTCGGCGATGCGCCCCTCCGCGTCGAGCAGCAGCGCTTCGTCGAAGCCGCGGCGCGTGGCCTCCTGCACCGCCAGGCGGGAGTTCAGGTACTGGCCGCAGCCCTTGGCCGTGGTGGGCATCATCGCCGGCGAGAACTTCACCCAGCTCGACACCGTGACCCGCACGCCAGAGCGCACCCCCTCCGCGCCGAGGTGGCTCGCCCAGGGCCAGGCGAGCACCGCGACCTCCACCGGGCATCGGCCGCGGATGCCGAGGTTGTCGCTGCCCAGATGGACGATGGGACGCACGTAGCAGGCCGCGAAGCCGTTGCGGGCGACGACCTCGCAGGCCGCCTCCTCGAGCTCCGAAGGTTGGTGAGGAACGTCGAGACCGTACGCGGCGGCCGATCGGTACAGCCGGGCGACGTGGTCCTCCACGCGGAAGAGGGCGGGCCCGGCCGGGGTGGGATAACACCGGATCCCCTCGAAGACGCCGGATCCGTAGTGCAACGCGTGGGTGGTCAGGGGGACGGAGGCGTCACCCAACGGGACCAGAGCCCCGTTCCGCCACACCCAGCTGCTCGCGTCGAAGGCCATCCCATCCTCGCCACCCTACATTAGCAGGCCCTCGCTTGAGCCTGAAGCCAGCTTCGAATAGCATCGGCCCCTCACACCTCAAGTCTCGAAGGTCTTTCCGGAAATGACTTCGCGAAACTCGACGCCAAGGGGTGGCGCATCCTCCAGGAGCTGCAGCGCAACGCCCGCCTGAGCTATTCGGAGCTGGGCCGTCGCGTCGGCCTCTCCGTGCCCGCGGTAACTGAGCGGGTGCGCAAGATGGAGGAGGGTGGCCTGATCAGCGGCTACCGGGCCGAGCTGGACCTCGCGCGCCTGGGCCTGACCATCAACGCCTTCATCCGCATGAGCGTGGTGGGCGACGTGTTCACGCGCGTCACCGCGGCGGTGAAGGGCATGCCGGAGGTGCTGGAGTGCCACCGGGGTACCGGAGCCGATTCGTTCATCATGAAGGTGGCGGTGTCGTCGGTGGAGCACCTGGAGTCCCTCATCGACCGGCTCACGCCCTACGGCACCACGTCCACCTCGATCGTCCTCTCGTCTCCGGTCCCACGGCGCGACCTGGACCCCCACTCGGTGGAGAAGTTGCGGGTGCCGCCGCACGCCGGCCGCCGCTCCACCTCTGCTTGAAGGGCGGGCTCCGTGGACCTCCCCCGGGGCCCCGGCGCCCGGTTCGAGAGTAGACTAGTGGCCGGCAGCCTGCCGGAGTCCGAGATGAAGAAGGAACGGCTGGATCGGCGTCAGTTCATGGCGACGGCAGGCGGGGGAGCCGTCGCTTCGTCCGTTCTCGCGGGCTTTCCCGCGATCGTGCCGGCCTCGGTGCTCGGGAGCACGGCTCCCAGCAACCGCGTCAACGTCGGCGCCATCGGGACGGGACGCATCTCGCGGGTGCACGACCTGCCTGGGATCTGGAAACACGAGGGCGCGCGCATCGTGGCGGTGTGCGACCTCGACCGCCGGCGCCTCGAGGACGCCAAGGCGCTGGTGAACGGGTACTACGCCAAGAAGTCGGGAAAGGCGTACGACGGCGTCGCGACCTACGGCGACTACCGCGAGCTCCTCGCCGACAAGGACGTGGACGCGGTGGTGATCAGCACGCCTGATCACTGGCACCGCCTCATCGGGATCCACGCCGCCGAAGCGGGCAAGGACATCTACTTGCAGAAGCCGGCGTCGCTGACCATCGCCGAGGGCCGGGCGCTCAGCGACGCCGTCCACCGCTCGGGCCGGATCTTCCAGATCGGCAGCCAGCAGCGCTCGGCGGCCCAGTTCCGGTACGCGGCGGAGCTGGTCCGCAACGGCCGCATCGGCCAGTTGAAGACGGTTCAGGTGGGCCTGCCCGGCGACCCTTCGGGAGACGTGGAGCCGGAGATGCCGGTCCCGGAGAACCTCCACTACGAGTCGTGGCTGGGCTCGACGCCGGTCGTCTACTACACGGAGAAGCGCGTGCATCCCCAGGACGGCTACGGCCGTCCGGGCTGGCTCCGCTGCGAGCAGTTCGGAGCGGGAATGATCACGGGCTGGGGCGCCCATCACCTCGACAGCGCCCACTGGGCGATGGACACGGAGTTCACCGGACCGGTCGAGGTCTGGGGCACGGCGGAGTTCCCCGAGAGCGGGTTGTGGGACGTGCACGGCGACTTCGAGACCCACGCTCGGTACGCCAACGGCGTCGAGATGATCGTGAGCGGCTCGTTCCCGAACGGCATACGGTTCGAGGGGACGGAGGGGTGGATCTTCGTCTCCCGCGGCAACGAGGCGGTCACCTCCAGCGATCCGGTCGCGAAGCTCAAGGACGCGCAGGCGCTGTCCGCAAGCGACCCCAAGATCCTGACCTCGGTCATCGGCCCGGACGAGGTCCATCTCTACGAGAGCCGCGACCATCACGGGAACTGGCTCGAGTGCGTGAAGTCCCGCCGCCAGCCCATAGCCCCTGTCGAGGTCGCGCACCGCTCCTGCTCCGCCTGCCTGCTCCACCACATCGCGATGAAGCTCAAGCGGACCCTCCACTGGGACCCGCTGAAGGAGCGGTTCAGGAACGACGACGAGGCGAACTCGATGCTGTCCCGTCCCCAGCGTCCCCCCTACACGATCGGCTAGCGGCCAACCGGCGGCCGGGGACGTCGAGGGCCGACAGCCAAGCCAACGACCCAGCGACCAATCGCCCGGCGACCCGACGACCGCGGCGACCGATCGCGCCCTTGCCAGCGGGACTTCGCAGAGTGTAGTGTGCCGCCAAGAGGCGTGGCCCGGACGACCGTGCGGCCTCACCAGCGCAGGTGCATCTCGTGGGGCTCCTGGGGAGGCGATCGAGCGGATCGGTCTTCGGGACCCTGCTGGACGAGCTCCGCGACGAGCAGCGACGAAGGGCCGCCCCGCTCTATCCCCCCCGGCCCCGCTCGCCCGCTTCCGACGCCGCCCAGGAAGAAGTCGGTTCGGGAGCGCCGCCCGCCGCGAGCCCGCTCTCACCGTTCGGGTCGCTGCTGGGCGAGCTCCGAGAGCATCGCCGCAGACGCTACGCCGCGATCAGGAAGGCCCCCGCGCTAGCGGTCCGGCCGGCTCGACCCGGCGGTCCTGAGCCGGACGTGCGCCTCGAGACCAGGCTCGTCACCAGGCAAGTGTGGGCGAGTGGGCCGGCCAGCCTTCTCCCCGTGTCGTTGCTCCTTCACGCCGCCCTTCTGGTTGCCGCGATCGTCGTCCCTCTCTCGACGACCCAGGGCCTGCCGGTGCCGGCGTCCACCGCGCGGGCCTTCCTGGTCGAACCCTCGGTGGCCCAGGCTCCTGCGCCTCCGCCGCCCCCGGCGCCTCGGACCGCGGCTCCGGCCCCTACGCGATCGAAGCCGGCCGCGCGGACGTTCACCGCGCCGCGGCAGACACCCGACGGGATCGCTCCGGATCTGCCGATCGACCTCGGCGCCCCGGGCGAGGTGGCGGGAGGCGTCGAGGGCGGCGTCCCCGGCGGCGTGGTCGGAGGCATCGTGGGGGGGCTGCCACCGGCGCCGAGGCCGACCGTGCCGGTCAGGGTGGGAGGAGAGATCAAGGAACCCGCGAAGATCAAACACGTACCGCCCGCCTACCCGGACATCGCGGTGAGGGCCAACGTCAGCGGCACCGTGGTTCTCGAGTGCCTGGTCAGCCCGCAGGGGCGGGTCACGGAGGTCAAGGTCCTCCGCGGCATCCCGCTCCTCGACGCCGCCGCGGTGGCGGCGGTGAGGCAGTGGGTCTACACGCCGACCCTGCGGGACGGCGTCCCCGTGCCGCTGATGATGACCGTGACGGTGGCGTTCACGCTCGAGTCGGGTGGGCCCCGCTGACGGCGGGCTGCCACCTCGCCGGGAGCGCTAGCGAACGCGTGGAGACGGCTCCAGGGACGAGCCCCCTCCACCGGAGCTCGGCGCCCCGGCCGAAGCGCGCGCGACCTCCTCCTCGGTCGTCGCCAGACGCAGGGTCCCGAACAGGGCATCGGCCAGCGGAAGCAGGAAATTGACGTTGGCCTCCGTGTCCAGGTGATGGATGAAGTGATGTCGGCGAAGGAAGGGAAACCACGGTTGCCGCTCCATCCAGGGGCACCGGCCCGGATGGTGGATGGTGTCGTGCACGGCGTCGAAGAGCTGGAACACTGCCAACCCGGACAGGACGAGCCCCGCCAGAAACGAAGGCCGGCGCGTGAGCAGCCAGACCGGCGTCCCTACGCTGAGGGTGCAGAAGGCCAGGTACACCCAGCGGTCCGATACTGGGAGATCCAGCCCGAGCCGTGCACGCAGAAGGCGCCGGTACATCGAGGACGGGCCACCGGCCGGCGTGCCCCCCTCGTCGCCTGCCCTGCTGAAGCGCCACGGCGGAAACGAGCGGATGTGGTGGTCGTGATGGTGGGTCTCGAAGACGGCACGCAGCCAGGGGCACAGCACGCGGTGGTAGAGGTAGCGGTGCGTCGACCATTCCCAGACCGACAGGATGACCGGCGCCAGCAGCAGGCCGGCCACGAAAGCACCGCTCTCCCCCGCGGCGCTGCGGGGCAGGAGGACGCCGGTGCGCGCCAGCGCGAAGACCGCGGCCGCGAGGGCCGCCGCTCCCAGGACGACCCGCTTGCGGTCGAGCCGCCGAGGCCGGGTCATGCGAAGCTCCAGTGGCCCTGGGCAGGCCGGGTGGGACGGGCCGACGCGAAGATACCACAGGGCTGCGTCCTTCCCTTGACTGGCCGCGGTGCGAGCGATAGTGTGCCGGCACGAGCACAGGTGGAGACCTGGACCTCGCCCCGTGACGGGGAGGGGAGAAAGGAAGCCGCGGCATGCACAGATCGGGCGCCGGCTTCATGCGGGTCGATTACCCTGAGCCGCACCGTCTGCGCGCGCTCGAGATCCTGCGGCGCCACCCGCAGGTGCGCGAGCTGTTCGGGCGGAATCGCGCCACCGCCCTCCTGATCGTCGGCGCCGTCGCCGCGCAGCTCTCCCTGGCCTGGGCGCTGCGTGGAGCGCCCTGGTGGCTGCTGCTGGCCGCCGCCTGGTGTGCCGGGGCATTCTTCACCCATCTGACCTTCTGCCTGTACCACGAGTGCGCGCATCAGCTCGTCCTCCGCCGGAAGTGGCAGAACCACCTGCTGGGGATCGTGGCGAACCTCCCGCAGCTCCTGCCTTCCTATGCCGCCTTCCGCGTCTACCACTTGAAGCACCACCAGTACCAGGGCGACTACGAGCTCGACGCGGACCTGGCCTCGGACTGGGAGGCGCGCCTGGTCGGTCGATCCATCGTGGGCAAGGTTGCCTGGGAGTTGCTGTTCCCGTTCTTTCAGTGCGTGCGCGCCGCGCGCTTCTCGCGCAACGGCCGGATCCCTCTCTGGAACGGCTGGCTGGTCGCCAACGCGGTCGTGCAGTTCGGCTTCGATGCGCTGCTGCTGCTGGCCGCCGGACCCGGAGCGGTCCTGTACCTCGCCGCCAGCTTCTTCTTCAGCGTGGGCCTGCATCCGCTGGGCGCGCGCTGGGTGCAGGAGCACTTCGTCTTCGACGATCGCGCCGAAACGTCCAGCTACTACGGCCCGCTCAACCGCCTCGCGGTCAACATCGGCTACCACAACGAGCACCACGACTTCCCCTTCGTCCCCTGGAACCGCCTGCCCGAGCTGAGAGCGCTGGCTCCCGAGGTGTACGATGCTCTTCCGAGCCACCGCAGCTGGGTGCGCCTGTGGCTGCGCTTCCTGGCCGATCCGAGCGTCACGCTGTTCAGCCGGGTGGCCCGCGACAGCAAGGTGAACCGGCAGCGACGACCGATGCCCAAGGAGCTTTACGCCCCCGCAACGTTCGATGAGAGCGTGGAAGGCGCCGTCTAGCGAGGCTCCGACACGTCCGTTCGACGTGGAGCCTCGTTAGGGACGGGCCGCCATGCACGATGCCGGCCCCGCCGAGACCAAGGTCGGCGGGCGCTTCGTGCTCCAGCGAAGGCTAGGAGCGGGGAGCTTCGGCGTCGTCTTCCAGGCCGTCGACCGCGAGCGCAACAGCGTCGTGGCTCTCAAGAGCCTGCGCCGGACCGAGCCCGAATCCGTGATCCGCTTCAAGCACGAGTTCCGCTCGCTGGCGGATGTCGTCCACCCGAACCTGGTGGCCCTCTACGAGCTGTTGTCCGACGGCGACGAGTGGTTCTTCACGATGGAGCTGGTGCAGGGCGTCGACTTCCTGGCACACGTGCGGCCGGGGACCTTCGACGCAGGGCGCGAGTCGTCGGCCGACCACTCGACCGAGCAGGACCTGAGGGCGCCGCTCGAGCCGCTGCGCCTGCCCACGGTCTCCCTCGGTTCCGAGGAGGCCGGCTCGATTCCCGTCCCTGCCGCGCCTGCCGCCTCGGGGTCGCGGGCGAGGGTAGACCGGCTGAGGGCCGCGCTGCGCCAGCTCGCCCACGGCCTGTGCGCCCTGCACGACGCGGGCAAGCTGCATCGGGACATCAAGCCCTCCAACGTGCTGGTAACCCCGGACGGGCGCGTCAAGATCCTGGACTTCGGCATGGTGCTGGAAGTCGGCTCCACGTTCGAGCGCACCACGCAGATCGTGGGGACGCCGCACTACATGTCGCCCGAGCAGGCCGCGGCGCTGCCGTTGACGCCGGCCTCCGACTGGTACAGCGCCGGCATCCTTCTCTACGAGGCTCTCACCGCGCGCCTGCCCTACCAGGGCACGGCCCTGGACATGCTCTCCCTCAAGCTGGCCGGTCCGCCGCGGCGACCCTCCGATCTGGAAGCCGGCCTGCCGGCGGACCTCGACGCCCTGTGCATGGAGCTCCTGCAGCCCGAGCCGCCCTCACGTCCGACCGGGCGCGAGGTCCTCGAGCGGCTCGCGGCCCCGCCGGCCGAGAGGTCCCTGGTCTCCGCCACGTCTCCCTCTACGCCGCTCGTCGGGCGCTCCAACCATCTGGCCGACCTGCACGGCGCGTTCGCCGCGACGCAGCACGGCCGGCCGGTGGTCGTCTACGTCCACGGAGCATCAGGCGCCGGCAAGAGCGCGCTGCTGCGTCGCTTCGCGGAAGAGGTCCAGGAGCGCGCGCCGGGCGCGGTGCTGCTCGCCGGCCGGTGCTATCACCAGGAGTCGGTCCCCTACGAGGCGCTCGACAGCGTGATCGACAGCCTGAGCCAGTACCTCAGAGCGCTTCCCGAAGGCGAAGCTGACGCCGTTGCGCCGCTGGACGGGGCCGCCCTGGTGCGGCTGTTCCCGACCCTGCGGCAGGTCCGGGCGGTCGCCAACGCGCCGCGCAAGTCCGAGGCGACGAGCGCGCGCGAGCTTCGGCGCCGGGCGTTCGGTGCGCTGCGGGAGCTGCTGGCGCGGCTCGCCCATCGCCGGCCGCTGGTGCTGCTCATCGACGACCTGCAGTGGGGCGACCTCGACAGCGCCGCGCTGCTCCAGGAGCTGCTGCGCCCGCCCGATCCGCCGCCGCTACTGCTCGTCGCCGCGTACCGCTCCGAAGACGCGGCGACCAGCCCGCTGCTTCGTGTCTTGCTGGCGCCGGAGACGGCGCGAGACTGCGCCGCCGACTTCCGCCGGCTGGTGGTGGGCGAGCTGGGCGCCAGGGAGGCGCGCGAGCTGGCCGCCTTGCTCCTGGGGGCGGACGCGAGCGTGCCGGCCGGCATCGCAGAGTCCATCGCTCACGAGTCGGGGGGAAACCCGTTCTTCATCCACGAGCTCTCGCACGCCCTCGCCGCCGACCCCGAGAGCCCGAGCCTCGCCGCCACGCTGCCGGCGCGGCTCGAGAGCGTGATCGAGCAGCGCGTCGCCCGCCTTCCCGATGGCGCCCGCCGCCTGCTGCAGGTCGTCTCGGTCGCCGGCTATCCGCTCGAGCGCGAGGCCGCGGCTCGGGCCGCCGGCGTGGACGAGGCGGAGCCGGCGACGCTGGCGCTGCTGCGATCCGGACGGCTCGTGCGCACCCGCAGCCAGGCGGGAAAGGAGCACATCGAGAGCTACCACGACCGGATTCGCGAGACGGTCGTGGCGGGAATGAGCGTCGCGGAGCGGGCGGAGCAGCACGTCTCGATCGCGGCGAGCCTCGAAGCGCTGGGCACGCAGGACCCCGAGCGTCTCGCCGTCCACGTGCTCGGCGCCGGCGATCCCGCCCGGGCCGCACGCCTCTTCGCCCAGGCCGGCGCGCGGGCGGCGGAATCTCTCGCTTTCGGGCACGCGGCCGGACTCTACCGGCAGGCGCTCGCCCTGGGCTCCTGGGACGGAGCCGAAGCGCGCCGGCTCCGGATCCGGCTCGGCGAGGCGCTGGGAGGCGCCGGGCGCGGCGCCGAGGCGGCCCGGGCCTTCCTCGAAGCCGCCCGGGGAGAAGCCAGGGGCGAGTCGCTCGAGCTGACCAGGCGCGCCGCCGAGCAGCTATTGCGGGCGGGCCATGTGGATGAGGGGCTGGCGACGCTCCGCACGGTCCTCGACGCCGTCGGATTGCGCTTCCCTGCGACGCCGCGAGCTGCGCTCTTCTCCCTGCTGCTGCAGCGGCTGCGCTTTCGCCTGCGCGGCCTCGCCTTCCGTGAAAGGCCCGCAGCCGAGCTGTCCGCGGAGGTGCTCATACGCATCGACGTGTGCTGGGCCGCGGCCATTGGCCTCGGCTTCGTGGACACGATCCGCGGCGCGGTGTTCCAGACCCGGGGCCTCCTGCTCGCGCTAGAGGCCGGAGAGCCGTCGCGGGTCTCGCGCGCGCTCGCGGTCGAGGCCGTCTACTGCTCGACCGACGGCGGCCGCTCCGGGCGGCGCACCCGGCGCCTCACCCGCGCCTCGCTCGAGCTGGCCCGCCGTCTCGACCAGCCGGGGGCACTGGGCCTCGCGACGGTGAGCGCAGGGATCGTCGCGTACTTCGAGGGGCGCTGGAGGGACAGCCGCGACACGCTCGAGCGCGCGGAATCGCTGATGCGCGAGCAGGTGGCGGGAGCGGCCTTCGAGCTCGACAGCGCCATCTACTGCCGGCTGTTCGCGCTCTACTCGCTTGGGGAGATGCGCGAGCTGGCCCGGCTGCTCCCGGACGTGCTCGCGGACGCGCAGGAGCGCGGTGACCGCTACTCGCTCACCAACCTCCGCGTGCGCGTCGCGTACCTCGCGCGGCTGGGGTGGGACGACGTCGAGGAGGCCGCGGGCGAGCTGAGCCGCGCGATGGAAGAGTGGTCGCATCAGGGCTTCCACAACCAGCATTGGTGGCACCTGTTGGGCCGCGGCCAGGTGCACCTGTACGCGGGCGAGGGGCCGGCGGCGTGGAGACTCGTGAGCGAGGGCTGGCCGGCGCTGACGCGCACCTTCGTGCTGCGCGTCCAGCTCATCTCGATCCTGGCCCGATCGCTGCGGGGACGCGCCGCGCTGGCGGCGGCCCCGGGGGCCGAGCGCCCGGAGGCCCTGCTCCGTGTGGCCGAATCGGACGCGGCGGCGATCGAGGCCGAGAGGACGTCCTGGGCAGAGCCGCTCGCCCGCCTGCTGCGCGCCGGGGCCGCGGCCCGGCGCGGGCGCATCGAGCCGTGCGTGGCGGAGCTGACGCGTGCCGAGGCGGGCTTCGAGCGCGCCGACATGGCCCTTCACGCGGCCGCTGCCCGCCGGCGCCGCGGTGAGGTGCTCGCCGGGGACGAGGGGCGCCGTCTCGTCGAAGAGGCAGACGCCTGGATGGCGAGCCAGGACATCCGGAACCAGGTGCGCATGACGGCCATGCTCTGCTGGTGACGGGCAGCCTCCAGCTGGCGTGCGGTGCCGGAGGAGATGGCGGAAGGGTCGAGCGCCCGCCCGGGCGCGCAGCCACCATCCGGACCTGACCGGCGCAGGGGGTGCGGTCCGGCGACCCGGTCAGGCTCGGCTGGCGCGGTTCGCCGTGCCCGCTCGCGCGGTGGGGGCGAGGGTGGCAGCCAGTCGCCGGCGCATGCGCGCGTAGACGTACATCGAGTAGTGGCAGTCGCTCGGGTCGACGAAGCCCGCGCGGATGGCAGCGTCGATCTCCGGCCCCTTGAGCTCGAGCAGGGCGTTGCCCGCCTGGTCAACCAGGCGGTAGACGTCGAGGCCCTGCTCCAACCGCGTCTCGAAGAAGGTCGCCATCATGCCCGGCTCTCCCCGGAGCCCTGCGCCGGCTGGCCGCTTGGGCGAGCAAGATGCGTTCCCGAACTAGGGGCCCGTCAACGGGCGGCGTGCCTCTCCCCAAGTCCCTCCATCGAGAACTGTTGTCGGCGATCCCGTCCGGCTGCTAGCGGCGGCGGTGTCCGCTTCTCTGACAGGGTTCGCCGAAAGCGTCCGCGCCGGCCCGTCAGTGGACGAACCGAACGCGACGAATTGTCGTCGGGAGGGCCCGGCGCGCTATCATCCTCGCTCGTCCCCGATTCAGGAGCCACTCATGCCTGGCCGACGCATGCTCGCCCTCTGTTCCCTCGTGCTGGCCGCGGGCGGTGCCCAGGCTCCGGCCCAGACGGCACTCGGGCAGGAACGCGGTCCCGCGGTGGTGGAAGTGAAGGACTACTCGGCTCACATCCTGACGCCGAAGCCTCCGGAATCGCCCCGCATCAACGGAGCGCGGGTCTTCGGCGTCCGGCCGAGGCACCCCTTCCTGTACACGATCGCCGCCACCGGCGTCCGGCCGATGACCTTCCGGGCGCAGGGCCTCCCGGGCGGGCTGGCGCTCGACGGGAAGACGGGCATCATCACGGGCGGGCTGGCGGAGCCCGGCGAGCACCGCGTCACGCTCGTGGCGGAGAACGCGCAGGGCCGCGACACCCGGGGGCTGCGCATCGTGGTCGGCGACCGCCTGGCCCTGACGCCGCCGATGGGCTGGAACAGCTGGAACGCGGGCGGCCCGCACATCACCGCGGAGAAGGTCCTCGCCAACGCCCGCGCGATGGTCGAGACGGGCCTCATCCACCGCGGCTGGACGTACGTGAACATCGACGACGCCTGGCAGGGCACCCGCGGCGGCAGGTACGGCGCCATCCAGGGCAACGAGAGGTTCCCGGACATGAAGTCCCTCGCCGACCAGGTCCATGCCATGGGTCTGAAGATCGGGATCTACTCGACGCCGTGGGTGACCTCGTATGCCGGCTACGTCGGCGGCTCCAGCGACGACTCCAAGGGCGAGTGGGACGGGAGCCTCGACCGGGACGCGCAGGGGAAGAAGCTCCGCAGGCACGGCAGGCACTCGTTCGCCTGGGCCGACGCCCGGCAGTGGGCCGACTGGGGCATCGACTACCTCAAGTACGACTGGAACCCGGCCTCGAACACCCTCGGTGCGACACCCGGGAACGACGTGGAGTACCTGCGCCAGATGGCGGACGCGCTGCGCTACTCCGGGCGTGACGTCGTGTACAGCTACTCGAACTCGGCGCCCTTCTCCCAGGCGGACGAGTGGGCAGTGCACGCGAACGCCTGGCGCATCACCGGCGACATCCGGGACAACTGGCACAGCATGTCCACCAAGGGCTTCGACAAGGACCGCTGGGCGGCCTTCGCGGGCCCCGGGCACTGGAACGATCCCGACATGCTCGTCGTCGGCCTGGTGGGCTGGGACGGCACGCTCCACAACACGAACCTGACACCTGACGAGCAGTACACCCACATCAGCCTGTGGAGCCTCGTGGCCTCGCCACTGCTCATCGGGTGCGACATGACGCGGCTCGACCCCTTCACGATCAGCCTGCTCTCGAACGACGAGGTGCTCGCCGTCAACCAGGATCCGCTGGGCGAGCAGGCGGTCACGATCTCGCAGGCGTCGAACCCCGACGACCCCGGCGTCGAGGTCTACGTGGACGGCCGCCGGCGCCGGCACGAGATGCCCAAGGTCCTGCAGGTCCTGGCCAAGCGGATGGAGGACGGCTCACGCGCCGCCGGCCTCTTCAACCGCAGCACCAGGCCGGCCAGGGTGACCCTCAGGTGGGCGGACCTGGAGCTCGAGGGGAAGTGGCGCGTGCGCGACCTCTGGCGCCAGAAGGACCTCGGCGTGTTCGAGGGCGGCTTCTCGGCGGATGTGAACCCCCACGGCGTCGTGATGGTCCGGCTGTTCGAGGTCGGCCGGGAGCCGGGAGTCGGCATGAGCCGGTCGTTCTCGCGCCGCTCTCGGTAGGTGCGGGGGCCATGCCGGGATGGGAACGGAACGACACACGATTGAGTCCTCGGTGCAGGTCCACTCCTCGGCCAGGTCCGTCTGGCAGCACATCACCGAGGTCGACATCGCATCGTTTCGGCATCCGGCGTTCTTCTCCCTTCTTGGTATCCCCAAGCCGCTCCGGGCGGAGGTCGTCGAGCCGGGCGTGGGCGGGGCGAGAATCGCGTTGTTCTCCAATGGCCTCTGCTTCTCGCAACAGATAACGGACTGGAAGCCGTACGAGCGGTACGCCTTCACCTTTCGCCCCGATCCGGGCTTTCGAGTGGCCTACGTCCTCGATCTGTCCGACGGACCCTTCCGGATGAAGGCCGGAGCCTACCGCCTGGCGCCGGGCCGAGGCGGGGTACGCCTGTCCCTGTCGAGCCAGTACGAGCTCCAGGGCGTGACCGGGGTCGGCCTGCGAGTTCCCGTGAGGCTGGTCCTGACGCTGTTCCAGCGGTATCTGTTGAGGGGGATCAAGGCCAATGTGGAGCGGCAGGAGACGACCCGGAGCCCGCTGAGCGGAGGCCATCGTGCCTAGGCCCATCGTCTCCATCGAGATCGATGCGCCCTGTGAGGTGGTCTTCGACCTGGTACATGACTACGGCCGCCGTCTGGAATGGGACACCATGTTGCGGGAAGCGCGCCTGCTGGGCGGGGCTACCGTGGCGGGTGAGGGGGTCCGTTCGGTGTGTGTCGGGACCTGGCGAAGCGCGTTCCTGGCCCTGGAGACCGAGTACATCCGGTTCGAGCCGGGTCGGATGGCCGCGGTCAAGCTGACGAACCGTCCGCCCTTCTTCGAGCGATTCGCCGCGACGATCCGGCACGACGCCGTCGGAGAAGCACGCTCGCGAACAACGTACATCTGCTCCTTCCAGGCGCGCCCTCGCCTGCTGGCACCTCTGCTGGAACCCGTCATGAACACTCTGCTCAGGCGAGAGATCCGGAAACGCCTCTGCTCGCTGCGCAGTTTCCTGGCAAGGGAAGGGCCTGCCGGCCCAAGGGAAGAGCGCCGTCAGTCGGTGCTGTAGCTGACCTCCATCCCGCGGATCCGCCAGCACGCGAAGGCGAGCACGAGCCCGACGAAGGCGACGAGGCCGGAGACCGCCAGCCACGGCGGCGTCGGCTCGGCCACGATCGTGAACAGGCCCGAGAAACCCTCGACCGGCATCTCCACCGGCAGCAAGGGCTTCAGGTAGAAGGTGACGCTCAGGTGCTTGAGCCAGACCGGCAGAGCCCCGCTGATGGTCTCCCAGAGGAGGACCGTGATCGAAGGGACGATGGGGTTGCGGAAGACCAGGCTCAAGGCGAGGAACACGGCGCCGTAGCCCAGGCAGGCGAGCGTCGTGACCAGCAGGTAGGCGCCCAGGTGCCGCAGCGCGCCGCCGCTCAGCGCGAACTCGCGGCCGGCGGGGAAGTGGGCGTACATTGCCGTGAAGGAGGCGAACACGCCCCCGCCGAAGAGCAGGACCGACGTCGCCGCCGCGGCCAGGAACTTGCCGGCCACGAGGACCTCGCGGCGCAGCGGCGCCAGGAACGCGTAGTGCAGGGTCCGCTCGACGACCTCGCCCCGGACCGAGCCGACGAAGATGCCCAGGCACCCGAAGAAGATGGCGAAGCGCAGGTAGAAGAACTGGACGATCCCCGCCAGGACCAGCGTCTCCTCGTGGACGCTGCCGTGCTCGTCGTGCAGGGCGTGGGCGGTGATGACCGCGCAGGGGGCGAAGGCGAGGAACACGAGCCACAGGCTCCGCCAGCCTTTCAGGGCGCGTCCCAGCTCCAGCCGGGCGACGGCCACCACCTGGCGCAGCCTCAGCGCCCCGCGGCCGGCCTGCGCGCCCCCGCCCGGTCCCAAGGCTGTGTTCGACGGCGCGTCCGTGCTCACACCGCCTCCGTCTCTGAGCCGATCAGGTACTGATAGACCGCGTTCACATCGTCGTCTGCCGGGGCCACCGCTTCCAGGTCGATCCCGGCCTCCAGCACCGTCCGGTTCAGGAGGGTATGGAACGCCGACGCGTCGCGGGTGCGCACCAGCAGGCCGTTCCCGTCGGGATGGACCTTGACCTCGACCACGTGGGGGGCGGCGAACAGCCGCGAGGCGAGGAGGTGGGGCTGCGGGCTGCGCACGAGGATCTGCATGGGGTGGTCCGTGACCTCGGTGCGCACGCCGTGGATCTGCCCCTCGGCGACGACGTACCCATGGCTCAGCAGGACCACGTGGTCGGAGACCCGGTCCACCTCGTGGAGGATGTGGCTGGACACGATCACGTGGAGCCCTTCGCGCCCGAGGGCCTGGAACAGGGCCAGCGACTCCGCCCGGGCCATCGGGTCGAGCCCGTTCAGCGGCTCGTCCAGCACCAGCACCTCCGGCCGATGGCTGAGGGCCTGGGCGAGCCGGACGCGCTGCCGCATCCCCTTGCTGTAGCCGGCGACCCGGCGGTCCGCGGCCTCGGTCATCCCTACACGCTCCAGCGCCTCGGCGGCCAGCCCCGAGGTGTGCGCTCGCGGGGCTCCGTGGAGCTGCAGCCAGCCCTCGACGAAGGAGCGGCCGGTGACCCGGCGCGGGAAGGAGTCGAACTGCGTGCAGTAGCCGACCCGGGCGAAGAGGGCCTCGGGGTCCCGGTGGCTGAGGCCGAGGATCGTCACCCGGCCCCGGCTGGGCCGGATCAGGCCGGTCATCAGGTTCATCAGCGTGGTCTTGCCCGAGCCGTTGGGCCCGACCAGGCTGGTGACTCCTGGGGGAAGGTCCAGGCTCACCTTGTTGACCCCGAGGACCTCGCCGTAGAACTTCGAGACGTCCTCGAAGACGATGCGGCCCGGCGCCCTCACGAGGCCACCTCGCGGGCCTGGAGGCGGCGGTTCAGGACGAGGAGGCACAGCCCGCAGGCGACCGCGAGTCCCATCCACGCCGCCCACACCGGCAGGTCGGCGCCGCGGCGGTCGTCCAGCATCTCCCGGGCCATCGGCCGGGTGGAAGCGATGGCGAACAGGTCCTTCCAGACGAGCCCGATCAGGTACGTGAGGTTCGCGAGCCGCCCCCACGGGTCCCGCAGGACCTCGCGCCACATCTCGCCGAACGCCGTCCCCCCGAAGAAGACCGCGAAGAGAGCCGCGCTGGCCACGAGCCTCCACTTGATCCAGGCGGAGAGGGCCAGGCCCAGGAGGGTCAGGACGGCGATCCAGGTCCCGGCCCCGGCGAACACCGCCCAGGCCACGCGGATGTTGGCGCCCAGCCAGCCCTCCCCCGCCAGCCCCGCCTGGAGCGAGAAGATCAGGAGCCCCGGCACCCAGGTGACCGCGGATAGGAGGACGGCGAGCACCGACGCCTTCCCGAGCACGTACTCCGCTCTCGACAGCGGCCGCGACAGGTACAGGGGCAGCGCCCCGTTCACCAGGTCCGGCGAGACCAGGACGGGGCCGACCCAGGCGGTCAGCAGAAACGCGAGCATGCCCTGGAAGCTCAGGGCGCCCATGAAGAACTCGCGGCGCATGGGCGACGGCGCGTCGCCGTCGATCCCGAGGAGGACGCGGGCGGAGGGGGTGTTCGCGACGTAGACGACGCCGGCCTCCACGAGGAAGGGCAGGCAGCAGATCACCAGGAAGGCCACCAGGAGGCGGGACTCCAGGACCTCCTGCAGGCCATAACGCGCCACCACCAGGAAGCGCCATCGCTCGGAGGTGAGCAGGCCCTCGTAGGGCCGGTAGCTTCTCTTGTAGACCGTCATCGCGGCCTTCCCGGCGCATCGCCGGTGACGTCCTTCATCGCGGCCAGGAAGATGTCCTCCAGGGAGTCGCGGCGGTAGTTCATGCGGCGGATCTGCACCTCGTGCTCGGCGGCCAGGCGGAACAGCTCGCGCATCCCGACGGTTTCCGGAAGCACGACCTTGACGCGGGCCAGGCCGGCGCCGTTCGGGTAGAAGGCGCACTCGCACCCGAGGCCGGTCACCGCCCCGGTGAAGGCGGTGCCGGCCCCCAGCGTCTCGAGCTCGACGAACTTCCGGTTCGCGCGGCGCTCCTCCTCGAGGTCGCAGTGGGCGGCGATCCGGCCGTCCTTGAGGATCAGCACCTCCTCGCAGCACTCCTCGACGTCGCGCAGCAGGTGCGACGAGATCACGATGTGGATCCGTCCCGCGTCCCGGATCTCCCGGATCAGCCGGATCATCCGCAGGCGCGCCGGGGGGTCGAGGCCGTTGGTGGGCTCGTCGAGAAGGAGCAGGCGCGGGCCGTGGGCGATCGCCTGGGCCAGCTTCGCGAGCTGCTTCATGCCCAGCGAGTAGGTGCCGAGCTTCCGGTAGCGTGCCTCGCCCAGGCCGACGTAGAAGAACGCTTCGTGCGCCCTCTCCAGGGCCTGCTCCGCGGGCAGCCCCGCCAGCTCCGCCATGTAGCGGACGTAGCGCACGCCGCTCATGTGGGATATGAACGCGTCGTTCTCGGGCATGTAGCCAACCAGCCGCCGGAGGGCCTTGGCCTGCTTCACGTCGGCGCCGAACAGGCGCGCGGACCCGGCGGACGCAACGTGGAAGCCCAGGAGCGCGTTGATGAGCGTCGACTTCCCCGCGCCGTTGGGCCCGAGGAGTCCCAGGGCGCGCCCCGACACCGAAGCGCTCAGGTCCTTCAGGACCTCCCGGCCCCCGAGGCGCACGCTCAGCCCGTCCAGCTCGATGACCGGAGTCACTGCCGGCATCTACGGATCCCGTCGGGCCTGCGTTCCGGGGGAAAGCCGGTCGAGCAGCAGCGGCAGGACCGCCGTCCGGGGGTCGAGGTCGAAGAGTCCCCCGATCCCCGCCACCCGGATGCGGTCCTCCTCCCCGTAGGCGCAGATCAGGCTCGGTTGCGTCCGGCGGGCGAGGCCGGCGAGGGACTCCCGCTCCTTCGTTCCGAGCCCCGCCCGCCCGGCCCCCTCGAGGATCCCGCCCACCAGCGGGCCGAGATCCTGGAACAGGACGCCTGACACGTCCGCGCGCCCGTCCGCAGGGATGAGCGAGCGGAAGCGCTCCGAGCGTGGCAGCCCGTCGCCGCTCTCGCGGACCTGGATCGCGCGCATGACGAGCGCGCGGCTGGCCGCGGCCACCAGGTAGCCTCCCGCGAAGGTGTAATGGACCTCGAACGGGGCGACCGCGTCCGAGCTGCGCAGCGCGTGATACGTCTGCCCCGCGGCCTGCTCGGCCTCCAGCCGGACGCCGGGACGGCCCTCGCCCGCAGCCTCGTCGTTGAACGCGCGCACCAGCGACTCGATCGAGGCCTGCAGGCGCGGCGCGTCGTAGACCTCGACGATCAGCTTCCAGGACGGCGTTGGGAGCAGGGGGCCGTCGAGGGCGAAGGCGACCTCCCCGCCCAGCGTCTCGGCGACGTCCTCGCGCAGACGGAGCCCGAGCCGGGCCTCGGCCTCGGCGAGCCCCTCGCTGGAGCGGCCGGCGGGAGCGGCAGCGAGCACGTCGTCGAGGAGCAGGGCCGGGCTCTTGACCACGAACGCGCCGGCGGCGGTCGCGTTGGCGGACACGAACTCGAGGGCACCCATCGGTGCAGGCGCCCCCAGCCACGACGCGATCCCGCGGCGAGGGCCGGCCAGGGTGAGGACGGCCTGGGACAGCGTGTGTCCGCCCACGTCCTTGCGCTCGACGATCAGGTGGCGCAGGTCCTCCAGGCCCAGGGCCTCGGGGGGCCGCCGGCCTGCGTTCCGGCCCGAGGTGAGGCCACGGCTCGCGCGCTCCAGATCCGCGGCGAAGAGCATCCCCGCGCCTTCGTCGTAAGCCGCGGCGATCCGGCTGCCGAAAGCGGTGCCGGCGAGCGCCGGCCCCCCGTTCCGCAGCCGCGAGACCACGTGCTTCAGGTCGGCGCCGTCGGCGGCCATGGCGAACACGCCTTCCTCGAGGAGGACCACCAGCTCGCCGCTCCGGACGGTTCCGATCGACTCGGCGTCCACGACACGAACGCGCGGCCCCTCGTGTTCCCCGGCCGCAGCCAGCTCTCCCTCCAGGTACTCGCGCAAACCGCTCCGCTGCACCTCGGCGAGCAGCAACGGACGCGCCGCCCGTGCCCCCTCGTCCAGCGCCGCGAAGACGATCTCGTCGCCCAGGTGACGCGCGAAGCCCTGCACCCTCTCGACCACGTCCGAGAGGGCCGGACCGCCGTGGCCTGACGGGTCCGCCTGGCGCCACCACTCGCGCAGCACGGGGCTCTGCGCCAGCCGGTCCTGAAACAGCCGGTGGGCTTCGCCGAGCGTCTCCCCGTAGTTCGGCAGGCTCGCGAAGACCACCGTCTCCGGCGGCACCAGCTCCAGGAGGCGGCTGCGGTAGCGCAAGCCGGGCGTGGCCACGCGCTGCAACTGCTCCCTCAGCTCCCCGAGCTCGGCCAGGAGCGCCAGGTGCTGGTCCAGGTTCCGGCTCCAGGCGATCTCCTCCCGGACGCGAGTGCGCGCGATCGCGGGACTCGTGACGAGCTGGCCCCCGGCGTCGAGGGCGTGCTCGCGGCCGCCCTGGGCCACGTGGACCTGCCCTTCGATCACGGTGACGCGCGAGCCCTTGAGGCCGGCGCTGACGGAGAACACCGTTCCGGTCACGGACACCGTGCAATCGTCGGAGGCCACGCGGAGGTGGCCGGCGCGGCGCTCGGCCGCCTCGACGATGACGCTCCCCCTCCGGAGCCGCACCGTCGTGTCCTGCCCACGGGCGGTCACGGAGACCTCGGCCCGATCGCTCATCTCGAGCAGGGAGCCGTCCCGCAGACGCAGCAGTGCGTTCGACCCCCGTCCGGTCCGGATCGAGTCGCCCTCGCCCAGCTCCGCCCCGGGGTCGAGCGGTCGAGCGGTGTCGGCGTCGACGCGCTGCACGATCCCGCTCACCGCCTGGACCGAAGCCCGGCTGCCCGGCGGGACGCCAAAGAGGGCCCGCTGGGCAACGAAAACGGCCGCCGCGGCCGCGATCAACAACGAGGCCGCGAGCGCCCGGCGGTGGCCGCGAGGGCGCGCCGTGGCCGGGGCCGTCCCGGTCGGGCGCCAGGGCAGGACGGCCAGGCGCCGGCCGCTGCCGTGGGAGGCGGCCCGGCAAGTGGCGCACTCCCGGAGGTGGTCCTCGACCAGCAGGGCCCGGGCGGTGGTCAGCGCGCCGTCGCGGTACGCGGGCAGCAGGCGCAGAACCTGGACGCAGCCCTCGATGATGCCGCCGCCCATGCCGCCCGTGGCATCCGGAGAACCGCCCCGTCCGGCCTCCGCGGCCAGCCGGCGCCACACCCGCGCGCCGGCCTCCGCCACCGCCGAGTCGGGGACGTCCTCGCTGCGGACCGCCGCCACGGCGTCTTCCACCGTCACCTTCCGGCCATCGCCACTCATCTCCCGTCCCTCCTCGTGGTCCCGAGGTCTGCCTGGAGCCGGCAACGCGCGCGATGCAGGGTGACCGCCACCGTGACCCGTGACGTCCCCAGCAGCCCGGCGATCTCCCGGTTGTCGAGCCCCTCCAGGTATCTGAGCGCGAACACCTCCGCGGCCCGCGGGTTCAGCCGGGCCAGCGCCTGCCGGAGCCGGCGGCGGATCTCGGCGGCCTCGTGGATGTCGTCGGGCCGCGCGCGCCGGTCTCCGGGCAGGGCTTGCGCCAGGGGATCGTCCAGCGCAACCCGCGTGCTCTCGTGCCGGGCCCGGAGCAGGTCGAGCGCCGCGTTCACGGCCGCCCGGTAGAGGTAGCTCGCGAGGTTGGCGACGGCGCGGGCCTCAGCCTCGCGGCGGGAAAGGCGCAAGAACACGGTCTGGAGCACGTCTTCGGCGTCGGGGACGTTCCCGGTGATGCGGTGGGCGGCCCGGAAGACCCGCACGTGGTGCGCGGCGAAGATCGCCTCGAGCGCCGAGGGTTCCCGGGGGTCGCTCTCGCCCGCCGCCATGGCCTGCAACTGGCGTCCTCCTTGTCGTGCTCCGGCACTGGGATGACGGTCGACCCGGCCGTGGATTAACAGCTCACCCGAAGATACTGCCGCGCCGGCCTCCGGTGAAGCCCCTGCCGGCCGGTGTGGCGAGCAGGGGTTGGAAGGCGCTGGGCCGTCTGGCCCGGAACCCTCGGCCGGGACGCGGCGGTGCTACCCGTCCGCCGTGACGCGCAGCGACCGGCCCACGTACGCCGCCGCCTCGGCGCCGTTCTGGGTTCCCTGCGCCACGCAGTCCGGGATCCCGGTCACCCGCAGGCCCGCGCCGGTCAGGAACAGCCCCGGCACCGCCGAGACGCGACGCTCGAGCGCCTCGATCCGCTCGAGGTGCCCGACCTCCATCTGCGGCGTGGCTTCGGGCCACCGGTAGACACGGCTCATCACCGGCTCGCCCTTCAAGCCGAGCACCGGTCCCATCTCGCTGCTCACCGCGGCGACCAGGGCGGCGTCGTCGAGGTCGAGGACGCGCGGATCCCGCGTCCCGCCCAGGAAACCCCGGATCAGCACGCGACCCTCGGGCGCGCGGCCGGGGAACTTGGTCGATACGAAGCTGCACGCGGAGGTCCGAAGTCCTTCCGTCCGAGGGATCACCATGCCGTACCCGTCCAGCGGATGACGTACGTCGTCCCGCCGGAAGCCGAGGAGCACGGTGGCGGACGATGCGAACGGGATCGCGGAGAGCGTCCGGGCGACGTCGGGCAGGAGCGTCGAGACCAGGGACGCCGTCCTGGGCGCCGGGGCGCTCATCACGACCGCGTCCGCCTCGAGCCGCTCGCCGTCCGCCACCGTGAGCACGAACCGCTGCCCGTCACGGGCAACCGCCTGGACCGGCGCGCGGAGCCGCAGCGACGCGGGCGGGAGCCTCGAGACCAGCGTCTCGACCATCTCGGCCAGGCCGCCAGCCAGGGAGTAGAACGCGGCGGGGGGCGGGCCGGTTGGCGACGCCGGGCGGGGGGCGGCCCACATTCCGCGGATGAGGCTGCCGTGTCGCTGCTCCAGCTCGACGAACCGCGGGAACGTCGCGAGCATGGAGAGGCGATCCGGGTCGCCCGCGTGGATCCCCGCCAGGAGCGGCTCACCCAGCAGGTCCACGGAGGCCTGGCCGAGTCGACGGCGCAGGAAGCTCGCGATCGACTCGTCGCCGCCCTCCCGGCGCGCCGGGATCAGGAGGTCGAGACCCATCCGGACCTTGGCCGGCCAGGGGAAGAGGCGGCTTCGGACGAACGGGGCGATGCGGGTGGGGATCGCCAGCACCATGCCGTCGGGGAGCGCATGGAGCCGGCGCCGGCGCAGCACGTACACCGTCCGCAGCACCGGGTTCGTGGGGACCAGGCGGTCCTCCAGGCCCAGCTCCCGGCACAGCGCCACCCCGTCCGGTTTCTGGGCGAGCATGCTGTCCGGGCCGCCCTCGAGCACGAAGCCCTGGACGGCGTCGGTCACGATCACGCCGCCCCAGCGGGGCCCGGCCTCGAGCACGCGGAACTCCACGCCACGCTTCTGGAGCTCCCACGCCGCCGCCAGGCCGGTGATGCCGCCCCCGACCACGGCAACCGGCGCCCGGGTTCGGGCCGAGCCACTCACGCCGTCGCCCATCCGGTGCGGTCGCGGACGATCGCGGCGAGGGTGCCGATGAAGGCGGGCGAGACGTTGAGGGATTCCGTACGCATCAGCTCGACGCCGCGCTCCCTCGCATACGTCCGGGCCTGGACGTCCAGGTCGTAGAGGATCTCGGTGTGGTCGCAGACGAACCCCACCGGGACCAGGAGGACCCGGCGGGCACCCCCCCGCGCCAGATCGTCCAGCGCCTCCTCGATCGACGGGCCCATCCACGGCTCCGGCGTGCGGCCCGCGCTCTGGTAGGCGACACGGCATCGCGAGACTTCCGAACGCGCGGCGACGCCCGCCGCCGTGGCGGCGACCTGGACGGGATAAGGATCGCCTTCCCGGGCGACCCGCACGGGCAGGCTGTGGGCGGTGAAGATCACCTCGTCCGGCCGTCCCTCGGCGAGAGCCGCCCGGACCTTCTCGGCGAAGGCGTCCAGCAGCCCGGGGTGGTCGTGCCAGGACTCCACGAACGCCACGCGCACGCCTTCGGGAGTCGACAGCGCGACCGCCTGGCGGTATTTCTCCACGCTGAGCGTCGAGTACTGCGGGGCCATGGGGACGGCGAGGATCTCGTCGGCCCCGTCTCGGGCCGCCTCGGCCAGGACGTCGGCGAGGTAGGGCCGCCAGTTGCGCATCCCGAAGTACACGCTGACGCCGCCTCCCAGCTCGGAGGCGAGCGCCACGGCCTGCGCGCGGGTGATGTCGGTCAAGGGCGACCGCCCGCCGATGGCGGCGTAATTCCTCCGGATCTCCTCCACCAGCTCCGGCGAGGGCGGCCGTCCGCCCCGCACCCGGGTCAGGTACTCCGGCATCTCGTGGAGAGAGTCCGGCGTGCCGTGGGCCAGGAGCAGGACGGCCCTCATCCGGGCCGCGCGCTCCGCTCGTGCACGCGCTCCACGACCGCCTTCACGTTGTCGACCGGCGTCCCCGGCAGGATGCCGTGGCCCAGGTTGAATACGTGCCCCGGCCGGCCGCCCGCGCGGTCGAGCACGTCGTCGACGCGGGCCAGCAGCCGGTCACGGGGCGCGAACAAGAGCGTGGGGTCCAGGTTGCCTTGCACAGCCATGTCCGTCCCGGCGCGGCTCCATCCCTCGTCCAGGGGTAGACGCCAATCGAGGCCGATCACGTCCCCTCCTGCCTCGCGGAGGACGCCCAGCAGGTGCGCGGTGCCGGTGCCGAAGTGGATCGTCGGCACGCGGAGGTCGCGCGTCCGTTCGAAGATCGAGCGCACGTGGGGCAGGACGAACTCGCGGTAGTCGGCCTCGTCGAGGGCCCCGATCCAAGAGTCGAAGACCTGCAGGGCCTGGGCCCCCGCCTCGACCTGGGCTCGCAGGTAGTCGGCCACGGTGTCGGCGAGCAGGGCGGCCAGCCGATGCCACGCCGCAGGGTCGCCGTACAGGAGGGCCTTGGTGGTGGCGTAGCTGTTCGAATGGCCCCCCTCGATCGCGTAGGAGGCCAGCGTGAAGGGCGCCCCGGCAAACCCGATGAGCGGCACCCGGCCGTCCAGCTCCCGGCGGAGCATCCGGATCGCCTCCAGGACCACGCCCAGCTCCTCACGGGGGTCGAACCGCCGCAGGGAGTCGATGTCGTCGGTCGTCCGGACCGGGTCCTCGATCACCGGCCCCTCGCCCGCCTGAAAGTCGAACGGCACGCCGAGCGGGGCCAGCGGGAGCAGCAGGTCGCTGAACAGGATGGCGGCGTCCACGCCGAGCGCCTTGACCGGCTGGAGCGTCACCTCGACGGCCAACTCCGGCGTCCGGCACAGCTCCAGCAGGCCGTGCTTCTCGCGCAGGGCCCGGTACTCGGGCATGTAGCGCCCAGCCTGCCGCATGAACCACACCGGAGTACGATCGACGGGCTGTCGGCGACAGGCCCGGAGGAACCGGTCGTTCACCCCGGGATGATATCCGATCCGATTCGTGCCAACGCTCCGGCGTCGGCGGGCGTCAGATCCGTGGTGCCGTGCGCCTCCGGCCGGCGCGGAACGGGATAGGGGTGGGGGGTCGATAGATAGAGGCGGGGCGAGTCGGGGAACAGCACGTTCCCCTCCCCCCACGTGGGGAGGGGATAGGGGTGGGGGGTCGATGAAGGAGGCTGCATGGACGAATGGCGACAGGACCTGCGCTACGGCTTGCGGATGCTCGTCAAGACGCCGGGCTTCACCGCCGTGGCCGTCTTGACGTTGGCGCTCGGTATCGGCGCGAACACCGCGATCTTCAGCGTGATCAACGCCATGCTGCTGCGGCCGCTCCCCTACGACGAGGCCGCCCGCCTGATGTTCCTCACCGAGTGGTCCGAGCAGGTCCCACAGATGAGCTTCTCGGTCGCGAACTTCAAGGACGTGCGCGACCAGAGCACCGTGTTCGAGGCATTG
>Ga0268386_10000244_pt1 | contig 32476 bp, 30 predicted proteins | sample RVTome_15_FD_200260 | JGI IMG/M metagenome (GOLD analysis project Ga0268386, IMG submission 200260) | Soil microbial communities from uranium-contaminated site in the Upper Colorado River Basin, Wyoming, United States - RVT150D86... ... | reverse complement strand
GTGGCGAGGACCGCCACGGCGAGGGCGGGCAGACCCAGGTGCATCCACGGAAGTTAACCCGCCGTCACGGAGGGGGCAAGCGCGGGCGGCTCCGGCGCTTCGATGAGAAAAGCCTAGAAACCTTTCCGCTGCCTGGGCCGTCTTACGTTTGAACAGGGGCGCACGGCCGATTCATCGTGCCCGGCGGGGATCAACCGGTTGGACGGGCGGCCCGGGCGGTGACGGTGGGGTGACCTTCGTGGAGGCGGGAGGATGAACGACCATCGCAACGGCGCATTTGCGGGACCGAACCTCAAGGCGATGCTCGAAGCCTACGAGCGCCAGCTCATACAGTCTGCCCTGACCGCCGCGACCGGCAACCAACGGCGTGCGGCGGCGCTGCTCGGCCTGCTTCCTACGACGCTGCACGAGAAGATGAAGCGGCTGGGCCTCATCCGGCGGCCGGCGGCCGCGTCCTCCGATTCGGAGGGGATGGCGAGCGGGCTCGGCTAGCCCGCTTCCGCCTCACGGGAGACCTCGTCGAGGCGGCGGCATCCCTCCAGCAGGAGCAGCTCGAACGTCCCGTCCACCGGCGTGCCCTCCCCGGGCTCCCCCGGCGCGAACTCGAAGGCGCCCCGGTCCCACGAGAGCAGATCGTAGACCGCGGCGTCGCCCGCAGCAGAGGTGGAGTCGGCCTGGACGATCTCGCCGTCGCGGAACCCGATGCTGATGCGCTGGGAGCCTTCCTGCACCGAGAGGACGCCGGTCAGCCGGTTGTGGTTGCACATCTGGAGGATCGCGGGAGGTCCGATCACCTGGATCTGGCCCACCATCCCGCTGCCCCGCCGGTCCCGAGCACCGAGGTCCACGTAGCGGCGCAGGATGAGCTGGATGCGGATGAGAAGCTCCCGGACCGGGGTCTGCTTCGAGAGGAAGTCGTCCGCGCCGACCTCCATCCCCTGGTAGCGCTCCTTGTAGTCGTCCCAGCCGGAGAGGAAGATGAGCGGCGTCTGGCGCAGGAGGCGGTGGCTGCGGACACGCCGGCAGAACTCGAAGCCGTCGGCCCCGGGGAGACGGATGTCGGTGACGATCAGCCAGGGACGGCGCTCCCTGGCGCTGTGCAGCGCGTCCTCGGCGTTGGCGGCCTCCTCGACCCGGAAGCCCTGGAGCGAGAGGACGTCCTTCAGGAACCGGCGGAACAGCGGGTTGTCGTCCACGACGAGCACGTCGCGCACTGCGTCGGGAAGCGAGTCGAAGATCGGCAGCGGCAGGCTCGTGCCCGGAAGCCGCGGAGGGTCGTGGGCCACGATGTCCTCGTAGGCCGCGTCCAGCTCCTGGAACGCCACGTGTCCCTCGGACGGTCCCCCGCCTGCCGGGGGGGTGTGCACGACTTCCCCGGCCCGGATCACGGTCGTCGTGCGCCCGCCCTGCCCCTCCAGGGTGAGCACTCCGGTACGGGACTCCTTCTTCACGTCGTCGAGAAGCCTCCGGAGCGCGGCCCCGTCCGCGACCGTCTCGACGAGCCCTGCGCGGCCGACCAGGCTCTTCAGGACCCGCTCGACCTTCCGCAGGAGCATCTCGGCGGTGAACGGCTTGGTGAGGTAGTCCACGACTCCGTAGCGGAAGGCCCGCACGCGCTCGCTGAACTCGCGGCTCGCGGTCATGAAGACGACCGGGTACCGGGCGGTGGTGGGGTCGGCCTGCAGGGCCCGGAGGACGGCATAGCCGTCCATGAGCGGCATCGCGATGTCGCAGAGCACGAGGTCGGGCGCGTGCTTCCGGACCAGCTCCACCGCCCGCGTCGGGTCGCCGATCGAGGCCGTCTCGTAGCCCCCGGACTTCAAGATGTGCTCGACGAGGGCGCGGATCTCCGGGTCGTCCTCGACCACCGCGATCCGCCGCGGACGCGGTTCCAACCTTGGGGCCTCCTGGATCCAGGCATTATGGACCAAGACTGTGCTACTTTGGCTTCCCGTCACACGAGAGATCCCATGAAGCGCCGTCAGGCCCGCACCCAGGAGCGTCGCGTCGAGATCCTGAAGAGCGCCGCTGCCGCCTTCCGCCGGCGCGGCTACCACGGGGCCAGCATGGGCGAGATCGCCGACGCCCTGCACATGACCAAGGGGAGCCTCTACTACTACTTCCGGAACAAGGAGGAGATCCTCTACTTCTGCCACGACTACTCGCTGGACATCATCCTGGAACTGCTCGAGAGAGTGGAGGCGGACGGCAGCCCGCCCGAGCGGCGGCTGCGTCAGCTCGTGGTGGCGTTCGTGCACATGATCATCGACGAGCTGCACGGCACCGCGCTGACCCTGGACCTCGGCGCGCTCTCGCCTCCGCTGCTGCGGAGGGTGATCGCCAAGCGCGACAGGTTCGACCAGGGGATCCGGCAGATCCTGCAGGACGGTATGGAGCGCGGGACCTTCACCAGGGGCGATCCCAAGCTCCTCACCTTCGCCATCATGGGCGCGGTGAACTGGATCAGCCGGTGGTTCGACCCCCAGGGCCCCGCGACCTCTGACGAGATCGGCGAGGCCTTCGCCGATTACCTGCTGGCCGGGCTGCAGAGCCGGCCGGACGGTCCCGCCGAGCCGGCGTCGGTGGGGGTCGAAGCCGTCGGCGAGCAGCGCCGGTAGCGGCGGCTCAGGGTCGGAGCCGGCCGTCCCCGGTCCGATCTCCGTCGACCAGCACGATCCGACACCCGGGCCGGACCGCCGGGTCGGGCGGGAGCTTCACCTCCACCCATTCGCCGCGCGCCGAGACGCGGCGAGGAGTCGCGGAGTCGTCGCCGCGCCAGAGGGTGCGGCGCCGCGCCCGGGGCGAGAGCGCGGCCAGCGTGGCGGTTATCACCGCGGCGGCTTCACGCCTCTCCTCGAAATCTTCGCCCACCGACAGGACGCCGACCTCGAGCCGCCGATCGGCCCCGGTGCGCAGGTCCAGAGGCCCGAGGTCCGCCCCCGTCCGGCGGTCGTCGTCGAGGTCCAGGTAGACGACGGCCCGCAGCCGTCCCGAGACCGGGGACCCGTCGGGAAGGAGGATGGCGTCGCGGACCGGACGGTCGAAGGTGAAACGCAGAACCAGGGACCCCTTGTCCAGGGCCGCGTGGACCTCGGTGACGGCGGCCTCCGGACCGTCGCGCGGCTCCGTCCGGACCGAGACGACCGGAGGACGGGACCCCCAGTAGAACAGCGGACGGCCTTCGGCGGCCAGCGCGGCCAGGATCAGGAGCAGCATGTTCGGATGCGGTCGTCTCCCGGGACGGGCGAAGCGTACCACGCCGGAGCCGGGTGCTATCCTCGCCCGATGCCCGTCACCGACGTCCACATCCACGTCCAGCCGTGGTGGGAGATGCGCGCTGCCGCCCTGGACGTGATGACCGTGGGCCGCGGCGACCTCGACGAGCTGCAGAAGGTGATGAAGAGCCCGGAGCACCTGCTGCGGCGGCTGGACGCGGACGGGATCGCCCGCGCCGTGCTCGTCAACTACCCGAGCGAGCTGATGGGCTTCTCCCACCGGGTGAACGACTACGTCGCGGAATACTGCGGCGCAGCGCCGGACCGCCTCATCGCCATGGGCGGCGTCCATCCCCGCGTGGCGGAGGACGCCGCCGCGGAGGTGCGCCGCGCCGCCGGGCTGGGGGTGCGGGCGCTCAAGGTCCACCCGCCCCACATGGCGCTCGCCGCCAACGCGTACCTCGACGGCCTGGACTCGCTGCGGGCGCTCTACGAGGAGGCGCAGCGTCTGCGCCTTCCGGTCATGATCCACACCGGGACGTCGATCTTCCCGGGTGCGCGCAGCCGCCTGGGCGAGCCGATGACCGTGGACGACGTGGCGGTGGACTTCCCCGAACTCACCGTCATCCTCGCCCACGGAGGCCGACCCCTCTGGATGGAGCAGGCCTTCTTCCTGGTGCGCCGGTTCCCGAACGTCCACATGGACGTGTCGGGCATCCCGCCCCGGGCGGTGCCGCGCTACTTCCCGCGGCTGGCCGAGGTGGCGGACAAGGTCCTCTACGGCAGCGACTGGCCGTCGCCCGGGGTCCGCAGCATGCGGGCGAACGCCGAGGAGTTCCAGGCCCTGCCGTTCGCCGCGGACGCCCTCGCGAAGATGCTCGAGGGGAACGCGAGGTGTCTATTCCCCTGAGGCCGGTCGCCCCGGGGATCGGTTCCCCGGGGCTTCACCGATCGCGGCGGGGCGCGGTCAATAGCAGTAGCAATCGTCGTAGTAGTAGTCCTCGCCGTAGTCCCCCACCGCCACCAGCACCGCCAGCCCGGCCAACAGCAGCACCAGGCCGAGAATCACCAGCCCCCCGTTCCCGCCGCGGTGGCCTGCCACCAGGTCCTTCGCGTTCGCGGCGCGGGAGCCGAGGTCCTTCAGCTCGGCGTCGGTGAGGTGCGGGACGGCCGCGCGCAGCCTGTCCGCGTTCAGGCCCATGGAACGGGCCTGGCGCCGGGCTTCCGGCGTGCCGAGGGCACTCTGAAAGAGCTGCACCTTCGCCTCGCGGGACGCGGCGCCCTCGATCAACCGCTCCACCGCCTGCCCCGGTTCGACGAGATGTGTCGTGGCCGCCTGCGCGGCAGGCACGGCGACCTGCGAGAGGGCCAGGGACAAGCCTAGGGCCAGACCCCGGCCCAACGTCGTGCGAGCGATCACGTCCTCATCCTCCTGGCGCGGTGGCGGCGCCCGAAGGGGGCGCGGCGCGCGGCCGCCACGGGATGGTGCAAGCAGTGGGCCATGGGGCGGCGCCGCCCAAGCCGCGCGGGATCAGTGGGAAGGCGAGACGGGCGCCACGCTGAGGCACCGCGTGAAGGGACAGCGCTGTTCGCAGCCGTGGACAGGCCCGCCCGACGGGCGGGCGCTCAGACCCCTCAGGTGCCGCCGTGGCCGATGGTGACTCGGCCGTCCTCGACGATCACGGGCACCTCGCGGACGCCCTTCGAGTGGACGAGCATCTCCTGGAGCACTGCAGCCGACTTCTTCGCGTTGCGGTAGTCGACCGCGTACCCCTTGGCGGCGTAGGCCTCACGGGCCGACGTGGTGTGGGGTCAGGTGTCCTTGCCGTAGATGACGACCGAGCGGGGGGCGGTGCTCACGGGAGGTCTCCAGCCATCTTGGAGGTGTATTCTACCGCCCCGCGCGTCGGCCCCAAAGGACGGCGCCGAGGGGAGGCGGCCCGTCCCCCGGGGTCGCTGAACTCGACAGCTGACATGGCTAGTCGCATCATTCCCTCGGGTCGTCAGGCTGGCGCGCTCGGTCCCGGCGAAGCCTATTTCCCGGGCTCCCGGCCCGTTCCACGTGCCCGTAGGGCGAGAGCGTGACGAGCCGCGGGTCCTCGACGGGTCCTCCCACCGTGAAGTGGTAGAGGTCCTGGACGGCGTCGCCGCTGATCCCCAGCAGCCCGTGGGTGGCGTCGTCGAAATAGCAGCCGATCCCGGTCGAGCGCACGCCGGCCGCTTCGGCTTCCAGGTAGAGCACCTGGCCCACGACCCCCGCTTCCCAGTGAAGACGGCGATACCACCAGGGTCCGGCGTCGAGGCTGGAGCGGAAGTCAGCCAGCATGGCCAGGCTGAAGGCACCGTCGGCGGCGATGTCCTGATGGCAGCTTACGGACGCCGAGGCGCTGCGGCAATCCGCCTGCTGCAGCAGGAACAGCGGCACATGAGCCGGACAGCCCGCCGGCCGTGCCCACGTGTCGCCTGCGTGGACCACGGCGCGGAGAGCTTCCGGCGCGCCAGGATCGCGCGCGAAGAGATACACCCCCGGCGCCAGCCCACGGACGCGATGGACGAACAGGGCGAGGTGGACGCGCGGAGGCCAGGGCAGCACGTCCCATGGCGGCGTCGCCCGGCGGGGTTGAAGGCGGTCCAGCATCGCGTAGAAGACCTCGACGTCGACGCCGGTGGCCCCGTCCATGGCCACCGCGCTCCGCCGCTGGCGGATGAGGGTGGATGCCGAAGTCCGGCTGGTCGGGAGCGGATCGGGCAAGGGGGGATGCGGCCCGGGACGTGCCGTACCGGTGCCGGCCTCCCGGGTCCGGGGCTTCGCCGCCGCCCGAGTCACCGCTTCGATCTCCGGCCACTCCCGGTGTGACGGGCTGAGGGCGTTCGCACGACCCGCCCACGTACCTCCGCGCACCAGGCCGAGGAGCTCCTCGACCCGCGACGTGACCTCCTCGGCCGCCGCCTCGATCTCCGACGGCAGCCCGACCAGCAGGAGGCCGTCCGGTTGCTCACGATCGGCGGGAGCCACGGTCGAGAAGTCGTCGCCACGCTCGAGGCCCAGCAACCCGGAGACGTCTTCATCGGACAGGCCGGGAAGAAGTCGCGCGGACCACCCGAGGGTGGCGGCGGCGTACCGGACGGCGGCGATGGCGTGGCCGGCGTCGTGCTGGCAGTAGCGCCAGGCCCGCTCACCGTACTTCCAGGCCTCACGCCAGTGGATGGAGGAGAGCCCCACGAGGAGGCGCCCCGGCCCGAGCAGCTCCCCGAGGCGCGCGGCCGAAGGCCCGGCCAGGATCGAGCGGGCCTCGAGGCCGTGGTCGCGGCTCACATAATGATGAAGGCCGGCGGGGACGGCGGCCAGCTCCGCCACGACCGCGTAGCCTTCGGTGGGATGGAGGTTCCCGCTGGAGGGGTTGCAGCGCAGCGCCCACCGTTCTCCGCGGAATTCCTTCCAGGCCGACAGGCCGAGAGCCAGCTCGAACAGGACCGCCACGGTCTCGAGCCCCAAGGGCCGGGCGCGCGCCACCCCGGGCAGGAAGAGCTCGTCGTACAGGGTGTCGATCCCGTCGGCGAGAAACGGGAGGTCGAGCACGGGCGCTCCGGCGAACCGGCGGAAGGGATCGGGCTGCGTCGCCCAGTCGAGGTAGCCCGGCGACGGGGCGAAACGGTAGGGCTGGTGCTTCGTCCTTTCGTGGTACCTGAGGACGCGCTCCAGGGTGTCGATGGGCACCTCCGAGCCTCGTGGGAAACGAGGCCATCGGCACATCATGTCACTCCCGCCGTGGGTCGTGGGAGACGTGCTCTAGCTGGAACCGACCGGGCGTGTCCTGCTCGTCTCTCCGACTCTCGTCACGCCTCCCGTCCGTGCCGCCGCGCTCACAGGCGCTGCCGGGCCGGCCCTCCCGGCGAACCTCCTTCGATAGTGGCGGGACCACACCACTATCGCGGGGACGCCCACCAGAGAGGGGCCCAGCCACACCAGCAACGAGAAGCTCGGCAGCCCGAGGCGCGGCGAGTTGACCACCGCGAAGGCCGTGAGCGCGGCGATGCCGGTGCCGAGCATGTCGGCCATGTGCTCGAACCACCAGTGCATGCGGGTGTCGGGAGACCTCAGCCAGTACTTCAGGTCCGTCACTCCGCCCGCGATCCCGATGAGCGAGAAGGTGAGCAGGAGCGGCTGGCCGAACCACAGGCCTGCCAGACCCATCGCGGCGCCGGACACCAGCACCAGCCCCGCGGCGGCCAGGTCCACCGGGTTCCGGTTGGGCCCGGTCCGGCGCTTCGTACGCAGGACCCTCACGCCCTTGAGAGCGCCGGCCCCGGTCAGGATGCTCACGTAGAGCAGGAACGCCGACGCCAGCCTGACCCCGGGCCGCGTCTCGGTGAGCAGGCGGTAGACGCTGAGGCCCACCCCCGAGCTGCTGACCACCGCCATCGCCCCCACGAACACGAGCCCCGCCCGCCGATGCAGGCGGCCTCCTTTCGCCGCCAGCATCGGCACCCACATCACGGTCAGGGCGATGGAGCCGGCGACGATGTGTACGGCCCGGGCCATCTCGACGAGGCTCATGATCCCTCCCAGCGTGCCCAGGGTAGCGGGGGGACGCGGAGCCCCGCATCAGCCGGAAGTCACGCCCACCGCCGTGACTTCCGGCACATGTCCCCCCGGCACGGCGGTGGCCTAGAATCCGCGGGATGAGGCTGCCCGGGACCGAGCGGATGCTCGAGGCCGCCGGCCTCCTGATCTGGGCCGTCGTCGGCCTCCCGGCGTTGATCCGGTTCGTCCGGCATCCCGGCGCGCTGTCGGAGCCGGCCTCGCTGGCTTGGCTCGTGCTGTACGGCGGCTGGGCCCTGGCGTTCCGGACCGCCACGCTCCCAGGGGCCTGGCCGGCGCTCGGCGCGCGCCGGGCCTGCCTCGCGTTCCAGGCCGCGGCCGCGCTGGCCATGGCCTACTGGCAGCGCGGGCTCTCCGAGGGCTCGCTGCTCGTCGTCGTGGCCGGCGAGCTTCCGTTCCTGCTGGCTCCCGCCGCGGCGGTCTGGTGGATGCTCGGACAGAGCGTGGCCCTGTCCGCGATCCTGTGGCTTCGGCTCCCCTCGTCCTACGCGGCGGCCGTCTCGGCCGGCTATCTGGCGTTCCAGGCGTTCGCCCTCGGCATGTCGCGGGCCACCGCCAGCGAAGCCGAGGCGCGTAGCGAGCTGGCCCGTGTCAACGCGGAGCTGACGGCGGCGCAGGACCGGCTGCAGAAGGCGAGCCGCGACGAGGAACGCCTGCGGATCTCGCGCGAGCTCCACGACACCCTCGGCCACCACCTCACCGCGCTCAGCCTGAACCTGGAGGTCGCCGGCCATCTGCTGCCCCCGGAAGCACCGGCGGCCGAGCACGTGCGGCGCGCCCACGCGGTGGCTCACCTGCTGCTCGGCGACCTCCGCGACGTCGTGGGGACGCTGCGCGACGACACGCACGTGGACCTCGCCGCGGCGCTGCGGGAAACCGCCCAGGGCATCGATCGACCCACGATCCATCTCGAATGGCCGGACGGCCTCGAGGTCCACGAGCCGGATCATGCCCAGGTCATCCTCCGCTGCGTCCAGGAGGCGATCACCAACGCCGTCCGGCACGCCGGGGCGGCCAACCTCTGGATCGAGGTGACGAGCACGGACGGCGGCATGGAGGTACGGGCCCGCGACGACGGGCACGGGGTCTCTCGCCTCTGCCCCGGAAACGGCCTCACCGGGATGCGCGAGCGCCTGGAGCAGGCCGGCGGCCGGCTGGACCTCGAGACCCATCCTGGCCGGGGTTTCGAGGTACGGGCGTGGCTGCCCCCGGCCGGTGCGCGGCGATGATCCGCGTGGCCATCGTGGAGGACCAGACGCTGGTGAGGCAGGGGATCCGCAGCCTGCTCGGGCTGGCCCCGGACATCGAAGTGGTGGCCGAGGCCTGCGACGGGGGCGACGCGCTGAGCGTCCTGGCGGCGTCCCGGCCGGACGTCGTGCTGCTGGACGTCCGCCTGCCCGTGCGCTCGGGCCTGGACGTGCTGCGGGAGCTGGCCGCCTCCGGCTCGCCGCCCGCCACCATCCTGCTCACGACCTTCGACGACGACGCGGCCGTGCTGGAGGGCGTGCGGGCCGGCGCGCGGGGGTTCCTGCTGAAGGACGTGACCCTCGAGGAGCTGGCCTCGGCGATACGGACAGTTGCCTCGGGCGGCACGGTCGTCCGCCCCGCGGTGAGCCGGCGGGTCCTCCGCGGGCTCGAGCAGGTCCGGCCGGCGTTCGACAGCCTGGATCCGCCCGACCCGCTGACCCCGCGGGAGCTCGAGGTCCTGCGCCTGATGGCGGGCGGATACAGCAACCGCGAGATCGCGGAGGCCCTCGGCAGCGCCGAGGGGACGGTGAAGAACCAGGCCTCGAGCATCCTCTCGAAGCTGGGGGTCCGGGACCGGACCCGCGCCGTGCTGAAGGCTCTCGAGAAGGGCTACCTCTGACCCCGCCGCCAGGGCGGTGTTAATATTCGCCCGTCCCCCGATCGCCAGGAGCCCCTTCAGTGGCCATCGAGACCATCGCCGTGATCGGCACCGGCCTGATGGGCCGGGGCATCGCCTACGCCGCCGCCCTGTCCGGCTTCCGCACCGTCCTCCACGACGTCTCCGCGGAGGCGCTGGACCGCGCACTGTCGCACATCCGCAAGGACCTGGACGAGGGGCTCGGCCGGGGCAAGGTCACGGCGGAGCAGGCGAAGGACGCGCTGCGGCGGCTGGAGCCGGAGCAGGAGCTGGGAGGCGCGACCGACGCCGCCGACTTCGTGATCGAGGCGGTCCCGGAGGACATCTCCCTCAAGATGCGCGTGTTCCAGCGCCTCGACGAGCGCTGCGAGGAGCAGATCGTCCTCGCCACAAACACCTCGGCCCTGTCGGTCACCGAGATCGCCGCCGCCGCCCGCCGCCCCGAGCGCGTCGTGGGGATGCATTTCTTCAACCCAGTGCCCAAGATGAAGCTCGTGGAGATCGTACGGGCGCTGGAGACGTCCCCCGCGACCGTGGACACGACGGTCGAGGTGGCGCGCCGTCTGGGCAAGGAGACCGTGGTGGTGAAGGAGTCGCCCGGCTTCCTCACCTCTCGCGTCAACGCCCTCATCGGGAACGAGGCGTTCCTGATGCTCCAGGAGGGGATCGCCACCGCGGAGGACATCGACAAGGCCCTCAAGCTGGGGCTCAACCACCCGATGGGACCCTTCGAGCTGGTCGACCTGGTCGGGCTCGACACGCGCCTGGCCGTCCTGGAGTTCCTGCACCGGAGCCTCGGGGAGAAGTACAAGCCCGCCCCGCTCCTGGTCCAGCACGTCAAGGCGGGGCGGCTCGGGCGCAAGGTGGGCCGCGGCGTGTACGACTACCGGGGCCACGACTGAATGGGCTACCGGAACGTCGCCCTCGCCCACGAGGGCCGCATCGCCGTCCTGACTGTGGACCGACCCGACGCCCGCAACGCCCTCGACACGGAGACGGTTGCGGAGATCCACCGCGCCCTGGGAGACGTGCGCACCGCCGGCGCCGGAGTGCTGATCGTGACCGGGGCCGGGGACAAGGCGTTCGTGTCGGGCGCGGACGTCCGGGCCATCCAGGCTCGGGGGCGGGACGACGCCCTCGCGTCGATCAACTCGCGGCTGATGGCCGCGGTGGAGGCCCACGAGGCCGTGTCGATCGCGGCCGTGAACGGGTACGCCCTCGGCGGCGGCTGCGAGCTGGCGCTCGCGTGCGACCTGCGGATCGCCGCCGAGAACGCGGTGTTCGGCCTGCCCGAGCCATCGCTCGGGATCATCCCCGGCGCGGGCGGCACACAGAGGCTGCCCCGCGTCGTGGGCCTGGGACGCGCCAAGGAGATGGTCCTAACGGGGGCGCGCTGGGACGCGCACAAGGCGCTGGAGTACGGCCTGGTCAGCGAGGTCGTGCCGCTCGAGGGCCTGATGGACGCGGCCCGGGCCATGGCGCAGAAGGTGCTCGCCCTGGGGCCCCTGGCGGTGCGGCTCGCCAAGGCCGCCCTCAACGCCTCGGCCCAGATGCCGCTCGCCGCCGGGCTCGCCTTCGAGTCGACCGCCCAGGCGATCACGTACGACTCGGCCGACAAGGCCGAAGGGACCGCGGCGTTCCTGGAGAAGAGGAAGCCGCGCTTCACGGGGGAGTGATGCGAAACCTCGGTGGTATCCTCCTGCTCGCCGGTGTCGTCGGGTTCTTCTACTCGTCCGACCGCGTCTCCCAGGCGCCGCCGCTCAACGAGAGCGCCACCATCACCGAGACCCTCCGGGAGGAGAGGGGACGCTGGGAAGCGGCCCGGTTCCTGAGCGTCGCCGCGGCCGGCATCGGCCTGCTCCTGGCGACCTTCCCGAAGGGGAGGTAGCCGCGAACGCTGCGCGTGGCCACCCGGCCCGCTCGAACGCTGCTACGCTTGCAGCAGGATCCCTCCCCGGCCGGAAGACGAAGCACACGAAAGGAGCGCGGCGATGAGAACCACCCGCAGCCTGGGCATGGCCCTGCTGGGAGTCTGGCTGCTGCTCACGGGGCTGCTGCAACTCGTCCCCCTGCCCATCCCCGGGTTGGGCAGCCTGCTCGCGCTGCTGGCCCTGCTGGCCGGGGCGCTGCTGCTCGCCGGACGCTGAGGCGGACGGCCGTGGCGGCCATCAGGTCTCCTCGGCGGTGATCCACTTGGGCAGCGGCGGCGGCCGGTGGGTGGCCAGGCGGTCGAGAAGCGCCTCGGGCCGAGTCTCGACGACCAGCAGCTCGGCGTGCTCGATGCGGACGAAGCGCTCGCCCACCGCGTGGGACACGAAGCGGAGCAGGGAGTCGAAGTAGCCGTTCACGTCCATCAGGCCGACCGGCTTGCGGTGCAGGCCGAGCTGGCCCCAGGTGACGATCTCGAACAGCTCGTCCAGGGTCCCGAACCCGCCGGGCAGCGCGACGAAGGCCGAGGACAGCTCGGCCATCAGCGCCTTGCGCGCGTGCATGGTCGGCACCACGTGCAGCTCGGTCAGGCCAGCGTGCGCGATCTCGCGGCCGGCGAGCGCTTCCGGTATCACGCCGATGGCGCGTCCACCCTCGCGGAGGACCGCCCCTGCGAGCACGCCCATGAGGCCGACGTGCCCGCCACCGTAGACGAGCTCGTGGCCGCGGCGGGCCATCAGGGCACCGAGCGCCTCGGCTGCCTGCCGGTAGACCTCCGAGCCCCCGAGGTTCGAGCCGCAGAAGACGGCGATCCGCTCCATCGCATGCCGTGTGGCGCCGGCCATCGCCTACCGGCGGTCGATGTCGAAAAGTAGCACGAAGCGGAGGGCCCGGCCGCGCCCGATCCCGGCGCCGGTCCTCCCGTCCGGCGAGCGGGCCTAGAATGGGGCTTTGGGACCGAACCAAGGGAGCCTGGCCGATGGGTGAGCGGCACGGGGTCGGCGAGTCGATGATGGCGGTCGTCCTGCACGAGAAAGGAGGGGCGAGGGTCCTGCGCTACCAGAGCGTGCCGCGGCCGCGGCCGGCGCCGGCCGAAGTGCTCCTGCGCGTGCACGCCACCTCGGTGAACCACACCGACATCTTCCATCGCGGCGGGCGCTTCATCATCCAGAAAGACCTGCCGCACATCCTCGGGATGGACGTGGCCGGGGAGCTCGCGGAGCTGGGAACCGGGGTCCACGGCTGGAGGGTCGGCGACCGGGTGCTCGCCACCTTCGAGGCCCTCGGACGGGAGCGGGACGGCGGCTATGCGGAGTACACCACCGTCCCCGCGGCACAGCTCCACCGGATCCCGGATGGGCTCGACTACGTGGCGGCCGCGAGCATCGGGCTCGCCTTCACGACTGCATGGATCGCCCTCTTCTACGTGGGGCGGCTCGGCGAGGGAGAGCGCGTCGCGATCCACGCCGCGTCCAGCGGCGTCGGGATTTCCGCGCTCCAGATCGCCCGCTGGCGGGGCGCCAAGGTGATCGCGATCAGCGAGGGAGGCAAGGCGCTGCGGCTGCGCAGCCTGGGGGCGGACCACGTGGTGGACCGGCGGACCGCCGACATCGTCGGCCAGGTGATGGAGGCGACCGGCGGCCAGGGCGCCTCGCTCGTCCTCGAGCTGGTCGGCCGGGGCACGCTCAAGAACTCCCTCGAGATGCTCTCGCCGGACGGGCGCATCGTGTGCGCCGGGACGCTCAGCGGCGACCTCGGCGAGGTCAACGTGATGGACCTGATGCTCAAACGGGCGAGCATCCACGGGTCCCTCGGCGCGATCCGCGCGGAGGACTTCGAGGCCATCCTGCGCCTGTTCGCCGAAGGGACGTTCCGGCCCATCATCGACTCGGTCCTGCCCCTGCGCGAAGCCCCGACCGCCCACGAGAGGATCGAAGCCCGTCAGACGGTGGGCAAGGTCGTGCTGGTCCCCGAGGCCTTCCACGAGGCCGCCACGGCCGAGGCGCCCGGACCGCTGGTAGAATCCCGGCCGTGATCACCGGCCCGGCGGGCCGACCGCGGCGCTGAAGGCGGCGGGCCGGAGGAAGGACGGGCATGAAGGCTCGGGATCCCTGGGGCGGGCTCGCGGGCCCGGAACCGGTGGGGCGCGCCGATGCGCTGGTGCTCGGCCTTCCCTACGACGGGAGCGCGTGCTGGCGGCAGGGGGCGGCCGAGGCCCCCGTCCGCTTGCGGGAGATCTCGGCCACCTCCCCTGCGGTCTCGGAGGACGGCTTCGCCGTCGATCCCTCTTCGTTCCGAGTGGTGGATCTCGGGGACGTCGCGCCTCGGGCGGCGGACCTCGCCGAGGAGCTCGGCGACCCGGCGCGCCGCGACTACTTCTCGCGGGTGGAGCGCGCCGCGCTGGAGGCGCTCCAGCCGGAGGGCCGTCCGGGGAGCGCCTTCCTCCTGTCGATCGGGGGCGACCACGCGGTCACGATCCCGCTGTTCCGCGCGTTCGGGCGCGCGTTCGGTGAGGGGGTCGGCCTCGTGGTCCTCGACGCCCACCCCGACCTGTTCGACACCTACGACGGCAGCCCGCTCTCGAACGCATGCCCCGTGCGCCGGGCGCTGGAGACGGGCAAGCTACGTCCCGAGCACCTGCTGATCCTGGGGACGCGCTCCTACAACCCCGAGGAGCTGGACTTCATGCGCGAGGCCGGGATCGCGTTCGTCCCCGCCCGCGAGCTGGACCGCCGGGGCGCGGACGCGGTGGTGGCGCTCGCGGGCGAGAGGCTGTCGGGCGTGCGCGACGTCTACCTGAGCCTCGACATCGACGTCGCCGATCCGGCCTGCGCGCCCGGAACGGGGGCGCCCGTGGCGGGGGGGCTCTCGAGCCGGCAGCTCCTCGACCTGACGCGGGGACTGCTCGAAGCGCTGCCGGTGCGCGCGATGGACGTCGTCGAGGTCGCCCCGCCGCTCGATCCCACCGAGGCCACCCTGTTCCTCGCCCTGCAACTGGCCTTCGAGACCTTCGCGGCGGTGGCTCGCAAGCGCGCGGGAGGCATCTCCGCCACGCGGCCTCGCTTCCTCTCCGGGCCGGGACCCGGGTCAGGACCCGGCGACGCCGAGGCCTGAGCGCGCCTCCTCCAGCTCGAGGGCGAAGGTCGCGCGCCAGATCCTCTGCACCAGCGATCCCACTCCCTCCGGGGGCTGGCGGTTGAACCGCTCGATCCCTCCCTGGAGCCGGCCGCGTTCGTCGAACGTCGCGCGAATGCCCCAGATGCCCTGGTCCGGCGGACCCCAGAAGCCGTAGCGGAGGTCCTCGATCTCCACCACGTGGCCGCCCGCCACCGGCCGCACCCGGGCGGCGGTCTGCCCCATGGCGAACCACTCGAAGAGCCGGCCCTCCTCGGTCTCGCGGAGCTGGTCGACCAGGACGTGCTCCGGCGGGGAGAAACGGCGCCATTCCACCAAACGGGGCTCCCACAGGCTCAAGAGCCCCACCCGGACCTCTCCCGGGAGGCGGACGACGGCCCGGCGCAGCCACGGCTGGAAGAGCGTCGGATAGCAGCGGATGCTCGCCGCGCTCGTCCCTTCCGCCGCGAGCTGCCGCGCCACCTCCGACTCGGCCCGGGCGTTGAGCCGGACGCCGTAGAACAGGTACCCGGTCGTGAGGATGAGAGCAGCGATGGCAGCGCCCCGGCTCAGCCGCGGGCCGGCCCGGCTGCCGACCACCAAGGCGGCGGCGAGGGCTCCGCTGTACAGGAAGTCGATGATGGCGACGCCATCGACCGCGAACCGCCGGTGGCTGAAGGGAGCCAGGAGCTGGGTGCCGTAAGTCGTGAATACGTCGAGGAGCGGATGGGTGAACAAGGCGAGGACCATCAGGGTCATCCAGGTGCCGAGAAGGGCCTTGTCGCCGCGATGGGGCGGGCCGTTGGCGACCGGAAGGCGTCCCGACGCGACCTCGCGCCGCCGAGCCGCCGCCTGCCAGCGCCACGCGGCGTAGCCGAGCAGCGGCCCGACCACCGGGCCGAACCAGAGCGCGTGCGTGAGGCCCCGGTGGTATCGGAACTCCGCCAGGGGCCCGGCGAGCGCCACCGCGGCCATGTCCAGGTCCGGCACGACCCCGCCCAAGGCGCCCCACAAGGCCGCGCGGCGGCCCAGCCGGTGGCCGAAACACGCCTGGCCCACGGTGGCGCCGAGAAGGGCTTGGGTGACCGTATCCATCGTGGCGGGCAGGCGAGCGTACGCGGACACGCCCCGGCCGCGCAAGCGTCGATCGCAACGGCGCCACCGAGGCACGGACTGCGAAGAGCGAACCGGAGCCTCCGGGTGCTCCGCGTCTTCGGTGCCTTCCGGTGGTTGGCGCGTCGCGGAATCCGGTACTAAGCTTCGCGGATCGTCGGGGAGGGAGGTAGTGGTGAGCTCCAGTCGACGGTCCGGACGCGCTCGCCTGGGCGGGGTCCTCGTCGCCGCCCTGATCGCGCTCGGAGCCGGCGGTCACGACCGCCGCCTCACCGTGGACGACATCTACGACCCCGAGACGAAGCTCGACTTCGACGGCGAGGCGCCGTCCAGCCTCGCCTGGATCGACGACGCCCACTACCACTGGGCGAAGGCGGAGCGGAAGGGCGGGCGGACCGAGCACTTGAAGGTGGAGGCGGTGACGGGCCGTTTCCGGCCGCTCTTCGACCCGGCCCGGATGAAACAGGCCCTGGAGAGGATCGAGGGCGTGGGAGCCTCCGAGGCGGAGCGCCTCTCCGCCCTGCCCGCCTACCCGATGACCTCGTCAGGGACGGCCGCGATCCTCGACGTGAAGGGCGACCTCTACCACTACACGTTCGGCGGCGGCGAGGCAGTACGTCTCACCTCGGCCGCGGGAGCCGAGGAGGAACCCACCTACAGCCCCGACGGCCGTCGGGTCGCCTTCGTCAGGGGGAACGACCTGCATGTGGTCGAGGTGAGGACCCGGAAGGAGCGGCGGCTCACGCGCGACGGCTCTGCCGACATCCTCAACGGCAAGCTGGACTGGCTCTACCAGGAGGAGGTCTACGGCCGGGGCCGCTACCGGGGCTACTGGTGGAGCCCCGACTCCTCGCGCCTGGCTTTCCTGCAGCTCGACGAGAAGGAGGTGCCCCGGTACTCGCTCCTGGACGACGCACCCTACCGCCCTTCGACGCAGACCTGGCCGTACCCGAAGCCCGGCGAGTCCAACCCGAAGGCCCGGCTCGGCGTGGTCCAGGCCACGGGAGGCTCGACGACCTGGGTCGACCTGGACGGCTACACCGGCACGGACATCCTGGTCGTGGACGTCGGCTGGACGCCCGACTCCAGGCAGGTCGCCTACCAGGTCCAGGACCGGGAGCAGACGTGGCTGGACTTGAACGTCGCCGACCCCTCCCGCGGCCGAAGCCGGACGCTGTTGCGGGAGACGAGCCGCGCCTGGGTCGAGCGCCTGGGCAGTCCGTACTGGCTGAAGGACGGGTCCTTCCTCATCCTGAGCGATCGCACGGCGTGGCGTCACGTCCATCACCACCGGCCCGACGGATCGCCGGTGCGGGCGGTGACCGCCGGGAAGTGGCAGGTCCAGAGCCTGCACGGCGTCGACCCGGCCTCCGGCACGCTCTACTTCTCCGCGACCGAACGCAGCCATGTCGGCTCCGACGTTTACGCGGTGAGCCTTGACGGCACGGGCCTCCGGCGGCTCTCACGAGCGCCGGGGACCCACACCGCCGCGTTCAACCCCTCCCGCCGGCTCTACCTCGACACCTGGAGCGACGCCACGACGCCGAAACAGGTCCGACTCCATCGAGCCGACGGGTCGGAAGCCAGGGTGGTCGACGCACGCCCGGCCCGAGCTCTGAAGGGGCTGCGCTTGTCGCGGCCGGAGTTCGTGCAGGTCGAGACCCGCGACGGCTTCGTGATGGAGGCGGTCCTGCTGAAGCCGCCCGACTTCGACCCGGCGCGGAGGTACCCGGTCTTCCAGCACACCTACGGAGGCCCACACGCCCCGCAGGTGAAGGACGCCTGGGGCGGCAAGACCCACATGTTCCACCAGATGCTCGCCCAGCGAGGCATCGTGGTGTGGATCCTGGACAACCGGACCTCCAGCGGGAAGGGGATGGACTCCGCCTGGACCGGACATCGCCGGCTGGGGGAGGTGGAGCTGCGGGACATCGAGGACGGGGTCGAGTGGCTGAAGCGGCAGCCCTGGGTGGACGCCAAGCGGATCGGAATCGAGGGGTGGAGCTACGGCGGGTTCGTGGTCGCCTATGCCCTCACCCACAGCAAGAGCTTCGCGATGGGGATCGCCGGCGCGCCCGTGACCGACTGGCGCGACTACGACACCATCTACACGGAGCGGCACATGGGCACGCCGCGCAACAACCCCGAGGGCTACCGCCGGAGCTCCCCGCGCGCCGCCGCCGCGAAACTCCACGGAAGGCTGCTCCTGATGCACGGCACCATCGACGACAACGTCCACCCTCAGAACACTCTGCAGTTCGCCCATGAGCTGCAGAAGGCCGGCAAGCCCTTCCGCATGATGATGTACCCCCACACGCGCCACGGCCTGTCCGACCCCGCCCTCGAGAGACACCTGCGGTCCACCATGGCGGCTTTCATCGAGGAAACCCTGCTCGCCCGCTAGGGTCTCCAACCGGCCCCCCCCGGCTCCGACTCGTCCCTCCGAAGCTGCGGATGGCACCAAAAGCCTTTTCTGACGCCGAGTTGGCCCCTTAGAGTTGCGATGTCGGATGGGGGCGAACCTGAGGGGAAGGAGAAGGCGATCCATGCTGGAGACGGAAGCCGGTCTGCCCGCTTCGGCCAGCCTGAAGGCCCTCCTGCGGGCGTACGAGAGGGAGCTGATCCTGATGGCCCTGAATGCCTCCGGATGGCACCAGCGCCGCGCCGCCGCCTCCCTGGGGATCCTTCCCACGACGCTGCACGAGAAGATGAAGAGGTTGGGCCTTCTGGCTCGAGCCGATCCCGCCTCGACTGGCGTGCCGCGGGAGGCCGAACCCGCCGAGGAAGCACAACCCTAGCCGCACGGTAGGGCGCGTTCGATCGACGCGATCCAGCGGGGTGGCCGAGGCGCGAGCCCGATTCCCTGTCATCGCAGCGGACCCGCGTTGATTTGCCTGCCCGCGCGCTCCTCGTCAGAATCGCGGGCATGACGGACAACCCGCGGCCGTTGGCCGGCGAGGACACGCAGAGGTTGCACGCGGTGCGGCCGGGCGACCTCGCGGTCGCCGTCCTCGGGGAAGAGCGCCTGCGCCAGCTCCACCGCGCCCTGCTCCTGCCACGGACCATAGAGGACAAGGCCCTGCTCCTGCTCCGGCAGGGGAAGCTCTCGAAGTGGTTCTCGGGCCTCGGCCAGGAGGCGGTGGCGGTGGGGGTCGTGGAAGCGCTGCATCCGGAGGACTGGATCCTGCCGATGCATCGCAACCTCGGAGTCTTCACGGGAAGGGGACTGGACCTGGCGACGCTGTTCCGCCAGCTCTTCGGTCGAGACGGGGGGTTCACGAAGGGGCGGGACCGCACTTTCCACTTCGGCGTGCCGGAGCGCCGGATCGTGGGGATGATCAGCCACCTGGGGGCCATGCTGCCGGTGGCCTGCGGCCTCGCTCTCGCGGCGCAGCTCCGGGGCACGGGCCGCGTGGCCGCGGCCTTCACGGGGGAGGGCGCCACCAGCGAGGGGGACTTCCACGAGGCGGTGAACCTGGCCGCGGTCTGGAAGCTGCCCGTCGTCTTCGTGATCGAGAACAACCAGTACGCGCTCTCGACGCCGGCCTCGGAGCAATACGCCTGCCGGGTGCTGGCCGACCGCGGCATCGGCTACGGGATCCCCGGGTACGTAGTGGACGGCAACGACCTGCTGGCCGTTCACCGGTCGGTGAGCCAGGCCGCCGACCGGGCCCGGCGGGGCGACGGCCCCACCCTCCTCGAGTTCCGCACCTTCCGCATGCGCGGGCACGAGGAGGCCTCGGGGACCGCGTACGTCCCCCCCCACCTGTTCGAGGAGTGGGGACCCAAGGACCCGGTCACACGGTTCGAGGGCCTCCTCCTCGCCCAAGGCGTCCTCACGGAGGCCGCGCGGGACGCGGAGCGGGCGGATCTGAAGACGCGCATCGAGGCGCTGGTGGACGAAGCTCTCGGCGCCCCCGAGCCCGCGTCGTCGGCGGAAGAGGAGCTCGCCGACGTGTTCGCGCCGAGCCTGCTGGTCCCCCGGGAGCCCTCGGCGGAGGAGGTGGGCGCGGCCCCGGAGGCGCGCTACCTGGACGCGGTGAGCGACGGTCTCAGGGAGGCCCTGCGCCGGCGGCCGGAGGCGGTGCTGCTCGGCCAGGACATCGCCGAGTACGGGGGCGTCTTCAAGGTCACCGAAGGGTTCGTCGAGGAGTTCGGGAAGGCCCGGGTGCGGAACACGCCCATCATCGAATCCGGGGCCCTGGGCGCGGCGCTGGGACTGGCCCTCGACGGGTTCGTGCCGATGGTGGAGATGCAGTTCGGCGACTTCGTCACCTGCGGCTTCAACCAGGTCGTGAACAACCTGGCCAAGACCCACTACCGCTGGGGCGCGCGGATTCCGGTGGTGGTCCGCGCGCCGGTGGGCGGCGGCACCGGCGCGGGCCCGTTCCACTCGCAGAACGTCGAGGCCTGGTTCACGAGCGTGGCGGGGATCAAGGTAGTGGCACCGGCCACGCCGTACGACGCCAAGGGGCTGCTGCTCGCGGCGTTCGAGGACGGCAACCCGGTCCTCTACCTCGAGCACAAGATGCTCTATCGCTCGCAGCGCGGGCGCGTCCCGGGCGGCCACTACACGGTTCCGCTGGGCCGGGCCCGAGTGGCGCGCGCGGGCCGCGACGCGACGATCGTCACGTACGGCGTCGGTGTCGTCTGGGCCCTCGAGGCCGCCACCAGGCTGGCGGAGGAGGACCACGACGTTGCGGTCGTCGACCTGAGGTCGCTGGCGCCCTGGGACCGCGAGACCGTGCTAGCGTCCGTTCGCGAGACGGGCCGCGCGCTCGTCCTGCACGAGGCCTCCGTCACCGGGGGGTTCGGTGGGGAGCTCGCCGCCACCATCGGAACCGAGGCGTTCGAGTGGCTCGACGCCCCGGTGACCCGCCTGGGAGGGCTCGATACCCCCGTCCCGTTCAGCAGGGCGCTCGAGGAGGTGTTCTCCCCTCGCGCCCGCCTGCTCCAGGCCCTTCACGATCTCCTCGCCTACTGATCGACCGCCTGGCTGCATTCGAGCCCTCGGGCTTCCCTGTCGTCCGGTCTCTACCAGAACACGCAGCCGGACCAGCACGGGCGCGACCGACAGCCGTCGAGTCAGCGCACCTCTTTGTGGCGCGTCGTCCGGTCGAAGATCGTCCCGGCCCCGCCTCCGATGACGGCGCCGATCAGGGCCCCCTTCTTGCCCTTGACGAGCCCGCCGATCGCGGCGCCGGCCACGGTGGAGCCGGCTATGATCGCGACGCTCTCCTTGGCCGGCCGGGTCTTGCGGGCGGCGCTGCGCGGCGCGCGCTTCGCCGGCTCTCGATACGGCTCCTGGACCACCGTCCGGTAAGCCCGCGGGGTCGCCGCCGTCCGAGTCGGCTCGAGGGCGTAAAGCAAGGTCTCGTCGCGGGACAGCGGCTCGTCGACACACTCCACTTCCGCGACCGCGTCTCCCGGAAGGCGGCGGACAAGGGCACGCTGCCCCACGCCGCAGCGGACCAGCAAGGGGGCACCAGCCTCGCCTGCAATGGCGTAGCCGGGTGACGAGGAGGGCCAACCCTGGGCCGACGGTACGGCTCGCGACGGGTCCGCCCCCTGCCCGCATCCCGCGGCACCGACGCCAACGATCCCGACCACTGCAGCCCACTTCCTCATGAATCCCTCCCGACGTGTACCCTCGTTCGCGTCCACGAGCATGAATCGCAAGGGACATGCCGGGAGGATAGCGCGTCTAAACTCATGGCCTGGAACAAGTCCGGCGGGGGCTCGCCCGACGCCGTGTCCTCCACGGGTGACAGCGTCACGAGAACCGCCGTGAGGCGTTCAGGGGGGGCGCGGTGATGCGGCGGATGAATGGGCTGTGGTGAGGGGAACCCGGAGGACCCTTCGCGCGTGAGCGAAGTGGGGGCGTTTCCCTCCGGGAGGGGTGCGCCGTGTTCCTGACGCGGTCCCGGGCGGCCATCCGGTGCGGCCGCCGGGTCGGATGACTCGAGACATGGCGCTGGCCCTGGTCGCGCCTGAACGGCTGCGCTCCTGGTTCCGGGGCCCCGAGCCTCCCCTGAGGAAGCTCCAGGACACGGCCGCCTACGGCCTGATCGTCGCCCTCGGCGTCGGCTGGGCCCTCTGCGCGTTCTGGGTCGGCAAGCACACCTGGTCGATTCACCGCCTCGGACGGGGCGTCGGCGACACCGTCTTCCTGAGCGCGGACGGAAAGCCGTGGTTTCATCTGGACGAGCACCGACGCGACGTCCCCCTCCTCCGCGTGACGGCCCACCTACGTGACGCGGTCGTCGCCGTCGAGGACCACCGTTTCCATAGCCACCCCGGCATCGATCCCCTGGCCCTGGGACGTGCCGTGCTCCACAACCTGCGCGCCGGCTCCGTGGTGGAAGGGGGAAGCACGCTGACGCAGCAGCTCGCCCGCACGCTCTTCCTCACCACCTCGAGGACCTATGGCCGGAAGCTGAAGGAGGCGGTCCTGGCGGTCATGCTCGAGCGGCAGCTCTCGAAGGACCAGGTGCTGGAGCTGTACCTGAACCGGATCTACATGGGATCCGGACGCTACGGCGTCGAGGCGATGTCCCAGGCCGTGTTCTCGAAGCCCGCCGCGGACCTGGCGTTGGCCGAGGCGGCGCTGCTGGCCGGGCTCATCCGCGCGCCCGCCGCGCTGTCGCCATGGTCCAACTACGAGGCCGCCCGGGAGCGCAGCCACGTCGTCCTGCGCCGGATGCGCGAGGAGCGGTTGATCGGCGAGAAGGAGGAGGCGGCCGCCCGGAAGGCCCGGCTGCGCATCGGACGCGAGCCCAGCGCGGTCGAGGCACGGGGGGGCTACGCCAAGGATTACCTCCGCAAGGTGTTCCGGGACCGCTTCGGCGACGACAACCCGCCCGACTGGCGCGTGCGGACGACCTTCGTCCGGCCGGTGCAGGACGCCGCCGAGCGCGCGGTCGCCGACGGGCTCCGTCGGCTCGGGCGTCCGGGTCTCCAGGCAGCGCTGGTGGCCCTCGATCCGCGCACCGGGGACGTCCTGGGCCTCGTCGGGGGCCGCGATGCACGGACGGCGCCGTTCAACCGGGCCTGGAGGAGCCGCCGGCAGCCCGGGTCCGCGTTCAAGCCCTTCGTCTATGCCACCGCGCTGGAACGCGGCCTCACGCCGGTGACGGTCCTGAAGGACCTGCGCAGCGTCTCGGTCCCCGGGCCGCAGGAATGGGCTCCCACCAACGGCGGACGAAGTCCGGACGAGCAGACCCTGCGCGAGGCGCTCCTGGAGTCCAACAACCAGGCCGCGGTCGCGCTGCTGCAACGGGTGGGGACCGGTCCGGTTCGCGGCCTGGCCCGAGACCTCGGGATGCGCGACTTGCCCGACGTGCCGTCGCTGGCCCTCGGCACCGGGCTGGTGTCTCCACTGGAGATGGCCGCAGCCTACGCGGCGTTCCCGAACGGCGGGTTCGCGGTGACCCCACGGGCGCTGGTGCAGGCCCTGGACGCCGACGGCCAGGTCGCGTTGGCCGAACCGGTCCGGCGCCGCCGCGCGCTCTCCGAGGAGAGCGCCTTCCAGACCCTGTCGCTGCTGATCGACGTGGTCGACTGGGGGACCGGCTCGGCGGTCCGCGGCCTCGGCGTCCGGTTCCCGGTCGGCGGCAAGACCGGAACCACCGACGACTTCAAGGACGCCTGGTTCGTCGGATTCTCCTCCGGGCTGGTCGCCGCGGTCTGGGTCGGCTTCGATCAGCCCGCCACGATCCGGCGCAACGGCTATGGCTCGCGCGTGGCCCTTCCGATCTGGGCGGACTTCATGCGGCGCACGGCCCGGCTCCGGCCACCCGATCGATTCGAGATCCCGCCCGGGATCGCCGAGACGGAGCTGTGCCGCGTCTCGTACCTTCGTCCGGTGGAGGGCTGTCCCACGTACCTCGAGTTCTTCAAGGAGGGGGATGAGGAGCCGCACCGGCTCTGCCCCGTCCACCGCGGCGACCTGAAGCACCGGGTGGAGCGGGCCGTTCGAGGGCTCCTCGAACGGCTGGCAAGGAAGCTCGGGGACCTCTGGGAGGAGGACTGAGCGGACCCGCGGCGCCGCGCCCGGGCGCCGCATGTGGACTGTCCAGTCGTCTCGAACTACGCTTGTGTCCCTCTTGTCCCCCCGGGACCTCCTCCTCGCCAGCCGTCTCGAGCCGGAACAGGTGGCCGCCATCCTCGCCCCATTCGGGTTCCGGGACGTCCGCCGGGCGGACGCGCACCTCCAGGAGATGGCGAAGGACCCGCTGGACCGCGCGCTGCTGGCGGAGCTGGTGGGCGAGATCCTCGAGTGCGTCTCGCGATCCGCCGATCCCGACCAGTCGCTGGCGCTGCTCGAGCGGGTGAGCGCGGCGAGCCTGGGGCGCCGCGAGCTGTACGACCACCTGGTGCGATCGCCGGCCACGCTCGAGGTGCTGACACGGGCCTTCGGCGCGAGCCCGTTCGTCGCCGAGGTCCTGGTGCGGCACCCGGGGTACCTGTACTGGGTCTGCGAGCCGAACGTGCTGCGCAGCGTCCGCTCCAGGGACGCGGTCCGGTCCGAGCTGGCATCGGCGCTCGGTCCGTTCGGCACGGAAGAGAAGCGGCTCGACGCGCTCCGCGTCTTCAAGCGCCGCGAGCTGCTCCACATCGCCGTCCGGGACATCCTGCGGCTCGCCCGCGTGGAGGAGACTCTCGCCGCCCTGTCGGAGCTGGCGGAGGTCCTCATCGAAGCGGCCTACCAGGTCTCGCTGGAGGAGGCGCTCCGGGCCACGGGCGCGGCCCTCCCGGCCGGACCGCACGCGAGCGGCTACGCCGTGGTCGCGCTCGGCAAGCTGGGAGGAGGCGAGCTGAACTTCAGCTCCGACGTCGACCTCCTCTACGTCTACTCTTCCGACCGCGGGCGGGCTCCCGGAACGGCCATCGCCAGGCCGGCGTTCTACGACCGACTCTCGCGCCGCCTGACCGCCGCCCTGGGCGCCAACACGTCCGAGGGCCACGTCTTCCGTGTGGACCTGCGGCTGCGGCCCGAGGGTCGGATGGGGAGCCTCGCCTACTCCGTTCCGGCGATGCGGCGCTACTACGCGAGCCGCGGGAGCACCTGGGAGCGCCTGGCCCTGCTCAAGGCCTGGCCGGTGGCCGGGGATCCGTCGGTGGGAGCACGATTCCTCCGCACCGTACGCCCGTTCGTCTTCGGGGCCCCCTTCGGTCCGGAGGCGTTCGGCGCGGTCCTGCGTCTCCGCGGACAGATCGCGGCGCAGGTCGAGGGACGCGGCGAAGGACGGACCAACGTGAAGCTGGGCACCGGCGGCATTCGCGAGATCGAGTTCGTGACGCAGGCCCTCCAGGCCCGGCACGGGCGGAAGGCTCCCGCGCTGCGCCAGCGGGGCACCCTGGCCGCGCTCGCCGCCCTCCGTGCGGCCGGCTTGCTGCCCTCGGCCGAGCACGACGTCCTCTCACGTGCCTACCTGTTCCTGCGGGACGTGGAGAACAAGCTCCAGATGGTCGCCGACGCGCAGGTGCATGCTCTGCCCCAGGATCCCGTCCTCCTGCGTGGGCTCGCGCGCACCCTGGGCTATCGGCACGCCGCCGGCCACGACGCCCTCCGGCAGTTCGAGAGCGACTACGCGGGACACACCGCCGCCGTGAACGAGGTCTTCACGCGCGTCTTCGGCGGTGCCGGCGCTCAGCCCGGCTGAGGAACCCCGCGCCGGGCCCGGCCGAAACGGCGGTCGTAGAGCGCCGCCACCGCGTCCATGTGCCCCTGGAGCTGCACGGCGAAGCGGCCGGCCGCCTCACTCCAGTCCCTGCCCGAATACCCCAGGCGCCGCGCCAGGAACATCATCCCGTCGGAGCCCGGGGGGGGCAGGACCAGGTCCTGGGCCTCGCCCCGCACCATGCGCAGAGCCTCGATCGCACGCCGCAGGAAGAGGTATCCGGCCCGGAGGACGTCGTGCTCGCCGGGCTCCACGAGCGAGCCCTCACGCAACGCGGTGAGGGCGGGCAGCGTGGAAGGCGTCCTCAACCCCTGGTGCCGGTGCCCGTGGAGGATCTGCAGGTACTGGACCGCGTACTCGACGTCCAGAAGCCCTCCGGGGCCGTACTTGAGGTTCACGTCTCCGGCGCTGACCAGCTCGCGGGCCTGCCGCTCGCGGAGGTGGACGGCGCCGGAGACGTCCCACGGGAGGCCGCCGTAGGTGAAGCCGTCTCGATGGGCTTCCATCAGCGCTCCCAGCTCCCGATCGCCCGCCACGCGGCGCAGCTTGATCAGCGCCTGCCGCTCGAACGGCTCGGCGGGGCCGTCCGGCCGGTAGTAGTCACGGAGCTGGTCCATCGAGCTGACGAGGGGACCGCTCCGGCCGTAAGGCCGGAGCCGCACGTCGATGCGGAAGATCCCCTCCGCCCGGGCCTCGACGAACCGGAGCATCTCGTCCGCGAGCAGGCGGTAGTACTCGTCGGCCGGAACGGCCGACGGCCCTCGGGAGCGGCCTGTCCCGTCGTGGAGGAACAGCAGCTCCAGGTCGGACGCGTAGCCCATCTCGCGGCCACCGAACTTCCCCAGTCCGCAGACCGCGAACCGGGGCGGCGCTCCGTCTGGCAGCAGCGTCCCGTGCCGTGCCTCGATTTCCCGCGCGCAGGCGCGCAGCGACTCGCGAAGCACCGCCTCGGCGAGGTCGCTGAGCGCCGCCGAGAAGGCCTCTATGCCCACGCCCGGATCCAGGAGGTGCTTCATGTCGATGAAGAACATCTCCCGGTCCTTGAACCCGTTCAGGACCGCGCGCGCCTCCTGGTGGTCCTTCGCCGCGTCCACCGCGCGGCCAAGCTCCGCTTCCAGGGCCGTCGCGTCGCGCAGCCCCCGGAGCCGCAGCTCTCCGAGCACCGGCAGCAGGCTCTCGAACTGCATCCGGAGGAAGTCCTCCCAGAGGAAGTCGCTGCTGCCCAACAGCCGGGCCAGGGCGGCGAGCCCCTGCTCCTGCTGGAGAAACGCGGGCGGGGTCGAGCTCGACTCCATGAGCTTGTGGACGAGCTGGTCGAAGTGGCGGGTCGCCATGGCCGGGTCAGGGGCACGCGGCAGCACGTGCGTGAACTGCTTGGCCAGAACGATGGCCAGGCGCAAGGCCTCCTGGTCCGCGCCGGCGCCGATCTTCCGCCCGAGCCGGTCCGAGACGTGGAACCGGTCCCGGACGTCCCGTCCCCGGCTCTCGATGTTCACCCTCTGGACGTACACCCCACGAGCGGCCAGCGCGTTGGTCACCGCGTAGAGGAACGCGGGCGTGTCCCTCGCGTCCACGTCCACGATGGTCCAGCGGGAGTCGAGGTCGTTGTCGAAGTGGACGTCGACGGGGTAGAGGACGCCTCCCGCTCCCGGCTTCGCCCGCTCGAAGTGCTCCGCCAAGCGGCGGTTCACGCGATCCCTGGCCTCGTCCACGCGGTCGTCGCCGAGGAGCCGTACCAGCCCGGTCAGCTCCTCCTGGAGCCGTGCGGCCTCCCCCGGGCCGAAGCCGTCCTCGCTCGGCAGGAGGCGGACGCGGAAGACGTCGACGATCTTCTTCGGGGACACGCGCGGGGGCCGGCGGCGGCCCGGCGCCGGTGCGGCGGACGGAGACGGTCCGAACGTGTACACGCTCCCGGACTCGATGTCGAGGCCGAACGAGGCCAGCAGGCCGCAGACCACCGACAGCAGGGAGAAGTAGTCGAGCCCCACCACCACGACGTCGAAGCACCGCTCTCCCCGGCCGGTGACCTCCACGAGCGCCGGGGTCGTGCGCTCGAGCCGGGTGGAGAGGCGGACGTGGCGCGCGATCTCCTCGGGACCGAAGAGCGAGAGGTAGTCCGGGTCCATGCGGGCGAGGAACTCGCGCACGACCCGGGGGTCGAGGTCGCCACAGGCGGCGAAGACGGCGTCGGCGGTCGTCATCGCGGGGTCCGGCGGAGGGGTGCGGCCTCGGCCAGGCAGACGACCGTCCGATACGCCAGCCGTACGCGGCCTTCGCCGTCCCGGAAGGAAGAGTGCAGGGCGTGGAGGCCGGCGACGAGGAGCTCGTACGCAGCTCCGCTCCGGGGCGCGTAGGAGCTGCTCAGCGCCCGGCCGACGAGCCCTTCGAGCCCGAGGCTCTGGCCGTGTGCGGCCTCGAACGGGGGGCGGGGAGCAAAGCCGGCGTCGCCCAGCCGCGCCTCGAGACCCGCACGGCTCGCCTCGGTCTCCCGCCCGCCCGCCGACTCCCGCAGCAGAGCGCTGTAGGCGGCGGTGAAGGCGTCGTCCCGGTTGCGCTCGTTCCAGAGGATCGCCAGCCGGCCACCCGGCCGCAGCACCCGGACGAACTCGGCGAGCGCTGCGCGGGGCTCGAACCAGTGGAAGGACTGGGCGCAAGCGACGAGGTCGACCGCTCCGTCGCCCAGACCGGTCCGCTCCGCCGTCCCCGCGACGACCTCGATGCGCTCGGCCGGATGGAGCGCCCCCCGCATGGCCGCGTTCGGCTCGATCGCCTTGACGCGCACGCCGCGGGCGGCCAGCAGCCGCGACAGGATCCCGGTCCCGGCGCCCACGTCCGCGGCGGTCAAGGCATCCGCTGCGCCGAGGCCGCCGAGGACCGCGTCGATCGCGGCTTCGGGGTAGTCCGGACGGTGGCGGGCGTAGTCGAGGGCGCGCGACGTGAAGCGTCCGGTGGGGTCCATGAGCCAGAACGGCGCGGTCACGCTCCATCGTCGGCAGTCGCCGCCCGGCAGTCAACCCCGCCGTTTCGCCCTCGCTCGCACGGCACGGCGGGCGTTGTGCAGTCCGTAGGGGTCGAGGCGGCCGTCCCAGGGGCGCCGGCGACGTGGGGACACGAGATCCGATGGACAGCTTCCAGGTCCGCGCCGAGCTGAAGGTCCGGGTTCGAGATCCTCCGGCGGCCTACTACCGCCACGGGGGGATCCTGCTCTACGTGCTGCGCCGGCTCCTCCTCGGCCGCGAGAGGCTCGGGCCGCTCCCCCGTCCGGCGGGCGCGGCCCGCCCCGGCCCCCGGCGCATACCCGCCCCGGTGGACGTCGAGGCCGGATTCGGGTCGTTCCCGGCGAGCGATCCGCCCAGTCACTTGCCTCGCACGCAGGGCCTGGGGCAATGGGTCGCGTCCTCGGCGAACGGGGCGCACGAGGCTGGTATCTGAGCCGGTCCCTGCGCGAGATCGGGCCCGAATGGCGGAGCGGCCGGGTCGGCTGTTCCGGCGTGCCGTGGTTCTCGGCTACCCTACAGGTGGACCGGCCATCTCTCCGTTGCCTTCACCGTCGACTGGAGTCACCCATGTCCGAGGACGAACCACCCAAGAGCGCATACGAGCTGGCCATGGAGCGGCTGCGGCGCAAGGACGCCGAGGATGGGGTCGAAGACCGGCCCGTGACGGACGGGCAGAAGGCGGCGATCGCCGAGGCCCGCAAGGTCTGCGAGGCGAAGCTGGCAGAGAGGGAGATCCTCCACCAGGCCGCCCTCCGGAAGACCCTGGAGCCCGAGACCCGCGGGGCCCTCGAGGAGGAGTATCGCCGCGACCGGGAGCGGATCACCTACGACCGCGACCGGAAGATCGAGGAGATCCGCAGGCAGACGGCCCGATGAGCCCGATCAGATGACGGCGCCGTCCGGGACGACGCCTCCCTTGGGAATGACGACGATCCCGTCCCGGACGTAGTAGCCGTCTCCGTCCCGCTCCGTCTCCCCCGCCTCGTTCAGGATCCTCACCCCCGCTCCGATCCGGGCGTTCTTGTCCACGATCGCGTTGCGGATGAACGTGTCGGCCCCGATCCCCAGCGGCGGGACGCCCTTGCGGCTCGCCTGCCCGATCTCCTCCAGGGTCTCGTAGAAGTCCGCTCCCAGCAGGAGGCTGTCGTGGATCGTGGCCCCGCGACCGATGCGGCTCCGGATACCGACCACCGTCCGCTCGATCTCCGCCCCCACCAGGATGCTCCCTTCCGAGATCAGCGCGTTGCGCACCGAACACTGCTCGATCTTGGTCGCGGGCAGGAAGCGGGGATGCGTGTAGACCGGCCGCGAGGCCTCGTAGAAGTCGAAGGGCGGAACGGGCTGACACAGGGCGAGGTTGGTGTCGTAGTAGGACCGGATCGTCCCCACGTCCTCCCAGTAGCCCCGGTGCACGTAGGCCTGGACCCTCATCCGCGGGACCGCCTCGGGAATGACGTGGCGGCCGAAGTCCACGAGCGACGTGTTGGCCAGGGAGCGCTCGAGGGCTTCGCGGCCGAAGGCGTAGATCCCCATGGAGGCGAGGAAGGAGGGCCCGAGCCCCGGCACCTCGGAGACCAGCTCGGGAAGGCGCTCCGGGCCGGGCTTTTCCTCGAAATGCACGATCCGGCCGAGCCGGTTCATCTTGAGGATGCCGAACGAGGAGGCCTGCTCGGCGCTCACCGGCGTCACTCCCACGGTGGCGTCGGCCACGTGGCGGCGGTGGCTGTCGACCATCTTGCGGTAATCCATCTGGTAGAGCTGGTCTCCGGAGAGGATCAGGGCCTCCCGGTAGCGATGGTTGCCCAGGTGCCGCAGGCTCTGCCGCACCGCGTCCGCATTCCCCTGGAACCAGTCCGGGCTCTCCGCGGTCTGCTCGGCCGCCAGCACCGAGACGAAGCCGGACGAGAAGTTGTCGAACTTGTAGGTGAGGTTCAGGTGCTTGTTGAGGCTCTCGGAGTTGTACTGCGTGAGCACGAAGATGCGGCGGAGCCCGGAGCTCAGGCAGTTGCTGATGGGGATGTCGATGAGCCGGTACTTCCCCGCGATGGGGACCGCGGGCTTCGACCGGTGCAGGGTCAGGGGGAAGAGCCGGCTCCCCCGACCGCCGCCGAGGATTACCGCCAGCACGTCCTGCATGGTGCCGGCATTCTCCCCCAGGAGTCGAACGGCTCTCAACCGCCCGCGAGGATCTCTGATAGTCTCGGGCCGTGCCTCAGGCGACCGTCGAGGGCGCGGGCCTGGCGGATCCGGCGGCGTCGCCCGGCACCCTCCGCCGTGCCGCCGCCGGAGCCTGGCACGTACCGGCGGGCTTCCTGCTGCTGCTGCGGAACCCGCGCCTCTGGCCGCTCGCCGTGCTCCCGTCGTCGCTGGCCCTGGTCTGCCTCGTCGGCGGGCTCGCCCTGGCCGTCTTCGCCCTCCCCGCACTGGAGTCGACACTCGGCCCGGAGCCGGGGACGCTCCCGGCATGGATCGCCTTCCTGGTGCTGCTGGCGCTCTGGGCCGGGACGCTGGCGGGCGGCGTCATCCTCGGGCTGGCGGTCGCACTGCTCTTGGCGGCCCCGATCCTCGAACGGCTGTCCCAACGGACGGAGGTGGTGACCCGGGGGACCGCTCCTGAGCTCTCGGCCGGGATGCGCTGGGAGGTCGTGCAGTCGCTGAGGAGCGGCGTCTACTTCGTGGCGGCCGCGCCGGTGGTGCTGGTCCTGGGCCTGATCCCGCTCGTCGGGCCGCCCCTGGCAGCGCTCTGGGCGGCCCACGCGCTCGCCGTCCAGCAGACCGAGGCGCCCCTCGCCCGCCGCGGCTTCGGCTTCCGGGACCGGAGGCAGTGGCACCGGCGGTGGCGGGCGGAGAGCGTCGGGTTCGGGCTCGCCGCGTTCCTGACGTTGCTCGTCCCGTTCGCCAACCTGCTGCTGGCGCCGGCCCTCGCGGTGGGAGCGACGCTCCTCGTGCTGGACCTGGAGGGAGGGATCGAGGCGGCGCCGCCGCCGGAAGCCGCCGCCCCGTCCCCCGAGGTCGAGCTGTAGCTGCCCGGTTACGTCGTGATCCCTCGCCCCTTGCGCGGCTTCCTCTCGCCGAGCGTCACCTTGACGTCGACGGGCCTGCCGTCGCGCTGCACGGTGAGGGAGACCTCGGAACCGGGCTCGCCACGGGCCAGCTTCTCCCGCAGCTCGCGGGAGCTCTTGAGCTGGTTGCCGTCGTATTTCACGATGACGTCGCCGGCCTTGATCCCGGCCTTCGCCGCCGGCCCGTCGGCCTCCACCTCGGAAACCAGCAGCCCGCCTTCGACCTTGAAGTAGCCGGCGAGCTGGCCGGACAGCTCCTGGTACGAGAGGCCCAGCTTCCGCGGTCCCATCACCCGGAGCCGGTCCTTGAGCACGAGGGCGTGGTCCTTGCCGTCGCCGTCCCACCGCCAGCGAAACGCTCTCGGCGCCCGAGGGGCCTCGGGAGCGTCCGGAGGCTCGGGAGCATCCGGAGGCTCGGGCGGGGCGGAAAGGCTCGGGAGCTCGGGGAGCTCGACGTGCGGGAAGTGCTCCAGCAGCGCCCGGGGCCCGCCGCCCTCGTCCAGCATGGCGGTCAGGCGCTGCCTCGAACCTCCGCGGCTGACTTCGAGCGCTACCTTCCGCCCCGGCGGCGTCTCCCTCACCATCCGCGCGAGCTGTGCCGCGCTCCGGACCTGCTCGCCCTGGTAGCCAACGATCACGTCGTCCTTCTGCAGTCCGGCCTTCTCGGCGGGGCTTCCCGACTTCACGTCCCGCACCACCGCCCCGCGCTCCTCGCCCAGCGCGAGCCGAGAGACGTCCGCGGCGGTCACCTCGCCCAGGCTGACGCCCAGGTATCCGCCGCCGCCGCCGAGCCTCATCAGGTGGAACGACTCGTCTTCCGCGAACACCGGGGCCGGCGCCCCCGCCAGCCAGGCCGCCACGGCCAGCGTCGTG
>Ga0268386_10000243_pt1 | contig 32548 bp, 22 predicted proteins | sample RVTome_15_FD_200260 | JGI IMG/M metagenome (GOLD analysis project Ga0268386, IMG submission 200260) | Soil microbial communities from uranium-contaminated site in the Upper Colorado River Basin, Wyoming, United States - RVT150D86... ... | reverse complement strand
GCGGGGTAGGCGGGCGTCAGCCGCCGGTCAGCACGCTCGTCGTAACGAACCCGTAGCCGCGGGCGCGTATGGCGTCGATGATCTGCGGGAGCGCGGCGGCGTCGAGCATGGAGCGGTCGGTCGGATGCGATCCCACGTGCATGAGCACGATCTCGCCCGGCTGGAGCGCGCCGAGCACCCGATCGACGACCCGCTGCACGGTCATCCCACCGGACGTCCCCTGCCAACCCAACGAATCGACCGTCCAACGGACGCCCACGTACCCCATCGCGTTCACGATGCCGAGGACGCGGCTGTCCACATCGCCGAACGGGAACCGGAAGAATGGCCGGGTCTCCGCACCGTTCGCGAGCAGGATGGACCGCTGGGCGTTGAGCAGCTGCGCCCGGACCTGGGCATCCGAAAGGGTCGTGAGCTCGGGGTGGGTCTCGGTGTGGTTGCCGACGAGGAAGCCGCCCACCGTCACGGCGTTCGCCTGGGCGGGGAAAGCCCGTACCCACTGCCCGGTCAGGAAGAACGTGGCCGGCACGTTCTTCGTCTGCAGCGTTCTCAGGATCGATGGGATGGCGTCCGCGTTGGCGCCCGCATCGAACGTCAGCGCAACCACCCGTGCGCTGGTCGGAATTCGGGTCCAGTCAACGCCGAGTCGCGAGGACGGGGGTGCCGGTGGGCTCGCAGGCACCCATGACCCGGACCACCCTGACCACGCGCCATTGCGATGCCGGCGGGACCACAGCGCGTTGTCCGTCCCCCGGACGACCACGTCGACGCCCCCGGTCGCGGTGGTGACCGCGGCCGGAGCATCGATCAACACGCCACCCAGCGACTGCCACCCCGTCCAGGTGCCCGTCCGGTCCCCCTGCTTGAGGTGAAGCACGTTGTTCGTGTCCCGGACAAACACCCACGTCGTTCCGCTCTGCGGGTTCCACGTCGCCGCCGGCGCCGTGTAGCTGCGGCCGCCGAGCGACCGCCAAGCCGACCAGCCGCCCGCGGAGCGCGTCCTGTGCCACACGATGTGGTCCACCCCGGTCACGAAGACGTCGAGACCACCGGATCCGAAGCTCACCGCCGCCGGCCCGGACCCCAGTTGGCCGCCGAGGCCGGTCCATCCGGACCAGCCACCGCCGGCGGGCCGGGTCCGTGTGTAGAGCCGGTTGTCGGCTCCCCGCGCGAACACGTCGATGCGGCCGGATGCGTCGCCGACGACCGCCGGAGCGGCGGAGAGGATCCCGCCCAGGCCCTGCCATGGGCCCCACGTGCCCTGGTTGTTCATGCGCAGCCACAGGGCGCCGTCGGTGCCGCGGGCGGCAACGACCAGCGTCGGTCCCGCGAACGCCGCCGCAGGCGCGCCGACGATCTTCCCGCCGATGGCGGTCTGGCCCGACCACGCACCGTCGCGGTACGTGCGCTGGTACATGGCGCCGTCCTGGCCGCGGTAGAGGGCGAAGTCGAGCCCGCTCGGGTCCGCCGCCAGGGCGACCGCCGAGGTCGCGGCCTGATTGGCCGGTACGGCCTGCGCCGCGGGCCGCGTCGAGGCCGACAGGCCGGTCGGGCCCGCCGACAGTCCAGCGAGAAGCACCGACGAGACGGCCAGCACCACCGTGGCGCGACGAGAAGATCGACCAGTGTCACGGGAGAACCCGAGCATGGCGACTCCTTTGGATCACCGCCAACGGTCTTAGTATCCACCCCCGACATGCGGCCCACCATGGTCGAAGGTCCCGACAAGACGTCGTCCTCGACGGCACGGGGCGCGGCGCACAGCAACTATCATCCCGGCTGTGAGGGCGGGCATGCAGACGGGTCGGGGCCGTCGTCGGGCGACCACGCGGTGGCGCGTGCTCCTGGTGTTGGCGCTCACGGGCGCCGCATTCCTGCCCGCCCCCGGGTTGGCGAGCGCCGCGACAGGGTCATCGGCCGGGGCCTCGGGCGCGGATTCGGCGTCAGCGCCGACCCGGGCGAGCGCCGCGTCGGTCGTACCCAGCGGCTTCTCGGAGATCGTCGCCATCTCCGGCCTGACCGAGCCCACCACGGTTGCGTTCGCCGCCGACGGACGGGTCTTCGTCGGGGAGAAGAGCGGCCTGATCAAGGTGTTCGACTCGCTGTCCGACACGTCGCCCACGGTCTTTGCCGATCTGCGTACCCAGGTGCACAACTTCTGGGACCGCGGGATGCTCGGTCTCACACTCGACCCGCAGTTCCCCACCCGGCCGTATGTGTACGTGCTCTACACGTACGACGCCCTACCCGGCGGCACCGCTCCACGGTGGGGCACGGTTGGTGGCACCAGCGACGGCTGCCCGAACCCGCCGGGCGCCACCACCGACGGATGCGTCGTCCAGGCGCGACTTGCCCGCCTCACCGCCAGCGGCGACCGGATGACGGGCGCGGAGCAGGCGCTCGTGACGGGCTGGTGCCAGCAGTTCCCGAGCCACACGATCGGGTCCCTGACGTTCGGGCCCGACGGCGCCCTCTACGCGAGCGCCGGGGAGGGTGCGGGCTTCAACTACGCCGAGTACGGCCAGACCAAGAACCCGTGCGGTGATCCCCCGTCACCGGCGGGCGTGAGCCTCGCGCCGCCCACCGCCCAGGGCGGCGCGCTGCGCGCCCAGTCGGTTCGGCGGCCGGCCGGCCAGCCCGTGACCCTCAGCGGATCGATCATCCGCGTCGACCCCGACACCGGTGTGGGCCTGCCGGGCAACCCGTTCGCCTCCAGCGCCGACCAGAACGCTCGCCGGATCATCGCCTACGGCCTCCGCAATCCGTTCCGGTTCACCATCCGGCCGGGGACTCAGCAACTCTGGCTCGGTGATGTCGGGTGGGATACCTGGGAGGAGATCAACCGGATTGCCGACATCAACGACGGCGTGGCGGAGAACTTCGGCTGGCCGTGCTACGAAGGCAACGGCCGGCAGCCGGGCTACGACGCGGCCGATCTGACCAGCTGCGAATCCCTGTACGGCACCGGTCAGACGCTGCCCTTCTTCCAGTATCGCCACAGCGCGAAGGTCGTCTCGAGCGACACGTGCCCCACCGGGAGCTCATCGGTCAGCGGGTTCGCCTTCGAGAACGGTTCCAACTACCCGTCCGACTACGACGGTGCCTTGTTCTTCGCCGACGCCTCGCGTGGGTGCATATGGGTGATGAAGCGCGCCGGCGGCGCTGATCCCAGCCCGAGCCAGCTCTCCCAGTTCGTCGGCGGCGCGGGGCAGCCGGTCCAGGTGGTCACAGGCCCGGGCGGCGACATCTTCTACGTAGACCTCGGCGCCGGCCAGGTTCGCCGGGTCGTCTTCAACGGTGCCAACCATCCACCCACGGCGGTCGTCTCGACCGGCCCGACCTCCGGCACCGCGCCGCTGACGGTCGCCTTCGACGGCAGCGGGTCCCACGACCTCGACCCCGGTGACCAACTCAGCTACGCCTGGGACCTGGACGGCGACGGCCAGTTCGACGACTCGACTGCCGTCGCTCCCTCGTACACGTATACGACGCCGGGTACGTTCACGGCGCGGCTGCGCGTTGCGGATGCGGCTGGCGCGTCCGACACCGAATCCGTGACCATCACCGTCGGCGGGGCCAGCAGCTCACCGACGCCGGTCATCGACTCGCCCACGAGCGCGCTGCGATGGAAGGTTGGCGATGCGATCTCCTTCTCCGGGCACGCCACCGATGCGCAGGATGGCACGCTGCCGCCGAGCCGGTTGTCCTGGTCGGTGGTGCTGAACCACTGCCCGAGCAACTGTCACGCCCATCCGGTGCAGACCTTCGCCGGCGTGGCGGCCGGGACCTTCCCGGCGCCCGACCACGAATACCCCTCGTCCCTGTCCCTCGTCCTGACCGCGACCGACTCTGCGGGCGTGAGCTCGAGCACCAGCCTGGTGCTCGAGCCCGCGACGGTGGACCTGACGTTCACCACGACGCCGAGCGGGCTGCAGTTGAGCGTTGGAGCCCAGTCCGTGACGGCGCCGACCACGCGAACGGTGATCGTCGGGTCGTCGAACAGCGTGAGCGCCCCCAGCCCCCAGGCGTTCGGCGGCGCGTCGTACACGTTCTCGCACTGGTCGGACAGCGGTGCGAGGACCCACAACGTCGTCGCGCCTGCGACCCCGACGACCTACACCGCCGCGTTCGGTCGGCCGGGGTGCCCGGCGTCGCCGAGCTTCGACCACACGATCCCCCCGCCGACCGGACCTCCCGCAGCCACGTCCCTGCCCGACGGTAGGGTCGCCTACAGCGCGCTCGGGTCCGACGGCCAGTACTACCTGGCTGCGACCGACATCGTCGGCGATCCACCGGCGGCCGGCCCGCTGGAGTGTCTGGGTGGCATCGCGACGGACAGCCCGGCCGTGGCGGCCGGCAGCTCGTTCGCAGCGTTGTTCGTCCGCACCGCCGACAACCGGCTGTGGCAGCGCACCCTCACCGGCGGCGGTACGGGGGTCTGGTCGCCGCTCCCGATCGGTGGCGCCTCGGCCACCGGGCCGAGCGCGGTCGTGACCTCAGGTGATGTCGTACACCTCGTAGTGCGTGGCACCAACGGAGCCGTCTATCACGCCAAGCGCCGGGGCACGACCTGGTCGGGCTGGCAGGGCCTTGGCGGCATCATCGAAGGGACGCCGGCGGTGGCCCCTCGGCCGGGAGGCGGGATCGCAATCGTCGTACGGGGTGTGGACAATGGGATCTACGCCCGGTTCGGGGACACTGGGAGCTGGACGGGTTGGTCCCGCTTGTCCGGTGCGACGCTCTCGAGCCCCACCCTGGCATGGGGGTACGCGACCGGTCGCTTGGACCTCTTCGTCGCAGGCACTGGCGGAGGGCTGTATCAGCGGGGGTTTGTCAACGGCGTCTGGGGTGGCTGGATTGGGCTGGACTCGACCCTGCCGGCATCGGCGCGCATTGCGGCTGCCGCCCGCAGCGGGCGGGTCATCCTGTACGCCTCGGCGGGCGGCACCACCACCTACAAGCAGTGGGTCGGGAGATGGGTCGGCTACCACCCGGCGCCGTACACCTGCACCACCTGCCTTCCGAGAGCACGATCCTCAGCGGTCCTCGGTTGAGCCATCATCCCCAGGCCGAGAGCTCGGGGCTTGAGACCTAGCCCGAATTCGGCCTGCTGCCACGCGGCAGGAAGAGGAACATGTTGACGTAGCCGCGTTGTCCGACCTCGTCGGCGTTCTGATGCGACGCGAGCCGAAACTTGCCAAACTCAGCCCAGTCGCCATCGACGTCGAAATAGCAGTCGTAACCACGGTCAGCGAGGTACGTGACGATCTCAGTGATCGTATGGCCAGGCCCGAGATGCCGCTGCTCGATCTCCACGAGTAGTACCGGGTGGTCACGGCGTAGCAATGTCTCGCCACCCCGCAATACCGATAACTCATGCCCTTCGACGTCGATCTTCACAAAACGAACATCGTCAAGGCCTTGGTCGTCGAGGCGATCGACGCTTACCGGAATGAATGAGCTCACGCCGTCTACGGCTGCGTCGAGCCTGGCATAACCCGTGAGTGGTACCCCAGACTTGACCGGGATAGCGAGTTGGCCGTGGCCCCGGTGATCGGACAACGCAACCTGTCTGACATCGACGGAGCCCTTAGCCCAGCTCAGCAGGGTCTCTACGCAAGCGGGCTGCGGTTCGAATGCCACGACGCGATCGAAATGCCGCACCATGAAGTAGCTGTAGACGCCGTGGTTGGCGCCTATATCCAGTGCCGTTCCGCCGGGGGGAACCAAACTGGCAATTGAACGTATTTCCGGTTCAAGTGTGCCCATCATACGCATCCAGCTGACCCGGATGGGAAGGCGCCTTGAAGGCGGAAGTAGATTGAATGCCAGCCGCTTGAGTCGGAGCGGAAGCGAGGCCGTGGTGTTTCTCATGATTGTTGTCATAACCTTGTTCCAAGAGGCGAGACTGTTTTTGCCTCGCTATATCCATCCAAGAGACTCGAATTCTCTACGGTACGCATTCAGGACCCTCATCCGCTGGTCATCAGCCAAGGCAGGAAGTCGCTGCCAATTGTTGGTGCTTGCTTCTTTGATGAACCGTGACAGCGGGATATCTGCGGGAAGTACGAGATCACCGGGAACCGCGTACTCAGGTCCGGAGCCAGAGTCTGTCATTGCAACGGGTGTGCCCAGAGCGTGGGCGATGACGAGGGGCCCACTGGTCTCGCCGACCGAGTTTCGGCGCGGTAGCAGGACGGCGTCGGCTGCCGCGAGGACAAGCGCAAACTTGGAGTCGTCCGGGTCTTCGACGAGCGTTACGTTGTCAGGTGCGGACTTGAGAGCTTTGGCGGTGGGTGGATCGGCAACGGTGCCGAGAAGGACGAGAGATATGTCGGACGCCGAGCCAGCAGCTCGGATCAGTTCGTCGACCGCTTTTGCCGCCGTCAGGCGGCCCGCCAGGACCAACACGTTGCTGTCGTGGCCATGAAGCAGGCGGGCGCGCTCTGCGAGGCGAGCATCCTCAGCCGGCTGCTCGACCGAATGGAAGAGCGGAACAACGCCCACGGGATCGTCGAACCCGCTCTCGCGTAGCAGATTCGCCGCGTGACGGCTGTGGACGACGACCCGGTGCCGCCGAAGGATGCGCAGCAAGACGGGCGACAGCGCCTTGCGGACCCGAGAGTCGCGTGAGACCACGTCGTGCAGGGTCACCAGGCAGCCCCGACGCCGGGCGAGCGGAAGGAGAAGGGACCGGCTCGAGTTGGACAGGTGTGCGTTCACTCTCCCATCACGAACGGGACGGTCAACGAGGCGGGCGCGGAAGCCATCGGCCACAAGCGCATCCGTCAAGTGGCTCGCGGCCCGCCATGGCCCTAGCGACCTCGATGGGGCGGCGATCTGCAAGATCATGATCCCCGGCACTCGACTTTCTATCTGGGCGGTGTATGGGTGGCTTACGAGAGGATCAGCAACCGGCAGGCGAGGCGGGCGCGGGGCGCAGGATCACAGCAAGGTCCCCCTCATCCGCGTTGAACGCCGGGTCATCGAACAGACCGAAGGCTGTGTTCCTTGCTCGCTGGTCAGCGACGCGTTGCTTCGGTGGTGGCCAGACTAACGTATCCCCCCGCATACTAAAATTGTTAAACACGACTGCATCGACTAGGTCCTGCCTGAACAGTTGACATATGTGTTCCTTGTCCAGACTGTTGTCCGCATATGCGGAGATTGCCTCGATGACCGCTTTAGGCTGCAATCCGCGGATACGCATGATTTCTTTGTCGAAGGCGACATTATAAGAAAACACTTCAAGCGGTGGAGCAATTTCGCCGATCAGATAGTCGTTACCCGCTGGGAGGAAGAGGACCCGCTCTGATGCTCGTAGTCGACCGTTGCCAAAGGCACGATCTATGTCATCTTCAAAGGTTTGCACGAGCTCGTGATTGTTAGCGGCTAGATCCCGGGCATCGAGTAGGCCGTGCGACGCTGTCTCAAGTACCAGCAGTGCGGCGAGGGCAACACCAAGTGTGCGACGGCCTCGGAACAACCACATCACAGTGAAGGCTGCGAAGATGACCAGGACCAGCCGGAGGCCTACATGCCACCTGTACGTTGCCCGCATTCCTTCAAACGGCTGCAAACCGAACACCCATGACCATGGAAGCGAGGTCGTCGCATCCGATGCTGGCATCACGTGGTTGGTACTTGTCACGACCCCATCGTCATTTACGGCAACGACGGGGACGGATGCCTTGTCGAGAACCTTCAGCGAAGGACCGAGACCCAGTGCAAGGCAGGCCAGCCCGCTCAAGGCCAACGCCACCACCAGACGATTCGAGCGGCCGCGGCGAAGCAGCCCAACGGCCCCCACGGCGGCAGCCGTGAGCATGAATACCCCGACGAAGGTGCCGATGAGCGGGGTGCCATCTGCGTAGAAGTCCAGTGGATCCCATCGGTTGACGGGGGAGCGGACAAAGTCGCCCAAGAGGCTATCCCGGGTAGGAAAGACCGCGGTGACGATATCGACTCCATAAGCTCGGTAGAAGCCAAGCGGAAAGTTTGCGCTGACCTCTGCGCTCGGCTCCAGCACCCGGAAGATGATCCCGGGCACGAGGAAGGCGATCAGTGTCGATGTGGGCACGACGCAGCCTCGCCAGCGGGTCCGCTTCACCGCCACCGCGGCGTCGGCGATGCACAAAGGACCGCCGATCACCACCGATATCGTCCATGCGTAGGGGTCGAGGTAGACCAACAACAGCGACGCGGCGAATGTGAGCCCGACGCAGCCGAGCACAACGGGCTGCGGCCTTCCGTTCGGCTTGAGCGCAGAGTACGCAAGCGCGAGCGGCACCGGCAGTAATACGAAGCCTAACCAGAGCGCCGTCTTGCCGGTGTGCGCGACGACGATCGGTGACATGTAATACAGACATGCGGCGAATGCGCCGGCGGCCGCACTGCGGGAGATCGAGGCCGCCAACGCCCACAACGCAGCGATTCCGGCCGCGAGGGCGAGAAGCGACAGGACATTGAGCGCGACCTCGATGCCAATCCCCAACTGGGTCAACAGGAAGGCGCCGCCGACGAGAGGCAAGCCGACGCTGAGGTCGACACCCTCCGGATAACCGATGTACTTGCAGGTGACAAGCCCATCGCCGAGGCACTCGACCCAGCTCGTAACGGAAGCAATTGGTGCGAGCGGAAAGGTGCGACCCGAGAAGGGAACCACCCCGTACAGCCATGCGATGGCCGTCACGATCGCGACGTAGCCAGTACCGATGGTCAGGCGCCGATCTCGCCACCAGGTCCGGTCGATGGTGCCCCGGTCGGCCGGCACGTCCCGAAGGCCATCGTCCCCAGGCGAACGCCCGGAGGACGTTGTCAGGGTTCGCTGCTGTGCGGACGTCACCTTCACCTCGGATGGTCCTTGCGCTGAACCAGCGTCATCGGGCTACCCAACGGCTGAGCGACGCTGGCCCCGAAACCGCCCACATGATCGCCGACCTGTCGTCCGGAGCGGCGGACGGATGGGTCTGCCTGCCGGGTAGCACCGAGGCGAATTCTCTCGCCTGACCGCATCCTGCGCCGATCACCGGGCTTCGCTGGGAGGGCTGGTTTGCACGCTCTCGACGTGATCGTCGTGCCCCGCCCGACCAGTGTGACCCTCGTGCTCGGCCCGCGCTGCCGATTGTTCAGCCGTTTCGTCTCTGGCAGCAGCCGCGTCGGGAGCCCTCCGGGCCCTACGTTCGCGCCGGGCGAGCACCTGGTTGGCGACCGTAGCAGCCACCTCGGACGCCAGCACAAGAAACCGTTGCGCCAGGGATGCGGCGAGAAGGGCCGCCGATGACGCACCCGGGACCACCGCCACGAGCACGGCCTCGCGGACCCCGATCCCGCTGGGCAAGGGGAAGATCAGGAAGCCAACGACCCAGCTCAGCGCGAACGCGCTAATCACCACGACTGGATTGACGTCGGTGGTGGTCCCGCTGAGGAGGACGGTGTAAGCGGCTGAGCCGGTAACAGCGTTGCCGAGCGACCACGCAAACGAGACCAGGATGCGCCGTTGAGTCGGGAGGACATCAGGATCAGGCACTCGCCGGATGAGTCGATGAGCTGCGTGGAGCGCAACGGCCAGCGCACGCCGATTCAGCAGCGCGGGAGCCAGGAGGCCACACAACGCGGTGGCCCTCAGCCAGGTTGGGAGCGAAGCAGCAAATACCAATCCAGGCGCCAGCGTGCAGCCGGCGACGATGGTGGTGAAGGCCCACACGGCGGCCGCAGTCGTCGCTTGGCCGACGCGGGCGCCGGCGGTGACGGTCATGCTCACCTGGCTGGCGGCCTGCACGAATCCGCCAGCGGGGAGATACTTCGTGAGCTGCGATGCGTAGAGCGAGCCGGCAAGTGCCCGTCGATCATGCCCGCCCCCGAACAGCACGGTCCACGCCCGTGCGGCGAGGCTGATTGAGGTGAGCGTCAGCGCACAGGCGGCGATCAATGCAGGGGCGTCAGGGAGCACTTGGCCGCGCGACTCGTCTACCGCTCGACGCAAGGCGATGATCAGACCAACAAGGCCGAGAAGGAAAACCGCGAGCCGGATCTTGCGCCGGTGGTCAGCGAGCCTCACAGTGTGCTCGTCGAAGGTCTGGGGCAGCGGGATGCCAAGGCACGGTTCTCCCTCACGGGACCCGAGCGTACGGGCGGCCGGGAGCGGTGTCGCAAGGCGGGGGACCAGACATGCAGGAGGTGGGCGTCCAACAACGAGGATTGCCCCAGAGGCGGCGGTCGGCGCCTCCTCGAGGATGGCGCCATTCGGCCGTTTTCTTGCGGCTCGTCCGGCCGTGACACGATCGGGGAGGCGACGAGAGGTGGTGGTCAGGATTTCGACGACGAGCAGCACGCGACCTCGGTCGGTTGCCCGGGATGTTGAGTACGTCCTCAGGCAGGTCTTCGCGAACCCCGGAAACAAGGGCGAACGGGTTCGTCGGATGACGGAGGCATTGATCTTCCCGGCGTGGACCCGGCTGACCGGCGGCTACTGGACCACAACCTACGCCGGCGGCCAGATCGTGCTACGCCGAGGGCAGGGCGCGTCGCACACGGTCTACGCGCGACTGCCGGACTACCGGGAGATGACGTTCTGGTTGGGTGCGCTTCGGCCGGGCGACCTCTTCGTCGACGTCGGGGCAAACATCGGGATCTATACCCTGCTCATCGCCTCGAACGGGTGCGATGTGATCGCGGTGGAACCCGCCCGCGACGCTCGCCGGCTACTCGAGGCCAATCTCTGCCTGAACGGCCTGAAGGCTGACATCGTCCCGGCCGCGCTCGGTCGCGCGCTTGGACGGAGCATGCTTACGGCAGAGCTCGGCTCGTCGAATTACCTAGTACCCAACTCCGGCGAGACCGGCGAGATGACGGAGGCCGCCACCGAAGTCCTCGTCACCACACTCGACGACGTGTTGGGAGACCGAACGGCGGCCGGCATCAAGGTCGACGTGGAGGGATTCGAGCTCGACGTGGTGCTCGGTGCGTCCCGGGCTCTCGGCGATCAGCGGATCGGCATCCTGCAACTCGAGTGGAACAGCATGGCCCGCGAGCGCTTCGGCAGAGATCGGGATGAGATCGCCCGGACGTTGCAGGATGCCAACTACGTGTTGGCAAGGCCCGATGGCCGAGGACGCCTTCGCCCAACGATGCTCGATGAGGGACCGGATGTCTTCGCGGTCGCTCCGCGCCTCAGTGATCAGCTCATCGTCCGTGGCAGCTGAGGTCGGCGCCGGGGCGAGTGGACATCATCGGCGTGTGCGAGGCGATCTCCGCCGGGCGCTGACCGGTCGAGGCCTGCAGCCTTGACTACTGCGGCGGCCACATCCCCCCAGGTCGGTGCTTTCCTCAGTGCGCCCTCGGCCAGCGCGGGCAGGTTGCGGGCGCACCGCTGTATGGCGTCGGCGAGCGACCGCGCGTCGTCCGGCGCAGCGAGCGTGCCGTTCTCGCCCTCGCTGATCGCGTCGGTAAGCCCGCCAACCGCGGTCGCGACGACCGGTCTTCCGGCGGCGAACGCGATCGGCGCGATGCCCGACTGCGTGGCGCTGCGGTAGGGCAGCAACGCGGCATGGTGCTCGGCCAGCAGTCCGCTCACGTCGCTGTCGGCGACGTAACCGAGGCGCAGGTCGACTTGGTCGCCCAGCCCGCGCCGTCGGACTTCCTCGTCCCAATCCTCGGTTGGGTCCCACACCTCGCCGGCGACTGTCAACCGATGGCGGACGCCTTCCTGGCGCAGGCACGCAATGGCGTCGAGCGCGACGTCGAGGCCCTTGTAGGGGCGGATGAAGCCGAAGAACAACAGCCTCAAGCCGTTGTCAGCGACCTTCGGGAGCGGGCTCCGCTCGACGTCGACGTTCGGTGGATGCGGGGTGATCACCGTCTCGATCTGCGTGCCGAGCAACTCGTCGAGCTCCTCGGCGACCGTCGAGGCGTGAGCGACGAGGCCGTCGCAGCGGGACAGGATCCAACGGGTGAGAGGGCGCTGTAGCGGGAGCGGCTCATGGGGGACGGCGTTGTGGACGATGGCGACCGTCCGGGCCCGGCCCGCCACGGCCATGATCAGCCGGTAGGTGAGGGCATGGAACGGGGTCGTCCACACCAGCACCACCAGGTCTCCTTGCCGCCCCGCCCGCCCCGCCCGCCACCACGAGACGGGATCCCACCACCGCAGGTCGAACCGGGCCGTCGCGTGTGGGGGTGTCGCCTGGTCGACCTGCGCCCGGGGGAAGAATCGCTTGGGGTACTGGTGCTGCCACGACACCACCGTGACGTCGTGGTCGCGCACCAGCGCCTCGGTGAGGCGGCCGCCGTGCTGCGAGACGCCGCTGCGGATGGGTGGGACCGGCCCGACGAAGGTAATGCGCACGTCTGTCACCCCACCGAGGGGTCACGAAGAGCCGCAATCGCTTCGGGCATCGGCATGACATCCTTCTGCAGCGTCCAGCGAACGGCGCGATGCTAACGACCCGGCGTACCCGTCCCAAGACGCCCGGTGGGCCCATCAGGTGGGACGTCCACCTCGCCGCGAGCAGGCGTCTACGCCCCGGCTGGTCGGACGAGTACCGTGAGCATCTCTCAGGCATGAAGCTCATAATCCAGATCCCGTGCCTCAACGAAGAGGCTCAGCTCCCGGCCACGCTCGCCGGCCTGCCACGGCGTGTCGACGGGTTCGACCGGGTCGAGTGGCTGATCATCGACGACGGCTCCACCGACGCCACGATCGAGGTGGCGCGGGCCCGCGGCGTCGACCACATCGTCAAGCTGACCAACAACAAGGGCCTGGCGTCGGCGTTCCAGGCGGGCCTCGACGCCTGCCTGAAGCTCGGGGCCGACGTGATCGTCAACACGGACGCTGATAACCAGTACTCGGCGACGGGGATCCCGGCGCTTGTGGCGCCCATCCTGTCCGGCGAGGCGGACATGGTGGTTGGTGACCGCCAGGTGATGGACGTCGAGCAGTTCTCGTACGCCAAGAAGCGGCTGCAACGCATAGGAAGCTGGGCGGTCCGACGGGCGTCCGACACAGCGGTGCCCGATGCCACGTCGGGCTTCCGCGCCTACAACCGCGAGGCCGCCCTCGGACTGACCGTCGTGTCCAAATTCACTTATACGGTCGAGTCGATCATCCAGGCCGGCAAGAGCCTGGTCGCGGTCACCGATGTGCCGATCTCGACCAATCCCCAGACCCGCGACTCGCGCCTTTTCGACTCGACGTGGTCGTACATCCGACGCAATGCCATGGCGATCTTCCGGATCTACACGGGCTACGAGCCGCTGCAGGTGTTCACGGTGCTCGCCGTCCTGCTGCTGGTCGGCGCGTTCGCGGCGTGGTCACCGTTCCTCTGGGACTGGATCATCAACGGCAACCGGATCGGTCACCTGCAGTCCATCGTGTTGGGTGGCGTGCTCTTCGTTGCTGCCATCCAGGCGTTCGCGCTGGGCGTGCTGGCCGACCTGATCAGCGCTCACCGCGTCGTGACCCAGCGCACCCTCGAACGGGTGCGGCGCATCGAACTGCAACTCGGGGTGCCTCCCTCGCACTACATGCCCGGGGGCTCGGGCGACGATGCCCAACCTGGGCCGATGGCGTCACCGACGTCGGCGGCCAGTGAGGGAGGCGCACCGGGAGCCCGTTACGGCGATGAGTCAGCGGCCTCATCGGACGTGGGCGAGCGAACGCCCATCTGACCGGGGCCCGCCTCTCGCCAGTCGGCGGACCGTCGCCGCTGGCGGCGGCTGTCCCCTACGATGCAAAGATGCCGGAAAACGCATTCACCCGACCCTCGCTCGGTGCGAATTCCACGCTGCGCTGGCCCCTGATCCAGGCGCGGCTCGACGCCCTTCGGCCCGAGACGATCCTGGAGTTGGGCACCGGCACAGGTGGGGTCGCCGTGCACCTCGCGTCGCGTGCCAGGTACGTCGGGGTCGAGCCCGACGACACCTCCCGTGTCATCGCAGGGTCCCGGATTGGCGACGGTGACGCACGCATCGTCCATGACATCGCGGAGCTGGACAGCGGGGACAGCTTCGATCTGGTATGTGCCTTCGAGGTGCTCGAGCACATTTTTGACGATGCCGGCACGTTGGCGCAGTGGGTCGAGTACGTCCGCCCGGGCGGACATGTGCTCGTGTCGGTTCCCGCCGATCCACACCGCTTCGGGCCCTGGGATGAGCTCGTTGGGCACGTGCGGCGCTACACCGTCGATGATCTGACCAAGTTGTTCGATGCTGCAGGCCTGGTTCCCATCGATGTCCGGTACTACGGCTTCCCGGCTGGCGCCGTGCTCGACGTCGGCTACAACTGGTTCGCTCGTCGCCGCCTCGCACGCTCGTCGACTCCCGCCGACCTCGCCGACCGCACCGCCCAGAGCGCCCGCAACGTCCAACTACCGGACTGGGTTCGCCGCGTCAACTGGTATGTCATGGCTCCGTTCCGCCTGGTTCAACGCCACTACCCCGAAAGGGGGGTAGGCCTTGTCGGCTTCGCTCGCCGCCCTGGCTAGTGGGGTGGCTCGCTGTCGCTCACCCCCATGCCCCGCCGAAACCGCTATCCCGCTCGTCCCGTCAGCTGCCAGATGCTGAGCCGCCACCGCGTCGTGACCGCCTCGTCCGGCCGCTCGTCGCGGCTCTCCTCCCAGGCCACCACCTCCCCCGCGACGTCTCCTGACCTTCTGAACCGGTCGGTTGGTAGCTGGTTGGGAAGGGCTTCGCCTGGCGCGACCAGGAAGACGGGAAGATCCGGGAACGCCGTTCGGTACTCGTCGATGGTGGCGATGTCGTAGTCGCTCGGCAGGCGCGCAGGCACCTCATCGAACACGAACCAGACGATGCCGGGTGCGTTTCGCATGACGTCGTTGGGGCCCGCCACTGGCTGAGGGAAGAGGAACACGCCCTGACCGGTGCCCGCCTGCGCGGCGATCGCCGCTGACAGGTCCCATGAGCCGCCCATTTCGTCGTGGTCGCGAAGCGGGCTCGATGTGCCCACATATTCGACGAGGAGCGTCGCGAGGAAAACGCCACCGGCGATCCGAACAGACGTCCTGCGGCGAGTGAGCGCCCATCCGATGGCGATGGCGATGAGGATGACGACCACCGGGACCACCGCGGGGATGAACCGCCGAACCCACCACATCAGCCGCATCGAAACACGTGGGTTGTAGACGTAGAGCGGCAGCAACAGGACGCCGGTAGCCACCAACGAGAACAGCGAGGCCCGCCACCGCTGGATGAGCACCACGCAGATGCCGAGCCACATGGCGACGAGCCCTCGAACGGACACGAACCACGACAGCCAAGGCATGCTCATCTCGGCGAAGGACCGTTCAACCCCGTCGGTGAAGAAGTCGTAGGCGTAGTCCTCGCCGAAGAGATCGCGACGGAAGAACAGCGCGAGGAACAGCGCGCCGAACGCGGCACTCAGCACCACGCCCAGGGGGATCCTCCACCGCTCGAGCAGTTGGGCCGGCTGGTCGAGATGCGTGCGAGGGAAGCGGCGACCCAGCGCGACTAACGCGCCACGGGCGATGAACCCGGCCCCAATCGTGAGGCCGATGGCGCCGACGAGTGTCATCGGGGCGGGTACCGAGTTCACCTCGCTGTAATGGTCACGAGCGACGTAGGCGTTCCACATCGCATAGGGAAGCGACACCGTCAGGCCGCCGATCAGCGCCGCAACGCGAGCGTCGGCGCGCCCGGCCGCAATGACGATCGCGACCAAGCCTGCTGCGAGCAGCACGTAGAGGAATCCGTCAGGGCGTGCCAGGAAACTGACTCCAGCCAGGACGCCGACGATGAACGACCCCCCGACCCACCTCCGATCGATGGCGAGAACGGCGGCCAGAATCGCCCCGTACACCAAGACCTGGGCAAGGATCTCGGTGGACGGGTACTTCGCCTGCCACACCTGCATCATCGAGGTGATGAGAAGCGCACCCGCGACGCCGGCGACGACGGTGCCCGCAGCCTGGCGGGTGGCGAGGACGATCAGGCAACAGGACCCGATGGCAAGCAAGGGAGTCAGGTTGAACAGCGCGCGGGGCCCACCGATGTCCTCGGCCGTCGCGAGCAAGGACGAGTACAAGTGGTAGAACTGCGACGTCACCTGGTTCGGGTGGTCCGAGTCGGACCAGATGCCCGGGAATCTCGGACCCCGGGCGATGGCGGTCGGCATCCGCTCGGCCACCGCGTCGTCTATGTACACGTCGCCCTCGCGGGCGATAGCGAAGCCGTGCGCGACGTAGATTCCCGGGTCCTTGTCGCCGTACGCGTAGTGAAAGCCAGGCAAGAAGAAGAACGCACCGGCGGCTATCACCGCCGCCACCAATGCAAGCTCGGTGTAATCGACACGGATCTCCGGCCGCTGCCCGATCGAAACGACCAGGCCCGCGCCGGCCGCCGTCGTCAGCAAGCCCAACCCGACGGCCAGCCAGCCGTCGTGGCGGCCGAGCTGCGCCAGAGCCAACGACCACGTGGCGATCGCGGCCACCAGACCCACGCCCAGCAACGCCGACAGCTCCGCGACGGTGAGGGCCGACGCCTTGCCCGCGACGTCGCTAGCGCTTGTGGTGTCGCTCGGGATGCTGCGGTCCTCGCTGCTCGTCTCGCCGCCGAGGGTGGCAGCTTCGTGGGGCATCGACTTCATCCCAGGGTCGGCTCGTCACTTCCAGGGGGCAGCGAGACCCGTGTCGGATTCGTCCCCGACGATCACGCGGCTCGTGGACTCGCCGGCGACCGTCATGGCGCGGACCCCCCGTCGACCGACCAGGCTCCCCCGAGCGCCACCAAGCCGCCGATGTTGGTGTGCTGGTCGGAGCTCACGTCGATGCGGGCGGCTCGCCGACGAACCGCGTGGGTTCGCTGCAGGTGATCGTCGAGCAGCCGGGCCGATACGTCGTAGGTTCCGTTGGCGAGGACCATGTGGGGGATGGTGTAGTCGACCGCCCGGAGACCGGCACCGCGCGTGCGAAACCGATGGACCGGGCCGGCGACGTGCACGCCATCGGTCCGGTAGAGCCCGAGGGCGAGAGCGACTTCCTCGTCGCCGGCCACCTCGAGCTCGACCCGGATCGTGACCTTTTCACCGCTGCCAACCACGTCGACGTCGCGCCCGGTCTCGTCGACGATGCGGACTTCACGGATGTGCCAATTCCCGATCGACTCTTCGGGGGTGACGAGGCTGCCGCTCTGGTGCTCGCGGGCGCGGCGGTCATCGCGCACCGACTCCTGGTAGGCCGTCACCACGTCGTGAGCCTCGCCTTCCTTGACCAGGTCGCCATGGTCGAGCCACGCCGCCCGGTCGCAGATGTTGCGGATGGCGTCGAGCCCGTGGCTGACCAGCACGATCGTGCGGCCCGAGCGACGGACGTCAGCGAACTTCTCCATGCAGCGCTGCTGGAACGCTTCGTCGCCCACCGCCAAGATCTCGTCCACGAGCAAGACGTCGGGCTCGACGGTTATGGCCACCGAAAACCCCAGTCTGACGAACATGCCCGACGAGTAGTTCTTCACCGGCGTGTCGATGAACTGCTCGAGGCCGGCGAAACTGACGATCTCGTCGAACTGCCGGTCCACGTCGCGCTTGGAGAGCCCCAGGATGCTGGCGTTCAGATACACGTTCTCGCGACCCGAAAGCTCGGGATGGAAGCCGGCGCCGAGCTCCAGCAGGGCAGATACTCGTCCCCGCGTGCGGATCTCGCCTCGGTCGGGCCGGTAGATGCGCGCCATGCACTTGAGCAACGTCGACTTGCCCGACCCGTTGTGGCCGACCAGGCCGTACGTGGTGCCTTCCTCCACCTCGAACGACACGCCCTTCAGGGCCCAGAACTCCTCGTGGACGGTGCGGCGGAACCCGCTGAACACCGTGGCCTTCAGCGTCGAGTTGCGCTCGTGGACCAGCCGGAAGCGCTTGGCGACGTCGTCGACGGCGATGGCTGACGTGGCTGGCATCACAGCTCCTCGGCCAACCGGGGTTCGAGGCGCTGGAAGGCCGCGGCACCGAGGGTGAGGGTCAGGGCGGACATGACCAACATGGCGGCCCACTGGTTGAGCGTTGGCCACGTCAGGTCGTAGAGCACGGCCCTGTAGGCGTCGACGAACACGGCCATCGGGTTGAAGGTGACCATCAGGTCCCGGAGAGGGATCGTCACACCGAGCAGGTCGAAGTCCTCGGGGATCTGGTCGGAGGGGTAGAGGATGGGCGTGGCGTAGAACCAGATGTTCAACAGGATGGCCAGGAAGTGCTGGACGTCGCGGAAGTAGGCGTTGGCCGCGGACAAGAACAGGCCGAGGCCGAGGACGAAGCCGGTCTCCAGGACCATGAGCAGCAGCACCACCGGGATCCACGGCAGGACCATGTTGCCGGCGGCGAGCAGCACGATCCCCAGCACGGCCATCTCAACGCCGAATCCTGCGAGCCACGCCAGCGTTGAGGCGGTCGGCAGCACCGAGCGCGGGAAGTAGACCTTCTTGACGAGGCCCTCGTTGACGACGATCGATGCAGTCGCGCCGTTCAGGCCGTTGGTGAGGTACGTCCACGGAAGCAGGCCGCAGACCAGGAAGAAGCCGTACACGTGCAGACCGCTGGGGTCGCCCACCGGCGGCGGCACGTCGAGGAAAACGCCGAACACAAGGCTGTAGATCGCGATGCTCGCGAGTGGGTTGATGACCGACCAGAGCCATCCGAGCGTCGAGCGCTTGAACCGACCACGGAGCTCCCGCAGGGTGAGGTTCCACAGCAGTTCGGTCGGTATCGCTCGTGTGTCCGGCAGGCGGGATGCCACGGGGCGCGACTGTACCGACAGGTCGGCGATCAGCCGGCACCGGGTGGTCGCACCCAGCGTCGCCCTCGGGTCAAGATGGGACGATGTCCGCCTCCCGTGTCCGGCTCGTCGTGCTCAACTACAACGGTGGCGAGCATGTCGTCCGGTGCGTCGAGCACCTGGAGCGGCTCGACTGGCCCCCCGACCGCTTGGAGATCGTGGTCGTCGACAACGCCAGCTCTGACGGCTCGGACCTCGCTCTGGCGGCACGGCCCCGGGTCAGGCTCATCCGGTCCGAGCGCAACCGTGGCTTCCCCGGGAACAACCTGGCGCTGCGCGACCTCGGGGAAGTCGACTTCGTCGGCCTTGTCAACAATGACGCCTTCGTCGAGCCTGGCTACCTGCGTCCGCTGGTGGCTGCGCTCGAGGCCGACGCCGGCGTCGGTGCTGCCTGCCCCAAGATCCTGCTCGCTTCGCAGTTCCTCGACCTCGTGGTGAGCGCCCCCACGCACCAGGTAGCGCCCGACGGGCGCGACCTCGGTGTCCGCATCAGCGGGTTGGAGGTCGAGGGCGCCGATCGGTGGCGATATGCCGTGTTCGGCCGAGGGGCGTACCACGCCGAGGCCGGTCCTCCCGGTGAGGCGGAGTTCCGCTGGCTGGGCGACCGGGCCGAGATCGGTGTGCCCGTCACAGCCCCTGCCGCCCCGGCCCGCGTCCGCCTCGGGAGCGACCGACCGGTCAAGGTCGAGCTCGGCGGCGGCGGTGGCGTCACCCCGGCCGCGGTCGGTCGGGCGCCTGGGTGGCACGACTTCGTGCTCGCGGGGGAACCCTACGACGTGATCAACAACGCCGGGTCCGTGCTGGTGAACGGCTCGTGGGGTGGCGACCGGGGGTTCCTCGAGCGCGACACCGGCCAGTACGACGAGCCCCAGGACGTGTTCGCCTGGTGCGGCGCCGGCGTGCTGCTGCGGCCCCGCTACGTCGAGGACGTCGGGCTGTTCGACGAGCGGTTCTTCCTGTACTACGAGGACACCGACATGGCCTGGAGAGGCCAGGCACGTGGGTGGCGCTACCGTTACGTCCCCACTGCCGTCATGCGCCACCTGCACGCGGCGACGAGCGTCGAGGGCTCCCCCCTGTTCCAGCACTTCACGGAGCGCAACCGCTTGCTGATGCTCACGATGAACGCCCCGCCGAAGCTGGCGGCCCGGGCAGTCGGGCGGTTCCTGTTGTCCACGGCCTCGTACGCGGCGCGCGACATCGTCCGTCCGGCGGCGCGGGGACGCCGGCCACATCCTGCCCTCGTCGTGGCGAGGCTGAGATCGTTCGGAGGGTACGTTCGCCTGCTGCCCACCGTGCTGCCCGACCGGCACCGCCTGCGGGCTCGCCAGCGCGTGCACGACGAGGCGATCACGGGCTGGTCGGTCACGCGATGAGGACGGCCGTCTACAACCGGTACTGGGATACCGGCGGCGGTGCGGAGAAGTACGGAGCCGTCGTGGCCCAGATCCTGTCCGGCGACGGCCCGCTCGACATGCTCTCGCACGACGCTGTGGACGTCGACTGGCTGGCCGATCGGCTCCACGTGGAGCTGTCCAAGGTGGATGTCCGAACCATCAACGATGATGCTGGCGCCATCACCGAGGCCGCCCGCGAGTACGACCTGTTCGTCAACGTGTCGTACATGAGCTCGGACCCGGCGCCCGACCTCAGGAGCCTCTATGTTGTGCACTTTCCCGCTCCGCTCGACGAACAGTTCGGGGCCGTGCAGCAGGCACTCGCCCGGGCCTTCCCGCGCCTGCGCCGGTCGCTCGATGTGAGCATGCGCTGGGGGCAGGGCTTCTACCACCGCGAGGTCGGCATCGGAGGGGTCGCATGGACCAACGGTGACGCGCGGCTTCGGTTCATCACCAAGCCGGGTTCGCCGCTCACAGTGCGGTTGGTGTTCGGCCACCTGCGGCCCCGGGACGCCGGTCCGACGCCTGTTCGCATCGAGGTGGACGGCGAGGTGCGGTCCGAGCTGACCCTGGCCCCGCCACGTTCTCGCCTCGAGGGGCATCGGTCCGTCGTGGCCCAGGTAGAGGTCGAGAGCCCCGAGCCCGGCGTGCCGGTCGAGGTGCGCATCGTGTCCGACACGTTCGTGCCCTCGGAGGTGCTGGGCACCGGGGACCGGCGGTGCCTGGGTGTACCGCTCAAGCGCCTGGACCTCGGCTCGCATCGGACGGCGTCGATGGCCCGCTGGCTGCCGCTGCCGGTCGGCGCGTCGGCCTCGGCCGACTGGACCGAGTCATACGGCGCCATCGTCGCCAACTCGGAGTTCACGCGGGCATGGGTGGACCGCTACTGGGGATGCGACAGTGAGGTCGTCCATCCACCCGTCACGATGTACGCGCCGCGGACCAAGGAGCCCACCATCTTGGCGGTCGGTCGCTTCTTCCCGGCGGACATGGGGCATTCCAAGAAGCAGCTGGAGCTTGTCCGCGCGTTCCGTGCGCTCGTCGACCAGGGTGTGCGGGGCTGGACCCTGCATCTCGTCGGGGGTTGCTCCGACGCGGGGCAGGGGTACCTCGCCGAGGTACGGCGGGTCGCCGAGGGCTATCCGGTCCGGATCCACGTGGACGCGACCGGCCCGCAGCTCGAGGCGCTCTATGGCGCGGCCAGCATCTACTGGCACGCTTCGGGGTTGGGTGAGGATGCTCAACGTCACCCCGGTCGGCTCGAGCACTTCGGCATCACCACCGTCGAGGCCATGTCGGCCGGGGCCGTGCCCGTGGTCATCGGCCTGGCCGGTCAGCTCGAGACGGTCCGCCACGGAGTCGACGGGTTCCACTTCCGAACCCTCGGAGGGCTCGTCGCCCTGACTCGCCAGCTCGTCGACGATGAGCGAGCCCGCCAACGCATGTCGTCCTCCGCGATCACGCGGGCCCGCGCCTTCGACCTCGACGCTTTCGAGGGGCGCCTCCGAGCCGTCGTGGACAGGGTCGTCGGCGACACCTAGCCCGAACTGACGGTGCCAAGAGGGCAGGGCCGAACACCCGACGACTCCAATGATCGGCGGATCAGCTCCGATTGTCGTCGGTACGGTTCTCGCGGAGAGCGCGGGGCAGACGCGTGTAGCGGAAGACGCGGCTCCGGCGGGCGGAATCCAAGATCGCCGCGTTGTGCCGAGCAGCAGTGATGGCGGCGTCCACCTCGGCTTCCGCCTTGCCGCGGGCTTGCTCGTGCAGCGCCGCTTGCTGTTCGCCGTGGCGGAGGATCCCCTCGAGGTGCGCCAGGGCACCGCGCAGGTCCCGGTTCTCCCGCATGAGCCGCTCGAGGTCGGTCGCCTCGGACAGCTCCTCGTCGCGCAGCGCCAGGCGGGCGACGACCGCTTCCTCGAGGGTCGCCCGCAGCTCGGATGTGTCCGCTTCGACGTCAGGTCGGCGCAGATGTGGAGGGTCCATGACCGGCGCCGGCACGGCCGGTCGCGGAACCCGACGCAGGCGCAGATGTAACGGCGCAGGGGTGTCCTCCCAAGCCAGGGGTTTCAGGTGCCGCCCCGCATGCGCTGCGGTCAACTCCGCGATGCGGTCGAAGTGTGCATCGATCCGGGCCTGCAGCGAGAGAAGCGATGCTGGGGGGGCCTCGTCTCCCACCGCCCGGCGACCGGCTCGGCGCACGGCCTCGACCGTGTCGGACGTACGTGCCTGGGGCCAGCCGATCAGCTCGGCGAACCCCGCCAGCTTCGACTGCCGGAAGGGGTCGAGGGAGGCGAAGGGGCGGCCGTATGCGAACGCGGTGATGGCCCCGTGCAATGACACACCGAGGAAGCAGTCCGCACCAGCAACGGCCGCTGCCACCGCCTCGAGGGGCGCGTCCGCCGGCACCGACCAGACGCGGCTTCGGGCGTGGTCGGCCAGTGTCACGGCGAAGAGGTGATCGTTGTGGCAGGGGCTGAGGGCAACCGTGGCGATGCGGGCTGCAGGGATGATCTGGTCCAGGGCAGCAGCGAGCGCCGGGACCAGACCCGTCATCGTGTGGTTGCCCTGGACGACGATCACCGGCTGGGAGCCCTCGGGCGGGAAGTACCCGTCCTCCTGGAGCCGCTTCCGCCACCGATCCAGCTCCCCCACCGCGAGGACGCGGGGCAACAACAGCGCCGAATCGGGCACGACCACGGTCTCCTGCTCGACTCCTGCCGCATCCAACATGCGCCGCGATCGCTCGTCGCGCACCGCCACCACCGTCCGTGACCGAAGCGCTTGACGGACACGGGCGGCGGTCGCCGGGTCGAGCTCGGCTGGGACGCCGACTGCGTGCCAGACCACGGGGCACACCCGTTCGGCCGCGCCGAGTGCCTCCAGGAACCAACGGTCGATCTCCAGATCAGCGGCATCCCGGGTCGCAATCCCGTAGAAGGGCCCATATGTCGCTCCGTCGCCCTGGACGACCTCGCCGCCACCGCACAACATCAGCGTCGCGCGGTCCGCCAGGGTGGCGGCGCGCTGCTCGGACCAATGCCCGAGCGCCCAGCTCGCGGCGCCGGGGGCGAGCGAACCCAGCGGGCCGAAGGGAGCGACTTGCAGATGGTCGAGCCGGCGGCCGAGCTCGTGGCTGGCTACGAGCGGGTACAGCTGGTCGCCGTAGCTGGCCAGGTCCGGGGCACCCACGTGGGCGATGACGGGCGGGTTGGTGGTAGGCACGGCGTATCGAACCCAGGCGGGGACGGGCGGTGCCGTCGCCGAGGCGCTGGACTCTAGTCGGGGTGGGGACGTCGACTCGCAGGTTCCTGGGTCGCCCGTCGACCACCGCCACCTCGATTACTCTGCCTGTTTCTCCGCGATTCGACCTGTGAGAGAGGTCACCGATGCGCCCACCACCCAACGGGTCCCGGACAGGTAGTACCACGTGGAGCGCGGCTTTCATGTTGCGCCGTACTGTGAGCGGCCGTCTGCGCGCCGTGGCACGGCGGGCGCGGCGCTATGTGCCGGTATCTCGCGGCCGCTATGACGAGCTGGCGCGGCGGCATCACGAAGCGGCGCTGGCGGCGAACCACATGCGGACAGGGTTCGAGATGTGGGTTCCGCCGGGACACTTCTATTCACCATTTCCCGATCTCGACGAGGTGGAACGGCGGGCATCACGACTGTGGGACATCGATCGCGATCCCACTGGCATCGACCTGCGCGAGCAGGAGCAGCTGGCGCTGTTCGACACGCTGGCTGACATCCTCGACGACGACCTGCCGTTCACGGCGGGGCCGGCAAGTGGCGACCGCTCGAAGGGGACTCGCTATTACTTCGAGAACCCGGCGTACTCGTGGTCGGACGGAATGGTCCTCCACGCCCTCCTCCGCCACCTCCGGCCCCGCCACATAGTCGAGGTCGGCTCCGGCTACTCGTCGGCGATGACGCTGGACACCACCGAGAGATGGCTGGACGACGGTCCCGACGGTCCCGTCGAGCTGACCTTCATCGAGCCGTACGCAGAGCTGCTCCGCAGCCTGCTCCGCCCAGGGGACGAGCAAAGGGTGACGATCCACGAGACAGCCGTGCAGGACCTGAGTTTCGAGGTCTTCGGAGCGCTCGGCGAGGGTGACGTCCTGTTCGTCGACTCGACTCACGTGGTCAAAGCCGGCTCTGACGTCAACCACCTGATCTTCGAGGTCTTCCCCCGTCTGTCTCCAGGCGTGTGGATCCACGTGCACGACATCTTCTTCCCCTTCGAGTACCCGCGTGATTGGGTGCTCGAGGGACGCGCGTGGCATGAGGTTTACCTGCTGCGGGCCCTGCTCACCGCGAACGACGCCTTCGAGATCCGTTGGTTCCAGAGCCTCATGTGGACCCGCTACCGACAGCTTCTCGAGGGGCGGTTGCCCGCCATGGCCAAGAACCCCGGCGGCAACATCTGGTTGAAGAAGGTCGGCTGAGTCCGCCGGCTCGCGCTGCGGCCGGTGTGCAGCCGACCCACTTCCTCTCGGCCAGGCGCGGCAGAGCGGCGCTGACGTCGGGGTCCCAGGTGAGGTACCTACAGCCCGCGAGGTCGCGATGGCTGCCGCCTGACTGTTGGGCCACGACCGCTGGACGGACGGTGGTCGCCGCCGGGTCACCCGCTGATACGTTCCTCGCCGTGCAAGACGTAGCCGGGAGCGTCCGGTCCGATTCGGTGCCGGCCGACATGGACACCGCACGTCCGGGCCAGGCCGGCGCGGAGGGGCCCCCGGACCGGCGAAGATGGTTGATCGACGCGGTGGTGCTCTTCGGGCTGGCGGGGGTGGCGATCACCCAGCCGCTGCTCGACCTGCTTGGGCGCAATCCGACATTCTTCGTGGCGGGGAGGTACGAGGCGAGCCAGATCATCTGGTTCGCGGTCATCGTGGCCGTGGCGCCGGCCGCCGTCGTATTCGGCGTCACCGCCCTCGCCGGGGTGCTCCACCGGCGCGGGGCGGCCCTCTACCACGGCGTCGGTGTCACCCTCCTGGCGGGCTTGTTCGTCCTGATGCTGTGCCGGACTGTGCGGCTCGATGGCGTCGTCTATGTGGTCCCGGTCGTCGCGGTGGTCGCAGTCACGGTCGCGTTCGTCGAGTGGCGCTGGAAGGTCGCCCGACAGTTCCTCGCATACCTGGCCGTCGGCAACGTGGCGTTCGTCGTGCTGTTCCTGACCACCAGCCCCACGGCCCGCCTGATCGGTGCCGACGACGATGTCGCCGGACAGCAGGGGGAGGTCACGGTCCCACCGCTCGAAGGCCCTGTCATCCTCATCGTGCTCGACGAGTTCCCCGTGACGGCGATCATGCGCGGCGACGGCACCATCATCGACACGCGCTACCCCAACCTCGCTCGGCTGGCCGATCAGAGCACGTGGTTCCGCAACGCGGCGAGCGAGTCCCGCACCACCTACGTGTCCACACCCTCGATCCTCACCGGGGTGCGAGCAACTGAGGACGACCTGCCGATCCTCGACGACCATCCTCAGAACTACTTCTCGCTCTTCGGTGACCGTTACCCGGTCAACCGCTACGAGCTGGTCACGGACATGTGCCCAGCCGAGGTCTGCGAACCCTCCCCGGGGCAGTCCATTACCCACCTGCTCGATGACGTGTCGATCGTTTACCGCCACCGGGTGCTACCGCCGGCCTGGCGCGATCGACTGCCGCCCCTCGACACCGGCTGGGGCGACTTCGGCGAGGACATGCCCGGAGGCGGGCTGCGCCCCGGTCCCATGGACCAGGTCCGCGAGAAGTCGCAGGAGGAGATTCTGGACGGCCAGCCGTCCGTGTTCCGGCGGCAGATCGACCTGATCGACGGCGACCCCTCGATCAACTTCATCCACACCGTGCTTCCCCACCATCCCTATCGATTCACCCCCTGGGGGGAGGGCCCACTTCCTGCGACCCGCCTTCCTGATGAGGTCTCTTCCGGGCGGAACAGGCTTCCGGCACCGGACGATCCGGCCTACGACTTCGTCTTCCGCGAGGTGTACCCCCTTCAGGCGATGCAGATCGGGGCGGTCGACAAGCTGCTCGGCGAGATGATCGACCACCTCGAGGCGGTCGGGGTGTGGGACGAGTCGCTCGCCGTGGTCATGAGCGACCACGGCATCGACATGACAGCACCCGGATTCACGCGCCGCCTGGACGAGGCCAACACCGACGAAGTCCTCCGCATCCCGCTCTTCATCAAGGCCCCCGGCCAGGCAGAGGGCCGGATCGACGACGCCCCCGCCTCGACCGTCGATGTGCTGCCGTCGATCATCGACCTGCTCGACATCGACACCGACTGGGAGCCCGAGGGGCACTCGCTGTTCGACGGCAGCGAACCCGGCATCGAGCGCCGTGTGCAGAGCGACGTCGACGCCGCGTTCAGGGTGGCCGCCGCGCACCAGGCGCAGTTCCCCCGCGGTGAGGACTGGGTGGCGCTCGCCGCGGTGGGTGAGGGCGAGGACCTGGTTGGCAACCCGGTGGGCGACTACCGCGTGGCGGCACCGAGTGCCCTGCGCTGGCAGCCCGACGCTGCCGAAGTGCTCCAGGACCTGTCCCTCGCACGGGACCCGGTGCCCTACATCCTGGAAGGCGAGGTGACCGGGGCTGACTCTCGTCCGCCCGAGCTGGTGGTCGCGGTCAACGGCACCCTGGCCGGGACGCTGGGCGGCTATCAAGCCGACGGTGGCGCCTGGCGCTTCACTGGGTACGTCGGGCCCTTGTTCAGGGACGGCACGAACGAGGTCGTAGCCTACGAGGTTGAGCGAGCAGGCAGCGCCGTCACGTTGCACCCGCTCACTGGCTGACCAGCGACCGCGTGAATGCCGGGTGACCGCCCGGCGACGCGGCTGTGACCGCTCGCGGACGCGCGAGTTAACATGCCCCGTCTCGGTGCCATCCCTCGGTGGTTGGCACCTGCCTCGATCTCCAACAAGGGGGGACCAACGTGACCATCGGCTATCTCGACCCGGGTTCCGGCAGCATCATCGCCTCGGCCGTGGTCGGAGGTTTCGCTGCCGCCGGTGTAGCCGTGAAGCAGGCGAGGCACCGGTTCGCGAGCAAGTTCTCTCGCAAACAGGCCGAGGCCGACGGGACGGGGGAGAGTGCCGAGCCCGAGGTCGATCCCGCGACGACCGAGACCTGAACCCAGCCGGCTTCCGGTGTCGACCTACGAAGCCGGGTCGTTCCGCGACCCCGACAGCGCCGTCTTCACCGTGGGCGGCGAGGTCCTGCGCGGCCTCTCCGGCCAGGCGGCCGACCATTACGACCGCCTGCGAGGTACGGCGTTCTTCCCTCGGCTGATGGAGTCGGGCCAGATCGTGGCCACGACCGAGCACGGAGGGGTCGCACCCCCGTCGCCCCGCGGAGCCCCCTGGGTACGTGTCCTGCAGCACGAACGCGTGCCGGTCGTCTCCTTTCCCTATGAGTGGTCCTTTGCCATGCTGCGGGACGCCGCCGCCCTTCAGCTCGGCGTGCTGCGGGCGGCGCTCGACGAGGGTATGTCGCTGAAGGACGGCACTGCCTACAACGTGCAGTTCGTCGGGTCGCGACCCACCTTCATCGACATCGGGTCGTTCGAACCGGCGTCCGGGCCCTGGCCCGGCTACCGGCAGTTCTGCCAAACGATGCTCTTCCCCTTGATGGCCCAGGCGCACCTGGGAGTGCCGTTCCAGCCGTTGCTGCGCGGTGCGATCGACGGGCTGACGCCCTCCGACGTGGCCGGGATGTTCTCGGGATTGCGCCGGTTCCGCCGGGGAGTCTTGCGAAACGTCACGCTGCACAGCGTCCTCGAGCGGCGGGTGCGCACCGCATCGGAGCAGGTGAAGGACGACCTCAGGGCGTCGGGATTTTCTACCGAGGTGACCAAGGCCACCGTGAAGAACCTCGCCAAACTCGTCGACCGGCTGGAGGTGGCGCGGCGGGGGTCGACGTGGTCCGACTACCGGGATACCTGCTCCTACAGCGATGCCGATGCCGCGGCCAAGCGGGGCTTCGTGCGCTCGTCTCTGGCAGCGGGCGAGTCCGGGCTCGTCCTGGACCTGGGCGCCAACGACGGAGCATACTCACGGATTGCCGCCGAGGAGGCCGGGTACGTGGTGGCGGTCGACGGCGACGAGATGGTTGTCGACGGCCTGTACCGGCAGCTCCGGGCCGAGAGGAAGGAGAACATCCTCCCGCTCGTCATGAACCTGGTCGACCCGTCGGGCGGTCTTGGCTGGCGCAACCGGGAGCGCGCGGCCTTCGCCGAACGCGTGCGGCCCGATGTCGTGCTGGCGCTGGCGCTCGTCCATCACCTCGCCATCGGCGCCAACGTGCCGCTGCCCGAGGTCGTGTCGTGGTTGGGGTTGTTCGGGGGCCGGCTCATCGTCGAGTTTGTCGATCCCGAGGACGTGCAGGCGCAGCGCCTGCTCGCCAACAAGCCGCCCGGGCTGTTCGACGACTACCGGCGCGATGCCTTCGAGGAGCTGCTGGCCGAGCGGTTCCTGGTCCACGAACAGCTGCCGCTCCCGGGCGGCACCCGCACCCTGTACCTGGCCGAGCCCAAGCCTTAGCCCAGCCACCGGTTGGTCCGCCACCGCCGCCAGCGGAACTTCTCGGCGGCCGGGCCGAACGACAAGTAGTGCGGCGGTTTCAATCAGTTGGTGTTGAACGACGTGGAGCAACCACCTTCTACCGACATCACGGCGGAGTCTCGCCGCGCCCCCCCGGGTGGTGGCGGCGGGCGGGGCAGGTCGTGGCGGGAGTTGGCGGTGGATCTGGCGGTGTTGGTGGGTGTGGCAGGGCTGGCGGTCACCCAGCCGGTGTTGGATCTGTTCGGGCGGAACCCGACGTTCTTCGTGGCCGGGGGGTATGCACGTGGCCAGATCGTCGCGTTCGCGCTCGTGGTCGCGTTCGTGCCGGCGTTGGTGGTGTTCATGGCGTCGGCGGTGCTCGGGTTGGCGGACCGGCGGGTGGGAAGGTGGATGCACGGTGGAGCGGTGGCGGGCTTTGCCGGCCTGTTCGGGTTGGTGGTGTGCCGGTCGGTGGGCGTGGACGGGCTGGTGCCGGCGCTGGCAGTGGCGGTCGTGGTGGCTTTGGCAATGGCAGCAGCGGAGTGGCACATGCGGTGGGCTCGACGGTTCTTTTCGTATCTGGCGGTGGGGAACGTTGCGTTCGTCGTGTTGTTCCTGCTGACGAGCCCGTCGGCGGAGTTGCTGACGAGTGCGTCCCACGCGGACACCGGCTCCGTGCGGATCCCGCCGCTGAAGGGCCCGGTCGTGGTGGTGGTGCTCGACGAGTTCCCGCTGACGTCGCTGCTGCGGACCGACGGGTCGATCAACGAGGTGCGCTACCCGAACCTCGCGGCGCTCGCCCGGGAGACGACATGGTTCCGCAACGCAGCCAGCGAATCTACGAAGACGCACGAGTCCGTGCCCACGATCCTCACCGGGCGACTCGACGGCAAGCTGCCGATCCTGCGGGACCATCCGCGGAACCTTTTCACGTTGTTGGGGGCCCGATACCCGGTCAGCCGTTACGAGCTGGTGACCGATCTGTGCCCCATGGAGGTGTGCGCCCGCCCGGGGCGGCCGCTGCGCCAGGCGTTGGACGACGCCTGGGTGGTGTATCGGCACCGGGTGCTGCCCACGGAGCTGCGCGATGGTCTGCCCGGCATCGATCACTCCTGGGGCAACTTCGGTGACGGCCTCGCGGGCGACGGTGCCCCGGTCCCGGAGGTCACCTTCCCTACCACGGCCAGCGGCGAGCCGGACGTGTTCGCTCGGATGCGACCCGTCTGGGCGACCAGCGAGGGACGAGCGCGCGGGCAGGCCGGCGTGCTCCTCAGCCACATCGACCTGATCGGTGCCGCCCCATCGCTCAACTTCATCCACGTGGCGCTGCCTCACCAGATCTACGAACTCACTCCCTGGGGCGGTATCAACACCGACCCCTGGACCGCCAAGACGCTCCCGCAGGAGCGGTCCAATCCCGGCTACAACTTCGTCTTCCGCGAGCTACGGGCACACCAGGTGCTGCAGACCGGTGCGGTCGACGGGATGGTCGGCCACCTGGTCGACCGGCTCAAGGCGCTCGGCGCCTGGGAGGAGGCGACCGTGGTGATCACCTCGGACCATGGCGTGGACATCACGCCACCCGGCGGCTTCAGCCGTGAACCCACGGCCGGGAACACGGATGAGCTGTTCCGTGTGCCCTTGTTCGTCAAGGCGCCGGGCGAGACCGCGGGGAAGGTGCGCGACGAGCCGGCGTCGACCGTGGACGTGCTGCCGTCGCTCGTGGACCTACTGGACATCGACACGGACTGGTACTTCGACGGTCACTCGCTGTTCGACGGCAGCCAGCCCAAGATCGACCGGCGGGTGACGAGCGACGTGGAGGCAGCCTTCGAGGTCGCAGGCCGCCACGCCGCGCTGTTCCCGCGCGGCGACGGCTGGGACGACCTGGCCGCCGTGGGGGTCGCCGAGGACCTGGTGGGGCGGCCGGTGACCGAGTTCGCGGTTGGTGCTCCCGGCGCCCTGTCGGTGACCTACGAGCGCCAGGACCAGCTCGCGAACCTGGATGTCGATTCGGGTCCGGTGCCGTATTCGCTACGCGGGCGGCTGCGGGGTAGCGACTCGACCCCACCGGAGCTGGTGGTGGCTCTCAACGGCACCTTCGCGGGTACGATCGGCGGCTACCGGCCCCACGGTGACGCCTGGCGGTTCAGCGGGGTGATGGCCAACTACTTTGTCGACGGGCCCAACGACGTCGTCGCCTACCAACTCGAACGCGTCGGCAACCGCGTCGTCCTCCACGAGGTTCCGTCAGCCTGACTTGCCACGCCCGGGCCGGGCGGTTCCCGCATCCCGTACCTGGCCGAGCCTAGCCTTAGCCCAGCGAGCGGTCAGCCCGCCACGCAGTCCCAGGTCAGGTACATGTAGCCGGGTTCGATGCCCAGCCGGGCCGAGGTAGCACCGTCCGCGACCACCACGAGGTCGTCGGCGATGACCGCGGAGAGCATGTCGGGCACATCGAACTCGGGTGCCCAGCGGCTCCAGGGATTCTGCCCCGCCGCCACCGCGTTCGCCAGCTCCGCCGTGCACAGCAGCTCGGTGGTGAACCCCTGGGCCCGCAGTCGAGCTGTCAGGTCGAAGCCGAAGCGCCAGAACACCGGCGTGTTGTCGCCGTGGAACTCGGGTTCCGTCGGCGGGGCCGTGTGGCCTTGGAGCACGGGCACCTGTAGGAGCAGGTGACCCCCGGGAGCGATCACCCGGCGCAGCTCGGCCAACGCCTTGTCGGTGTCCGGCACGTGCTCGAGGACGTGCGCGCACAGCATGACGTCGAGACATCCGTCCGGTAGCTCGATCGCCTGCAGATCGAGTTGCAGGTTGCCCTTGTGGGCACGCAGGTCGTAGTCACTCGTGCGGTAGAAGAACCACGTCGACATGGCGGAGCGGTACGGCTCCCGGAGCCGCGGACTGCACTCGATGATGCGCAAGGCGGGGCTCAGACCGACTCGGTTCGTGAAGCACCAATGCAGGAATCGGTCCCGCCCGTTGCTGCCACAGGCCGGGCACTGGTAGAGCTCGACGTGTTGCCTTCCGACGAAGGCCTCGCCGACCCACCTGCAAATGTTGCAGATCGCTCCGGTCGACCCGGGAAGGGGGAGCCACGGCGGGCACGCCGGATCGGGGTATGGGGCGACCGGAGCCGGCTCAGCGGCGAGGTGAGGAGCGGACGGAGGTGGATCGGCGGCGACGTGGGACGGCGGCGCGGGATCGACGACGTCCGGCTCGTCGTCGCCGAGGAGCCTTCGGCCGAGCTCGCCGACCTTGCGGTACGAGCGACCGGCGACGTTCCTCGTCGCGGCGCGCAGGTCTGGGGTCATCGATGATCGGCCTCCTAGTAGCCGGCGTTTGCGCCAGCGATGTTGCCACTCGCACCTAGATACGGCGTACCCCGCGACGTCAAGCGTCGGTCACGCGGTGCGCGTCCAGCAGTCGGCGAGCGGCCGTGGTGGGGGACAGGCGGCCCGCTCGGACGGCCTCCTCGGTGTCGGACCAACGCGTCGCCACCCGGGGATCATGACGGAACGAGTCGATGAGGTGTTCGCGGATCTCGTCCCACATCCACGCCACCGCCTGGCCGGCCCGGAGGCGGTCGAGCGCGTCGTCCTCACGGAGGTGGGCGATGAGCTTCTCGACGGCCGCCCACACCTCGTCGACACCCGTGCCCTCGAGAGCCGATGTGGCCAGCACGGGCACCGCCCAACCTGCGTGCGTGGGCCGGAGCAGGTGGACAGCCTGGCGGTAGTCGGCGATGGCTCGCCGGGCGGCCGGCAGCAGGTCGCCGTCGGCCTTGTTGACGACCACGA
>Ga0268386_10000242_pt1 | contig 32607 bp, 34 predicted proteins | sample RVTome_15_FD_200260 | JGI IMG/M metagenome (GOLD analysis project Ga0268386, IMG submission 200260) | Soil microbial communities from uranium-contaminated site in the Upper Colorado River Basin, Wyoming, United States - RVT150D86... ... | reverse complement strand
CGCCGCTCGCCCTCGGCCACCCGTCCTTCCTTGACGAGGCGGCGCCCGGCCGCGACGGCCTCCAGGATCGCGGGGGGCGTGGGCCCGATCCCCGCGGCCCGCTCGTGGGCCGCGAGCACCGCCGCCAAGTCGTCGGCGAGGGCGGCCGCGGTCGGATGGCGCTCCTCGGCGCTCTTGGCGAGAGCGCGGGCGACGATCTCCGGGAGCCGCCCGCTCACCCCCTCGAGGGGGACGGGGTCGAGGGGCGGCGGCTGGTCGTTGACGATCTTGAAGAGGACCTCGGTGGCCCCTTCCCCCTTGAAGGGCCGCCGGCCCGCGAGGAGCTCGTAGAGGATGACCCCGAGGGAGAAGACGTCGCTCCGGCCGTCGAGCTTCCTGCCCCTCACCTGCTCCGGGCTCATGTAGTGGACCGTGCCCACCATCATCCCGGCCTTGGTGAGCTGGGTCCCCCCGAGCTTGGCGATCCCGAAGTCCATGATCTTGACGGTGCCGTCGTCGAGGAGGCGGATGTTGCTGGGCTTGATGTCCCGGTGGACGATCCCGTGCTCGTGGGCGAAGGCGAGGCCCCGGCAGACCTGGATCACCACGTCCAGCTTCTCGGCGAGGAGCATCTCCTCCCCGGAACGGACGAGGCCCTCGAGGTCCACCCCGGGGAGCATCTCCATCGCGATGAACGGGACCCCCCGGTCCTCCCCCAGCTCGAACACGGTGACGATGTTGGGGTGCTGGAGACGGGCCGCCGCCTTGGCCTCGATCTCGAAGCGCCGGCGGCTCTCCTCGTCGAGGGTCCCCTCGACGGTGAGGGTCTTGACCGCGACCTCGCGCTCGAGGGCCTCGTCGAGGGCGCGGTAGACGTGGCCCATCCCGCCCTTGCCGATGCGCCCGGTGACGAGGTACCGCCCGACGGTGCGGCGGGAGCGGGCGTCCGACTTCTCGGGCAGCACCGCCCTACGCCTCGAACTTCAGGAGGACGACGGTGATGTTGTCCTCCCCGCCGTGAGCGTTGGCCTCCGCGACCAGGTCCCGGGCCGCCTTCTCGATGTCCCCGTTCGCCTCGCCGAGGACCCGCGCGATGTCCTCGTCGGGCACCATGGAGGTCAGCCCGTCGGAGCAGAGGAGGAGCACGTCGTCCGTCTGCATCCGCCGAGTCTGCATGTCGACGACGAGGTCGGCCTTGCCCCCGAGGGCCCGGGTGACCACGTTGCGCAGGGGGTGGCTCCGGGCCTGGTCGGCCGAGATCACCCCGCTCTGGATCTGCTCGTTCACCCAGGAATGGTCGCTCGTGAGCTGGGTGAAGGTCCCCTCGCTGAAGAGGTAGATCCGGCTGTCCCCCACGTGCCCGAGGTTGGCCACGTCGCCGTCCACGAGCACCGCCGCCACCGTGGTCGCCATCCCCTCGTACTCGGTCTTCTCCTTGGTCGCCTCGAGGACCTTGCGGTTCGCGTGGCGGATCGCGGTCTTCAGCCGGTTGCCGTCGTACGAGATGTTCTCGTCGAGGCCGAACGGCCAGGTGATCTCCTCGTCGCCCCCGGTCAGGCAGACGAACTCGTTGATCGCGTCCACCGCCACCCGGGAGGCGATCTCCCCGGCGGCGTGGCCCCCCATCCCGTCGGCGACCACGAAGAGCTTCTGCTCGGGGTTCATGAAGAGGCTGTCCTCGTTCCCCTTGCGCTTGCGGCCGACGTCGGTGACGGCCTGGTAGGAGATCCTCATGGGGTCACGCTCGCGGGGAACCGAGCTCCGCCGCGAGCCTCGTCACCCGGGGGTCGCGGGGGGCGAGGCGCTGGGCGGTCTCGAGGGCCTTCTGGGCCCGGAGGCGCAGGCCCTGGTTGTGGAAGAGGAGGGCGAGGTCGGCGAAGTAGCCCCCGTTCGAGGGGGCGAGCTGGGTGGCCTTCTCCAGGCACTGAATCGCCTCGCGGGCCGACTGGGGCCGCCGCCCGAGGGCCCGCCCGAGGGCGGCATGGTATTCGGCGTGTCCCGGCCCGTGGTGCGCCGCGGTGTGGAGGAGGGTCACCGCCTCGTCGTGCTCCCCCGCCTCCATCGCCCGGGTCCCCCGCTCGAAGGCGTCCCGGGCGATCTCCTCCGGGGTGCGGGGCTTGGGCTTCGTGCGCTCGGCGTCGTACTGGCGGCGGCTGCTCTCGTTGACCAGGGCGTTGAAGGCCATGGTGAGGTCCTTGAAGACGGACTGGGCCCTCTCCTTCTCCGCCGCGTCCAGGTAGCGGTCGGGGTGCCGCTCCCTCGCCAGCCGGAGGTAGGCCTGGCGGATCTCGGCCGCTCCCGCGGTGGGCGCCACTCCGAGGAGCTCGTAGTAGTCGGTCATCTCCGCCTAGCCCCGGCCCGCACCCGGCTCGCGCACGAACTTCTTGGCGTGCTTGCGGATCGCCTCGGGGACGTTCTTGTCGATGGCCACCGCCTTCAGGTCACGCGGGTTGAGGCGGGCGACGAGGCCCATCGAGATCGCGATGGGGGTGCGGGGGTTCTTCACGAGGTTGGAGACGACCTGGTACTTCTTCGTCCACTCGCGGTGCTTGCCGATCTTGCGGAGGATCTCGTCGGAGACGTTCTTCATGGCCGAGAACGACTCGATCTCCGGCTCGCTGAGGCGCGGGCTGCCGAGCACCGCGGCGCTCACGAGCCGGTTCGGATCGCGGACGAGCACCGCCCGCTCCTCGCGGCTGCCCTTGAGGGCGGTGATGATCTTCTCCGCGGAGTTCATCTTGTAGATCTTCTGGACCGTGTTGACCTTTTCCGTCTGGTGGCGCTCCTCGTCGGAGAGGTAGCGCACGATGGCCTCGTCCTCGCTGAGGGGAGCGGCCTCGAGCGGCACCTCCTCCGCCGGGCCGGGGGGCTCCGGGAAAGCCGCGGGGGGCGCGGGGGCGGCCGGCGGCTCCGCGACCCCGACCTTGAACGTCTCGCGCAGCTCCCGCAGGCGGCGGCGCTGGTCGTTGCTCAGCCCGGGGTTCGACTCGAGGGCCTCGAGCAGCGAGGTGCGCCTGAGCAGGCGCGTCTGGTTGATGACCACCAGCTCGGCCAGCTCCTGGGAGAGCGACGGGGCGAGGGTCTCGATCGCCTCGTCGGGGAGCGAGGTGTTCTGGAGGACGGCCTCGCGCACCTCGCGCTCCGGCCGGTGGGTCACCACCCAGGTCAGCACCGCGGGGGACGTGTCCCGGCTCTTCGCGATCGGGTGGAGCTCGGCGGCCGGGAAGCCCGAGAGGGACGCCCGGGACGCCGCCTGCACCTCGGCCTCGCGGTCGTGGACGAGGTCGGTCAGCAGCTCGAGCAGGTCCTCGGGCTTGAGGGGCAGCGCTCCCTGGGCCGCCATGAGACGGAGCTCCTTGGGGACCCCGCCTTGGCGAAACTGCTCGACGAGGGGGTTCGTGACCCGGGCTTCGCCCATGGCCTAGCTGCTGCGGGCGGCCTGCACCGTCGCCGCGTCCTGCACGAGCGAGGGCAGGCTGTCCCGGGTGATCACGATGTTGCGCCGGACCTCGCCGCTCCGGCCGAGGGGGACCCCCGGCCGGTCGTTCAGGGTGAAGAGGAGCCCGCCCGCGTTGCCCACGGACAGCACCAGCTCGCCCTCGGCGGCCAGGGTCTCGGTCTCGCCCTCGTTGAGCACCCGGTTGATCACGGTCTCCCCGTCGGCCGTCACCTGGACCCAGCAGCTCTGCTGCGCGGTCAGGGTGAGCACGAGCCGCCGGGGAAGCGGGGTCGCCGAGGGGACGGGGGTGGGAGCCGGGTAGACCCGGTCGCTCGCGAGGACGGCGGGGACCGCGGGCGAAGGCGGGGGCGACGCCTCGGGCGGCGTCCCGAAGCCGGAGCGGCGGTAGGACGCGAGGAGGACGACCGCCGCCACCGCGAGCACCCCCAGGAAGAGGGCTCCCGGCGGCGGAGACCAGCGCGGGCGGGCGGGCGGCGGCTTCTCGGGAAGCGCCTCCCCGTGGAGGTACTGGAACTCGGCCGCGACCTTCTCGGGGTCGAGCCCGAGGTGGCGCGCGTACTGCTTCAGGAACGCGCGCGGGAAGATGCCACCCGGGAGCACGTGGTGCCGGTCCTGCTCGAGGGCCTGGAGGAAGCGGACGCTGATCTTCGTCGCCTCCGCGATCTCGTGAAGGCTGATCCCTCTCAGCTCGCGCTCTCTGCGGAGGTTCTCGCCGAAGGACATTCTCGAGGTCTCGCCCGTCTGCCGCTCCCGGGTTGGAACCCGACGGAAAGGGGATTCTAAGCGACCACCGCGAGGGCTGTCAAATTTCTATGTCGCTGAATCCCTGAGGGTTCGGCTCAAAACGTCCTCCCCCCTCCCCCGGCCCCCGACCGCGCAAGGATGCCTCCGTTGTCGTGCGCCCTCCGCCCGCTGCGCCCACCGCGTTCCCTGCGTTGAAGGGCCGGTCCGCCGGTCAACCCTCCCGCAGCCGCTCCAGCACCTCGCCGGCCGCCGCCTGGACGAGGGGCGGCAGTCCCGGGCTCTCCGCCACCCGGACGAGGTCGCGCCTGACGAGGGAGCTGACCTGGGCGAGGGCGATGCCGAGGGGCGTCCGCGGCTGGAGGACGAGGGCGAGGCGCACCTGGTAGCGATCCGACCAGCGGGGCGACGCGGCCACCGCGTGCATGAGGGCGGGACGGACGTCCGCCTGGCGGAGGGCGACCACGAGGTCCTCCTCGCGCAGGCGGGAGTTGATCAGGGCCCCCTCCACGACCCGGGCCTCGGAGTCGGCGAGTAGACCGGGGAGGACCGACGGCGTCGCCACCTTCGCCAGGCCGACCCGGTCGCCGGTCCGCATGTCCCGCAGCAGCTCCTTCAGGCTGGCCTCGGCCCGCACCCGCACTCCCGCGGCCACGTAGGGAGCCGCGGCCACCTCGGCGAGGTCGCGCCAGTAGAGACCGGGGACGAGGCGGAGGGCGAGGGCCCGGGGGACCCGGGGGTGGAGGACGACCCGGGCCATCACCCGGAGGCGGTCCGACCAGGGTGGGGTGGCGCCGAGGAGCTCGAGGAGCTTCGTGGGGACCGCCCGCCGGAGGACGCCGAGGACGACCTGCTCGTCGGGATCGAGCCGCGCCAGGACCTCCCGCAGCCGACCGGGCTGCTCGCCGGCCGCCAGCAGCTCGCCGTGGAGACGGTCGATCGCGGCCGCCTCGTCCCGCTCCCGCGTCACCGCCCCCCCTCCCGGCGCCGGGAGGCCCCCGCCCGGGGTCGGGAGGAGGCCGGGTGGCTCGGGCTCAGCCCCCGTCCTCGGCTCCCCGGATCTGCTCGTGGACGTCGTGGAGCGCGAGCAGGATGTTGACGAGCCCGAGACCGCTCACCGCCCCCCGGGTGAAGGCCGAGAGGACGAACGCCCGCAGGGCGGGGTGGGGCTCCACGAGGTAGTTCGCGTCCCAGAACGGGGTCCACGGTATCCAGAGCAGGAACGCTCCTGCGAGCAGCGAGCAGACGATCGAGAGGATCGATGCCAAGCGAGATGCCGCGTCGAGCCGCGCCAGGCGCGGGGGTTACCGGGCCGAGAGCTCGCGGACCTTGTTCGCCACGTCACGGAAGTTGGCGTCCTGGCCGTAGAGCTCCGTGTAGAGACCCAGCGCCCGGTCGGTCTCCCCCGCCGCCTCGAGGGCGGTGGCGAGGTCGTAGCGCAGGCCCTGGTATTCGTCATCGCTCCGTCCGGGGGCGCCGAGGCCCCTCTCGAACCACTTGATCGCCAGCTTCGGCATCCCCTTCTCGAGGAAGCAGATCCCCAGCATGCTGCTGCACTCGAGGGCGCGGCTCTCGTCCTTGGCCGCGAGCTGGAACTCCGCGATCGCCTCGTCGATGAGGCCCATCTCCTTGTAGGCGATCCCGAGGTTGTAGCGGGTGTCGTAGTCCTCCTTCCCGAGCTGCTTGTCCACGCCCTTCTTGAACTCCTTGAAGATGTCGGCGAGGCCGGCGTCGCCCAGGTCGGTCGCGCCCGCCGCGGCCGGCTCCTCGGCCACCGCGGACTGGGCCCCGAACAGGTCGCCGAGCTCCGCCCCGAGGTCGATGCCTCCCTCGTCGACCGCCGGCGGCTCGAACGGCTCGGGAGCCGGCTCGGGCAGCTCGGAGTCGAGGCCGAGCTCGCTCAAGGGATCGTCGAGCGCGGACGGCTCCAGGGGAGGCGGCTCGGCCTCGAAGGGGGGCTCCATGTCCAGCGTGGGCTCGTCGACCAGGGAGGCCGCGTCCTCGAACGCCGGCTCCGGCTCGGGAGGGGGGGGAGGCGCGGGCCGGGAAGGCGCCGGTCGCGACGGAGCGGGGCGCGACGCCGCCGGCCGGGGAGGAGGCGCCGCCTCCGCCTCCTCCAGACCGAGCTCGCCGAGCTTGCGCGCGAGGGCCGGGTGTCCGGGGAAGCGGCCGGACAGCTCGGCGAGAGCTTCCCGGGCGTCGTCGACGAAGCCGAGGGAGACGTACGAATCGACCTCGTCCAGCGCCTTCTGGATCTCCGGAGGGACGCCCCCCTTCGCGGCGGGCGCGGCGGGGGCCGGCTTGGCCACGAGGGAAGCGCGCCTCGCGACGGGTGGGGGGGCGGCCGGCCGCGGGGTGATCCGCGAGGGCCGCGACGGAGCGGGAGCGGGACGGGCGGCCGGGGGGGGCTTGGGCGCCGGCCTCGGAGGCGGGGGGGGAGGGGGCTCCTCCAGCGGAGCATCCTCGAGTCCGATCGCGAGCTCGTCCTCCAGCGGAGGGGGCTCGGCGGCCCCCGGGGCGGCCGGCTCTTCCTCCTCGACGAACTGGCCGGTCAGCTCGTCGCCGCCCGGCTCGATGTCGAGGTCGAGGTTCTGCAGCTCCTCGGCCGCCGCCGCCTCGAGGGCCGGCTCCTCCAGCCCCCCCTCCTCCACCTCGAGGGGGATCTCCTCCTCGAAGGGCTCGAGGGGCGGCGCGGGAGCGGGAGCCGCCGCCCGAGCGGGGGGAGGCGCCGGCGGAGCGGCCGCGGGAGGCGGCGCGGGCGCGGGCGCGAGCTGGGCGAGCTCGGCCTGGTACGCGACTCCGGCCGCCCCGTCGTTCTTCAGGCGGGCGATCTCCACGAGGGCCCGGAGCTGCTCCACCGCCCTCTCGGTCTCCCCCTTTTCCTTGTAGACGTCCCGCAGCTCGAGACGGGCTTCCACGTTGTCGGGGAAGCGGGAGATCACCGCGTCGAACTGGTCGCGGGCCTTGTCGACGAGGCCGTACTTGCGGAACACCCGGCCTTCGGCCAGGTGCTCGCTGATGAACTCCTTGTCGTCCTCGCCGAGGGGGCCCGACAGCTCGATGGCGGCCCGGGGGGCCGCGGCGGGCCGGGCCGGGCTCGGGGCGGCCGGGGGAGCGCCCGGCGCGTCGAGGACCGGGAGGTCCTCCGGGGCCGCGAGGGTGAAGTCCTCCTCGAGCGAGCCGTCCGCGGCGGGAGGGGGCGTGGCGGGGACCGGGGTGGGGGCCGCCCGCCCCCCCGCCTTGGCCCGCACGAACTGCAGCTTGCTGCGGTGCTGCTCGTTGTGGGGCTCGAGGCCGACCAGGATCTCGAGGACGGACGCCGCCTGGTCCATCGCCCCCTGCTGGATGTAGGCCTCGACGATCTGCGAGTAGGTCTGGGCCACCAGCGCGTCCTTCCGGGACACCCGGTAGATCTCCACCAGCTTGCTGAGGCTCTTGATGTGGCCGGGGCTGCGCTGGATGATCTGCTGGAGGATCCCGGCGGCCCGGTCGGGGTCGCGCCTCTCGATCAGCTTCTCCACGATCGGCACGAACTGCTCGAAGGCGGCGTCGGCCTGTCCCTGCATCAGGAAGACCCGGCCCATCTGGGTCCGCGCGTCCTGGTCGGCCGGGTCCTGCTGGAGGAGCCGGCGCAGCAGGGTCTCGGCGTCGTGGGGCCGCTTGGCCCCCACGTAGGCCTCCGCGAGGCGCAACGTCACGTCGCGGTCGGAGGGGGCCTGGCGGGCCGCCTCTTCGAGGACCTGCACCGCCTTCTCGTAGTTCTTCTGGAGCAGGTGGATGCGGGCGAGCTCGGCGCGCAGGCGGGCGCTCTTCGGCTCGAACTTGAGCCCCTTCTCGAGGACCTGGAGGGCCTCGGCGAGGTGCCCCTTCTTGCCCAGCTCGTCGGCGATCCCGATGTGCTCCTCGACCGCCTTGGCCGAGTTCCCCTCGCGCTTGTAGAGGTCGGCGAGCTTGCCGCGGACCTTGAGGTCCGAGGGGTCGATGTCGGCGAGCTTCTTGAGGGCGTCCCCCGCCTCGCGGACCCGGCCCCGCTTGATGTACTCGTCGACCACCGCCTGGTACATGGCCTTGGCGTCCACCATCAGGCCCTGCTTGGTGTAGAGGTCGGCGAGGTTGAGGTAGGGCTCGAGGACGGTGGGGTCGTTCTTGTTGATCTTCTTCCAGACCGCGATCGCCTTCAGGTAGAAGCCGTCCCGGGAGTAGAAGTCCGCCACCTTCGCGTATTCGGTGTTGGCGGCCTTGACGTTGTTCAGCTTCGCGTAGAGGTCCCCGATCTTGTTGATGGTGTTCCAGTCGCGGGGGTTGTCGGCCACGAGCTGGCGGAGGAGCTCGATGGCCTTGTCGAAGCGGCCGGCCTTCTCCTCCTTGTCCGCGTCCTGCTTGAGCTTGACCGGGTTGACCTTGGCCACGCTAGTCCCGAGCGATGAAGCGGCCCCGTGCGGTCCGAAGGGTCACACCCGCGGCCCCGCGCCGCGGAACGTGCCCGGGTGGATGGAGGAGGGGCCGCGGCGGCCCCCCGCCTTCCGAGGGTCCGCGCCCGCCCCGCCCGGGTCGCGGGCGAAGCCGTAGCCGGGGTGAGGCTGCTCGCACCCGCGCATGATACCGTCTCGGGCGGCTTTCGCCACGATCGGGGCGGCGGCGACGGCGGGCGCGTCGCCCTTCGCCCGCCCCTTCTCCTCCCCCGGCCGGCCGGCGACCCGGGGCGCAGGCCCCGTCCTCGCAACGCATCCCGCAGCCGGGATCGATCCCACGGTGGACCAGCGCCGGCTCCGACCCGAAGCCCCCCTCATCGCCGCCTTCGAACCTCCCGGACCCCCCCGGGCCCTCCTCACGCCCCGAAAACGGCCTTCGGTCGGACGGCGCGGTCTCAGGCGCGCGCCGTCTCCATCCGCTTCTCCTTCATCCGGCCCGCCTTGCCCTTCCGCTCCCGCAGGTAGTAGAGCTTGGCCCGTCGCACGATCGCCTGCTTGACGACCTCGATCTTCTCGATGGTCCGGGCGTGGAGGGGGAAGATGCGCTCCACGCCCTGGCCGAAGGAGACCTTGCGCACGGTGACGGTGGCCCGGGCCCCGCCGCCCCGGAGGCCGATCACGACTCCTTCGAAGACCTGCACGCGCTCCCGCTCCGTCTCCTTGGTCTTCTTCCCCCGCCCCTCGTCCTTGACCTGGGTCTCCTTGACCCGCACGTGCACCCGCACGGTGTCGCCCGCCTGGAGGCGGGGCAGGCCCTTCCGGAGGTCCGTTGCCTCGACTGTCTCGATGGGATTCATCTCTCTCTCGTCCTATTCGTGAACTGCGGCGGCTTGGTTGTGCAGGGCCCGGGCGCCCGGGCCGATCTCGTCCTCGATCTCGCGGAGGAGGCGCTCGTCCTCGGGGGAGAGCCGGGCCCCCCGGAGGAGGTCGGGCCGCCGCTCCCGGGTCGCCCGCAGGGCCTCCCGGCGGCGCCAGCGGCGGACCCGCTCGTGGTCCCCCGAGAGGAGCACCTCGGGGACCGCGCGCCCCCGGACCACCGCGGGGCGCGTGTAGTGGGGCCAGTCCAGGATGCCGTCGCCGAAGGAGTCGGCGGCGGCGGAGCCCTCGTCCCCCAGGGCCCCCGGCAGGAGGCGCACCGTGGCCTCGACCACCGCGAGGGCCGCCACTTCCCCGCCGGTCAGCACGAAGTCTCCCAGGCTCAGCTCCTCCGCCCCCAGGATCCCGCCGACCCGCTCGTCGATCCCTTCGTAGCGGCCGCACAGGAGGAGGAGGCGGCCGAGGCCCGCGTAGCGCCGGGCGGCCGCCTGGTCGAAGGGACGGCCGCGCGGCGTGAGGACGGCCACCGCGTCCCGGTCGGTCCTCCCCTCGGGCCAGATCGCTTCGACCGCGCGGAGGATCGGCTCGGCCTTCATGACCATCCCCGGCCCGCCTCCGAACGGGGCGTCGTCCACCGTGCGGTGCCGGTCCCCGGCATGGTCCCGCAGGTCGTGGACGCGGAGGTCGACGATCCCGGACTCCCGGGCCCGGGCCACGATCCCCTCGGAAAGCGGGGCCTCCACCAGGCGCGGGAAGATCGTCAGGACGTCAATGCGCATGGCCGTCCGCGTATTCCGGCCGCTCGGCGACCAGGGTCCCCCGGGGGAGGTCCACCCGGCGGACGAAGGGAGCGGCCAGGGGGAGGAGCAGCTCGCCGCCCGGCCCGCGCACCACGAGCACGACCGCGCCCCCCCCGGTCTCCACGAGGTCGGCCACGGTTCCGAGGGACCCGCCCTCCCCGTCCTCGACCCGGAGGCCGCGGAGCTGGTGGTGGTAATACGAGCCCTCGGGGAGCGGCTCGAGGTCCTCCTCGGCGATCCGAAGCTCGAGCCCGCGGTAGCCCTCGGCGGCGTCGATCGAGTCCACGCCCTCGAGCTTGAGCACGAACCGTCCCTTGTGGGGCCAGCAGGAGGTGACCCGGACCTCGCGGGCGCTGTCCCCCGGGCCGGCGACCCAGGCCCGGCGGAGGGAGGGGAACCGGTCGGGGCGGTCCGAGAGCGGCTCGGTGAGCACCTCGCCGCGCCGGCCCTGGGGCTTCACCACCCGCCCGATGGTGACGAGGTCGCGGAACGCGCGGCTCAATCCCGGATCTCCAGCGTCCACCGCTCGCCCCGCCGCGCCGCCACCGCGTCGACGAGCGTGCGGAGGGCGGCCGCGGTGCGCCCCCCCCGGCCGATCACCCGGCCCCGGTCGGCCCGCGCCACCGACAGCTCGGCCACCCGGGCCTCCCCCGCGGCCCGCTCGCGCACCGACACGCGTCCCGGTTCGTCGACGAGGTAGCGGGCGAAGAGGGCGACGAGCTCCGTCATGGCCGGTCGGGGCTAGCTCGCGGCCTCGCCGGCCGTCCGCTTGAGGAGGCTCCGGACGGTGTCCGAGGCCCGGGCCCCCCGGCCGATCCAGTACCGGGCCCGCTCCCCGTCGATCTTCACCACCGCGGGGCTCCGCCGCGGGTCGTAGTGCCCGAGCACCTCGACGAAGCGCCCGTCCCGCCAGCTCCGCGAGTCCGCCACCACCACCCGGTAGTAGGGCCGCTTGGTCGTCCCCGTCCGCCGCAACCTGATCGAGAGCATCCTTGCCTGTCCTTCTCCTGCCCGCCGCGCCGGGCGCGGCGGAACCCTAACGGGCCTGGAGGCGGGCGGCGAGGCGCTTCATCGCCTTCCCGCCGCCCCCCAGGCTCTTCATCAGCTTCCTCGCCTGCACGAACTGCTTCAGCAGCCGGTTCACGTCCTCTACGCTCGTGCCGCTCCCCCGGGCGATGCGCTTGCGCCGGCTGCCGTTGATCACCGAGGGGTCCCGGCGCTCGCCCGGGGTCATCGAGTCGATGATCGCCACCGCCCGGCGGATCTCCCGCTCGCCGGACTCGACGTCGATCCCCTTGAGGGCGCCCCCCATCCCGGGGAGCATCGAGAGCACCTGGTCGAGGGGCCCCATCCTGCGGACGTGGGCCATCTGGTCCCGGTAGTCCTCGAGGGTGAACTCGCTGCGCCGGAGCTTCCGCACGAGCTCCTCGGCCTTCTCGCGGTCCACCGCCTCCTCGGCCCGGGCGATGAGGCCGAGGACGTCCCCCAGTCCGAGGAGCCGCCCCACCATCCGCGACGGCTCGAAGGGCTCGAAGGCGTCCACCTTCTCGCCGAGGCCCGCGAACTTCACCGGGCAGCCGGTCACCGCCGCCGCGGAGAGCGCGGCCCCCCCCCGCGAGTCGCCGTCGAGCTTGGTGAGGACGATGCCGGTGATCCCCACCCGGCGGTGGAACTCCTCGGCGCTCCGGACCGCGTCCTGGCCGGTGAGGGCGTCGGCCACGTACAGCACCTCGGAGGGGCGGGCCGCCTCCTTGAGGTCGGCCAGCTCGGCCATCAGCGCGTCGTCGACGTGGAGCCGGCCCGCGGTGTCCACGAGGACGAAGTCGTGGCCCAGGCTCTTCGCCTCGTCGAGGGCCGACCGGAGGATCGTCCGGGGGTCCGTCCCGTCGGGGTGATGGACCTTGAGCCCGGCCGCGGTCGCGAAGGCCCGGAGCTGCTCCCGGGCGGCCGGGCGCTGGACGTCGGTCGAGACGAGCAGCGGGTGCCGGCCCGCCCCGGCCAGCCACCGCCCGAGCTTCCCGGTGGTCGTGGTCTTGCCGGAGCCCTGCAGGCCGGTCAGGAGCACCACCGAAGGCGGACGGGGCGACGTCTCCACCCGGGGCGATCCGTCGCCTCCGAGGACGGCCACCAGCTCGTCACGGACGATGCGGAGCACCGCCTGGTCCGGGCTGAGGCTCCTCAGCACCTCCGAGCCCGTCGCCCGCGCCCTTACCCGCTCGAGGAGCTGCTTGACGACCCGGAAGTGGACGTCGGCCTCGAGGAGGGCGAGTCGCACTTCCCGGAGGGCGGCGTCGACGTGGGCTTCCGAGAGCGTCCCCTGGCCGCGCAGCGACCGGAAGATCCCCTGGAGCCTGTCGCCCAGAGCTTCGAACACGACGTCGTCACCTCGATCGCGGAATACGACGGGCCCCGCACGGCGATCGTGCGCGCTGGCAAGCCCAGGATAACGGACGATGATACCGGCCCCGCCGGCCGGTTGTCAAACCTAAAGGGCGGTGGCGCCGGGGGTTAGCGGGCTAGAACTCCCGCGAGATGGCGAGGAGGGTCGCCATCTTCGCGTTCGTCTCGCGCAGGCGGCCGGCGAGGGTCCGGCCGAAGGCCCAGAAGAACTTCGCGGCCAGGGCGGGGCGGCTCCGGACGAGGGCTTCGACCTCGGCGTGGGGGATCGACAGCACCTCGCAGTCGGTGTGGGCGATGGCGTGGGCCGAGGCGGGGCCCCCGTCGAAGAACTGCACCTCCCCGAAGAACTCCCCGGCCCTGAGGATCGTCAACGCCTCCTCGCCCACTCCCGGGACGACCTTGCTGATCCTCACCTCCCCCTCGGTGATCACCTGGAGCCGCCCCCCCGACTCGCCTTCGGTGAGGATGGAGGTCCCCTCCGGGTGCCGCTTGATCAGCCCCACCATGAGGATCTGGGCGAGCTCGTCGTCGTCGAGCTCGCGGAAGAGGGGAACGGTCTTGAGGAACTCCTGGATCATCTCGAGGATTCGGCGCTCCGCAGCTCATTGCCCACTGGCGACAGGCCGAGAGCAACCCCCCCGGCGCGTGGGCTGCTACACGCTCCGCAGCAGGTGGCCGAGCTTCTCCTTCTTCGTCTTCAGGTAGCGCCGGCTCGCGTCCGAGGGAGGGATCTCGATCGACAGGCGCTCCACGATCTTCAGGCCGTACCCCTCGAGGCCCACGAACTTCCGGGGGTTGTTCGTGAGGAGCCGGATCTTCTGGACGCCCAGCTCGACCAGGATCTGGGCGCCGATCCCGTAGTCGCGCTGGTCGGCCTTGAAGCCGAGGGACTCGTTGGCCTCCACGGTGTCCTGGCCCTGGTCCTGGAGCTGGTAGGCCATGATCTTGTGGACGAGCCCGATCCCCCGCCCCTCCTGGCGCAGGTAGAGGAGCACTCCCCGGCCGGCGTCCGCGATCATCTCGAGGGCCTTGTGGAGCTGCCCGCCGCAGTCGCACCGTGTGGAGGCGAAGATGTCCCCGGTGAGGCACTGGGAGTGGACCCGCACCAGGACCTCGTCCTCCGGCCGGATCTCCCCGAGGGCGAGGGCGACGTGGTGCTCTCCGTCGATCAGGCTCTCGTAGGCGTGGACGCGGAAGGCGCCGTAGCTCGTGGGGAGGCTGGCCTCGGCGATCTTCCGCACCAGGCGCTCGTGGCGCATCCGGTGCTGGATGAGGTCGCGGATCGTGATGAGCTTGATGCCCTGGGCGCGGCAGAACAGCACGAGCTGGGGCCCCCGGGCCATCGTGCCGTCCTCGTCCATGATCTCGCAGATGACCCCGGCCGGATAGAGGCCGGCTAGGCGCGCGAGGTCCACCGCGGCCTCGGTCTGCCCCGCCCGCTGCAGCACCCCCCCCGGCTGGGCCCGCAGCGGGAACATGTGGCCGGGGCGGGCGAGGTCGGCCGGCCTCGTCCGCGGGTCGATCGCGGCGAGGACGGTGCGGGCCCGGTCGGCCGCGGAGATCCCGGTGGTCGTCCCCTGCTTGGCCTCGACGGGGACGCAGAAGGCGGTGCCGAAGCGCGCGCTGTTCTCCCCGTCCTGGACCATCAGGGGGATGCGCAGCTCGTCCAGGCGCTCTCCCGTCATGGGCAGGCAGATCAGGCCCCGCCCGTATTTCGCCATGAAGTTGATGACGTCGGGGGTGACCTTCTCGGCCGCGACCGTGAGGTCGCCCTCGTTCTCGCGATCCTCGTCGTCCACCACGACGACCATCTTCCCGGCCCGGATGTCTTCGATGGCCTCGGGGATGGTGGCGAACGGCATGGCGCTTCCCTTCGGGCGGGACGAGCTCAGCGGCCGCGGGCAGCCAGGAGCCGCTCGACGTACTTGGCGATCACGTCGGCTTCGAGGTTGACCAGGCTGCCCGGTTGCGCGTCCCGCAGGTTGGTCACCTCAAGTGTATACGGGATGATGGCGACCGTGAAGGCGCCCCCCGAGATTCCCCAGACCGTGAGGGAGATGCCGTCCACCGCCACCGATCCCTTCTCGACGAGGTACCGCTCGAGGTCCGGGGGGGCCTCGATCACGATCTCGGCCGACTCGCCGAGGGTCCGGATCGCCCGCACCCGCCCGAGGCCGTCCACGTGCCCCTGGACGACGTGGCCGTCGAATCGGCCGTCCGCCCTCATGGGCCGCTCGAGGTTCACCCGCGCTCCCGGCGCCAGCCGGCGGTCGAAGGCAGTCCGCCGGAGGGTCTCCTCGGTCAGCTCGCAGGCGAAGCCCCGGGAGCTCGAGTCGACCGCGGTCAGGCAGCAGCCGTTCACCGCGACCGATCCGCCGAGGGGGAGGCCCCCGAAGAGCCCCCCGACGTCGATCCGGACGACGAGGACGTCCCGGCGGCGCTCGGCGCTCTCGACGGTCCCCGTTCCCTCGACGATGCCGGTGAACATCCCACGGACCCCCGGAGAGGCGGCGCTCGGGCTCAGCGCGGTGACGAGAGAGGGTACCAGACCTCGAAGAGCGGGGGCCACGGCCAGGGGAACCCGGCACCCTCGCGGCCGGAGGGGCTCCCCGGGCGGAGGCGCAAGGCATCCGCGACCGTCCGCGGGTCGCTCCCGCCGAAGGCCGGGCGGCTCCCCCGGCCCCCCAGGAGGAGCGGCCCGCGGAAGAGGGCGACCGCGTCCAGCAGGCGCGCGGCCAGGAACGAGCCGAGCGCCTCCGACCCGCCCTCGACCATGACGCTCCGGACCCCGCGGGCCCAAAGCGCCCGGAGGGCGGAGGCCGGGTCGAGCCGTTCCCCCCGCGCGGCCACGGACAGGACCGCCACCCCCGCCGCCTCGAGGCGCCGGCGGCGGCGGGGGTCGGCGCGGCGGCCGCACAGCGCGACCACCGGCGTCCCCGGCCGGCACGAGCGCACCAGCCGGCTCGCCGGCGGCAGGCGCAGCCGGGTGTCCATGACCACCCGGGTGAGCGGACGCCGGGTGCGGGGCGACGGCAGGAGCAGGGGGTCGTCGGCGAGCACGGTCCCGATGCCGACGAGGACGGCGTCGTGGAGGCGGCGGAGCCAGCGCGCCTGGGCGCGCTGGGCCGCGCTCGTGATCCACTTCGAGTCTCCCGTCGCGGTGGCGATCCGCCCGTCCAGGGTGAGGGCCGCCTTGAGGAGAACGAACGGCCGGCCCCGCCGGGCGGAGACGAGGAAGCGCTCGTTCAGGAGGGCGGCCTCCCCGGCCCGCACTCCCTCGGTGACCGCGACCCCCGCCCGTCGCAGGAGGGCGAGCCCGCGCCCGTCGACCCGGGGATCGGGGTCCCGCAGCGCCGCCACCACCCGCCGAACCCCCGCGTCGCGGACGAGGGCCGCGCAGGGAGGGGTCCGGCCGAAGTGGGCGCAGGGCTCGAGGGTGACGTAGAGGGTGGCCCCCCGCGCCCGGACCCCCGCCTCCGCGAGGGCCACCACCTCGGCATGGGGCCCGCCGGCCCGGGCGTGGAAGCCCTCGCCCGCCACCCGCCCCTCCCGGACCACCACGCAGCCCACGGCCGGGTTCGGGTTCGTCTCGCCCAGTCCGCGCGCGGCGAGGGCGAGGGCCCGCCCCATCCAGCGCTCGTCGTCCGTCACGACGTCCCCCGTCTCCGTGCCTCGCGACCCTAGCCGCCGACCAGGCCGTCCGCGAAGGCGGCCGCGTCGAACGCCAGGAGGTCGTCCGTCGTCTCGCCGACCCCCACGTAGCGGATCGGCACTCCCAGCTCGCGGACCACCGCCACCGCCACGCCTCCCTTCGCGGTCCCGTCCAGCTTCGAGAGGACCAGGCCGGTCACCGAGCCTGCCTTCGCGAACTCCCGCCCCTGGAGGAGGCCGTTCGCCCCCACGGTGGCGTCGAGGACGAGCAGGGTCTCGTGAGGAGCCCCCGGCACCTCCCGGCCGGCGACCCGGTGCATCTTGGCCAGCTCCGCCATCAGGTTCGCCTTGGTGTGCAGCCGGCCCGCGGTGTCGACGAGGACCGCGTCGAGGCCGCGGGCCCCCGCCATCCGCAGGCCGTCGGTCAGGACGGCCGCCGGGTCGGCCCCCTCCGGCCCCCGGTGGAAGGCGCTGCCCGTGCGCCCGGCCCAGACCGCGAGCTGCTCGGCCGCGGCCGCCCGGAAGGTGTCGGCCGCGCACAGCAGCACCCGGCGCCCCTCCGCGATCCAGGCCGCGGCCAGCTTGCCGATGGTCGTGGTCTTGCCCGCCCCGTTCACCCCGACCACGAACACCACCCAGGGCCGGCTCGAGAACGGCCGGACCGGCGATGGCCGGTCGAGGGCGCGGCGGATCTCTTCCCTCAGCACCTCGCGCATCCCCTCGAGGCCCCGGCCGGAGAGCTGTCGGCTGCGGGCCCGGAGCACCTCCATCGCCTCTCCCACCGCGGGCAGGCCGAGGTCCGCGGCGAGGAGGGCCTCCTCGATCGACTCGAGGGCGGCGGCGTCGAGGGGCCGCCGGCCCCGCACCACGTCCTCCACCGGCATGTCGAGGACCGCCCGGGTGCGGCCGAGGCCGTTCCGCAGGCGCTCGAGGAAGCCGGGGGGCCGGCCCGGCGGGTCCGTGCTCACAGCTCCGCGTCGAGCGCCTGCTGGGTGAGCGCCGAGTGGTGCACGGCCAGGGAGAGGTGGGCCTCCGGGGAGAGCCTCACCACGAGGTAGTAGCCGTCCCGGAGGGGCCGGAGGATCACCGTCCCCCAGGCGTAGCGGCACATGATGTAGCCGATGCGCCCGGCCGCGTAGCGGGCGGTGGTGCGCTGGGCCGTCGCGAGGCCGATCCCCTGGTAGGCGCCGATCAGCCGGTAGCGGTCGTCGCGGGTCCCCGCCTCGACCACCACCTCGCCCTGGGCGTCGAGGAGGAGCGCGGCCTCCGCTCCCGCCACGGAACGGAGCAGCCGCTCGAGAAGGAGGAGGTAGGGCACCTCAGGCGCGCGGCGCGGGGATCGGAGCCATCGGCGAGGACCGCGGACCTCGGGGGCTTCCCTAGCGGGGCAGGTCCCGGAGGACCTCGTTGGCCCGCCGGCCCACCGGACCCACCGCGTCCTTGCGGGCGGCCTCCTCGAGCCTCTCCCGGGCCTCGGTGAACCGGCCGACCCGGAAGTACGCCTGGCCGAGGGCGAGGTGCAGCGCGGGGCTCTCCGGCGCCTCCTTGAGCCCGGCCTCGAGGTTGGCCACCGCCTCCTCCGGCCGGCCGAGGGCGAGGAGGGAGTCGGCGAGGCCGAGGTAGGCGTCGACGTATTCCTTGTTCCGGCCGATGCTGGTCTGGAACCAGTTGGCCGCCTCGGGGTACTTCTTCTCCTCGAAGTAGGCCTGCCCCAGGTTGCGGGACGAGATCTCGGGGGTCGGGTTCGTGGGATCGCCGAAGGCGGCGAGGAACTCCTTCTTCCCTTCGTCGCGGTCCCCCGAGAGGATCAGCACCGTCCCGAGGTCGTTGCGCACGTCCACGTAGAACGGGTTCAGCTCCAGGGCCTTGCGGAACTCCTGGATCGCGTCCTTCCACTTCCGCTTGGCCGCGTAGGCCTGGCCGAGGCCCTTCCTGACGTAGGGGTTCTTCGGGTCGAGCTTGGCCGCCTTCTCGAAGTCCTGGAGGGCCATGTCGAGCCGGCCCTCCCGGAGGTGGGTGAGGCCCATCGCGAACCGGGTCTCCGCGTCGGCCTCCTGGGTCCGGGCGGGAGCGGCCGGGCTCACGGACAGGGCCAGCGCCAGGCCCAGGGTCGTCATCCTGCTCGTCGTGGTTCTCCTCATTCCTTCCTTCACGCGGAGGGCGCGGCGGCCGCGGGCACCGGAGCGGGCGCCGCCTCGACCTGGCGGGCGGCCACCGAGGCCCTCCGGGCCTTGGCCGGGGTGAGGTCGCCCGCCTGGGCCGCCCGCTCGAACGCGTCCACGCACGGGGGATCGAACTTCTTGCCGGACAGGAACTTCAGCCGCGCGATCGCCGCCTCGTAGGTCATCGCCCTCGAGTACGGCCGGTCGGTCGTCATCGCGTCGAAGGCGTCGGCCACGCTCACGATCCTCCCGAGGAGCGGGATGTCGTCGCCCTTGAGGCCGTCGGGGTAGCCGCTGCCGTCCACGTTCTCGTGGTGCATGAGCCCGGCCCCCGCCATCTCCTTGAGGAGGGGGACGGCCTCGAGGATGTGCAGCCCCTTGGCGGGGTGCTGTTTCATGATCTCGTACTCCTCCTCGGTCAGGGCGGCCGCCTTGCGCAGGATCTTGTCCTCGATCCCGATCTTCCCCACGTCGTGGATGATCCCGGCCAGGTGAACGCGCTCGACCTCCTCGGGGGACATGCCGAGGTGCTTGGCGAGCACCATCGAGTAGTAGGCGACCCGCTCGGAATGGCCGCGGGTGTAGGGGTCCTTCTCGTCGATGGCGTTGGCGAGCATCCGGATGGAGCCCATGAACAGCTCCTTGTTGGTCGTGGCCGCCTTGCGGATCTCCTCGATGGACTTCTGGATCTCGTCGCCCATCTGGTTGAAGGCGTCGGCGAGGACCCCGACCTCGTTCTCGCTCCGGATGTGGACCCGCGTCCCGTAGTCGCCGCCGGCGAGTCGCCGGGCCCCGTCGGCCAGGCGCTGGATGGGCCGGCTGATCTGCCCGGCGAAGAGCACCCCCAGGACCACCGCGACCACCGTGACGAACGCCACCAGCCCGAGGGACTTGCGGAGCATGTCGGTGGCCGCGAAGTAGGCCTTGCTCTCGTCGACCTGGACGATCACCCCCCAGCCCGAGTTGTCGGGGACGCGGTAGTAGGTCCCGAGCATCTTGATGGCGCCTCCCGGGGCGGGGATGGCGAAGGGCATCGTCGCCCCGATCCCCTTCGACTCGAGGAATCCCCGCACGATGTCGAGCTTCGAGACGTCTGCCCCCAGGGGGACCGTCCGGTCGGAGTGGGCGATCGTCCGGCCCCGGCCGTCCACCAGGTACACCTCGAAGAGCTGCTCCCCCGCCTGCTCGGTCATCCTCCAGACCGGCAGCAGGCTGCCCACCGCGAGCACGACCCCCTCGACCACGTCGCCGTGCTTGATCGGCTCGGTGATGACGAGCACGGGCTCCTGGAGGGAGGTCGAGATCAGGGGGTGCCCGGTCATGGGCGTCCCCTGCAGGCCGCGGTAGAAGCCCTCGTAGAGCACCTGCTGGATCGGGGGCTCCTGGAGCTGGACCCCCGCCCACGGTCCCACCCCCGACGTGTCGACCACGCTCACGTAGTTGAAGCGGCTCGTCTCGCCGAGGTAGCGCTCGAGGGCCTTCTGGTTGCGGATGTGGGCGAGCCGGGTCGTGACCGGGATCATCCCCGCCTCGACCTCCATCGTGCGGGCGATCGCGGATACCTGGGAGCGCAGGCTCTCCACGTAGATCGCCACCTGCTGGGAGAGGCTGCGGGCCATGTCGAGCTGGAACGCCCGCTGGTTGTACTGGAGGTCGGCCCTGCTCCGGGAGACCAGGTAGTAGGAGGTCCCCACCAGGGGGACGACCCCCACGATCAGGAGGAGGACGAGGAGGGAGGCGAGGATCCTCCCCCGCCGGCGGCGCGGGGAGGCCGGGGGGGCGGGCTCAGGCTTCACCGGCCGCCGCCCCCGCCGCGGCGTCGGGTCGGGCCGCGCCCGTGACCTCGAAGACGCCGACTTCCCTCTCCTTGCCCTTGAGGGTGAAGCTCCCCAGGCTGCGGCACTCGAAGAGCCCGGCCACCATCTCGTGGGTGTTCTGGCCGATCACCACCATCCCCGGCTTGGCCACCGAGCTCTCCAGGCGGCTCGCGGTGTTCACGGTGTCCCCGAGCACCGTGTACTCCTTCTTGTTGATGCTGCCGATCTCCCCCGCCACCGCCTTGCCGCTGTTGATCCCGATGCGGATGCGGAGGTGAGGGCCTTCCTTGCGCTCGGAGTTGAACTCGGCGAGGCGCTCCTGCATCTCGAGGGCGGCCTTGATCGATCGGGCCGCGTGGTCGGGCATGTCGAGGGGGGCGCCGAAGACCGCCATGATCGCGTCGCCGATGTACTTGTCGAGGGTCCCCTCGTAGCGGAAGATCACGTCGGTCATCCGGGAGAGGTAGTCGTTGAGGAAGAGGGCCACCTGGGAGGGGCTCATCTTCTCCGACATGGTGGTGAAGCCCACGATGTCCGCGAAGAGGATCGAGACCTCCTTGACCTCGGGGACCCCGAGGGCCGCCCCCTGGGAGTCGGAGGTGGCGAGGATCCGGCTCGTCACCTGGGGGGAGAGGAACCGCCCGAGCCGCTCGCGCTTCTTCTCCTCGGCCACGATCTTCTGGTTGAGGCGCGCCCGCTCCACCGCCACCGCCGCGTAGTTCGCGAGGGCGGTCAGGAGGTCGAGGTCGTTCAGGGTGAAGCAGTTCGTGAGCATGGGCGAGTCGACGTGGATGATCCCGATCACCTGGTCCTTGTTCCACAGGGGGGCGCACATCGCGCTCCTGATCCCGTGGAAGCGGATGGAGTCGCCCGCCCCGAACCGGGGGTCGACCATGGCGTCGGAGGTGAGGATCGACACCCGGTCCTTGATGACCCGGTCGGTGATCGTCTTGGAGACGGTGATCTTGCCCTCCGCGCCCGCCCCGTCCTTCTTGTGCTTCACCACCATGGGCACCAGCTTGCCCTCGGGCTCCTCGTTCAGCATCAGGAAGCCCCGGTCGGCGGGGATGTGGTCGAAGACGATGTCCATGACCTGGTGGAGGACCTCCTCCACCGGGCGCACCGCGATGAGGGTCTCCGCGACCTTGGTCAGCACCTTCAGGATCCGGTTGGACTTTTCGATCTCCTGGACGTCCACCGCGGGGGGCTTCTTGGGGTCGACCGCGGCGGGGAGCGGGGCCTCCCCGGTCTGGAGGAGGCGGCTCAGCTCCCCGACGCTCCGGATGATCGTCCCCGCTTCTTCCGAGAGGGGTTTCTCCTCGTCGAGGACCACCTTCCCCTCGAGGGCCTTCGCGAAGGTGAGCAGGAACTTGCCGAGGAGGATCTTGTCCCCGTCGTTGAGGAGCGCTTCCACCACCTGAGTCCCGTTCACCTGGGTGCCGTTTTTCGACTTCAGGTCGACGATCCGGACCCCGTCCTCGTCGGCGGTGATCTTGGCGTGGGTCCGCGAGATCCCGAAGTCCTTCAGGACGATCTGGCAGTCGGGAGACCGCCCGATGACCACCTCGCCGTTCGTGAACGTGTACGTCTGGGGAGTCTCGCCGTCCTGGTAGCTCAACCGATACATGGCGCTCGCCGGGGCGCACTCGTCCCCGATAGTCTCTGAGTGTACACCGTTTTCGGCGTCTACTCCCTCTTGAGACTGCGGAGCATCAGCTGGTCGACGGCCTCCCGCGGGGGCTTGCCCTCGTAGAGGACCGCTCGCATCTGCCGGGCGATCGGCATCTCGATCCCCGCCGCCTCGGCGAGGGCGCAGGCGGCGCGGGTGGTGCCGACCCCCTCGGCCACGAGTCCCGAGGTCGCGTCGACGAGGGTCCGGCCGGCCCCGAGGGCCTGGCCCACCCGGCGGTTCCGCGACAACGAGCCGGTGCACGTGAGCACGAGGTCGCCGAGCCCGGCCAGGCCGGCCAGGGTCTCGCTCCGGCCCCCGAGGGCGACCGCGAGGCGGGTGATCTCGGCCAGGCCGCGGGTGACGAGGGCGGCCACCGTGTTGCTGCCGTAGCCGAGGCCGTCCACGATCCCCGCGGCGATCGCGATGACGTTCTTGAGGGCTCCCCCGAGCTCGACCCCCACGACGTCGTCGCTCGAGTAGACGCGGAACGCCCGGGTGGACAGCGCCCGCTGAAGGGCCTCGGCCACGTCGGCGACCGACGAGGCCACGACCACCGCCGTGGGGAGCTCGCGGGCCACCTCGATGGCGAAGGAGGGGCCGGAGAGCACGGCCAGGGGCACCCCGGGCAGCTCCTCGCCCGCCACCTCGGTCATCCGCCGCCGGCTGTCGATCTCGATCCCCTTGGTCGCCGACACCGCGACCGTCCCCGCCGGCCAGACCCGCCGGGCCTCCCGGCAGACCGCGCGGAAGGAGGCCGAAGGGATCGCGACCAGCGCGATGCCGGCCCCGGCCAGGGCGGCCGCGGGCTCGCTCACGACCCGGAGACCGTCCGGGATCCGCACTCCCGGGAGGCGGGCCTCGTTCGCCCGGCTCGCTTCGATCGCCCGGGCGCGGGCGGGATCGCGCACCCACTGGCGCACCTCGTGACCGGCCCGGACGGCGTGACCGGCGAGCGCGGTGCCCCAGGCTCCCCCCCCGAGGACGGCGATCGTCGAGCCCCCGGTCCCGCTCACGCCCGGCCGCTCGAGGCCCCCCCGCCCACCCGGCTCTCCGTCCCCTGGACCAGCCGGCGCAGGTTCCCGCGGTGCTTGCAGGCCACGAGGGCGGCCAGGAAGGCGGCGCACCACGCGACCGCGGGCGGGCTGCCGAGGACGAACGCGCCGGCGGCGAGCGCCCCCGCCCCCGCGACCGAGCCGAGCGAGACGTAGCGGCTCGCCGCCGCGGTGGCCGCGAAGACGACGACGGCGACGGCGGTGGCCGCGGGAGCCAGGGGAAGGAACGCGCCGGCCCCGGTGGCCACGCCCTTGCCGCCCTGGAAGCGGAGCCAGACGGGGTACATGTGGCCCATCACCGCGGCCACCGCCGCGAGCGGCGCCACCGCGCTCGGGGGCGGCTCGAGCAGGCTCGCCCCGAGGGCCACCGCGGCCCCCTTGCCCGCGTCGAGGAGGAAGGCGAGGAGGCCCGCCGCCTTGCCGGCGGTGCGGAGGACGTTGGTGGCCCCCACGTTGCCGCTCCCCTCCCGCCGCACGTCCGCCACCCCGAACCACCGGGCCACGATGAAGCTGAACGGCACCGAGCCCACCAGGTAGGCCGCGCCGAGGAGGCCGAGCAGGCGGAGCATCGGAGAGTGGGAAGTATACCGCCGCCCTCCGCGGCGGGATCCGCGCGGGTCGGCCGGACCATTCGACCCCGCGCCGCACGCGGCGCACCCATCGGGAACGACCGGGGGGCTAGGGACGGCCGCCCAGGGCGAAGCGCTCGAGGGGCGTGTACACCGCGCCGCCGGGCCGCAGGTCGCTCCGCACGAGGGCCAGCTCCGCGAGCGGCGTCTCTCCGAGCTCCACCGCGGGCAGCTCGGGCCGGGGCGCCCGGTCGCGCCAGCGGCCGAGCGTGAGGTGCGGCGCGAAGGGGCGCGTCTCCCGTGGGAAGCCGGCGGCCACCGCGGCGGCCTCGCACGCGGCCTGGAGGGACAGCACCGGCTCGGGGAGGTCGATCCCGAGCCAGAGGACCCGCGGGCTCCCCCGCTCGGGGAACGTCCCGACGCCGCGGACCGGCGCCTCCACCCGGGGGCAGCGGGCCGCCGCCGGCCGCAGTGCCTCGCGCAGCTCCTCGAGCTGCCCGGGGGAGGCGGGGCCCAGGAAGCGCAGGGTCAGGTGGACGCCCTCGGGCCGCACGAAGCGCAGGCCGGGAACGCGCGGCTCGAGCTCCGACATCAGGCCGGCGAGGGCCGCCCGCAGGCCGGGGGCGAGCTCCAGGGCCACGAAGGCGCGGACCCGGGCCGACGGGCTCACAGCGGGGGCAGGCCGAGCAGGCCGCGCCGGAGCATCTCCAGGGCGACCTGGGTCGCCTGGAAGCGCACGCGCTCGCGACCGCCCGGGTAGAGGGCCCGGCGGACCCGGGTCCCCGCCGCCCCGTCGATCGCCACGAACACCAGGCCCACCGGCTTCTCCGGCGAGCCGCCGTCGGGCCCCGCGATGCCGGTGATGCCGACCCCCACGTCCGCCCCGGCCGCCCTCCGGGCCCCCGCCGCCATCGCCGCGGCCACCTCCTCGGAGACCGCCCCCGCGTCCCGGATCAGCTCGGCGGGGACGCCGAGCTCCTCGGTCTTGGACCGGTTCGAGTAGGTGACGAGCGCGCGCTCGAGGAAGGCGCTCGCCCCCGCCCCGTCGGTGAGGCGCGCGGAAAGGAGGCCCCCGGTGCAGGACTCGCCGAGGGCCAGGCTGAGCCCGCGCTCGCGCAGGAGCCCGGCCACCACCTCGGGCAGCTCGCGTCCGTCCTCGCTGAAGATGCGTCCGGGCAGCGCCGCCCGTATCCCCGCGGCCAGCGCCTCGATCCGCGCCTCGGCCTCCGCCTTCGAGCGGCCCTCGGCGGTCAGGTGCAGCTCCACCTGGCCGGCCGCCCCGAGGATCGTGGTCCGGGGGTTGGTGAACGTGCGGTAGACCGGGGCCGCCGCCTGGTCCACGTCGCTCTCGCCCATGGCGGCGATGCGCAGGACCCGGGTCCGGAGCACCACCTCTCCCGCCCGCTCGCGGAGGAGCGGGAGGACCTGCTCGGCGAACATGGGCTTCATCTCGCCGGGGGGCCCCGGGAGCAGGAAGAGGAGCCTCCCGGCCACGTCGACCCACTGCCCGGGGGCGGTGCCCCGCGGGTTCGGGAGAACGGTCGCCCCCTCGATCACGTCGGCCTGCTTCTCGTTCACCGGGGCCATGTGCCGGCGGAAGCGGGCGAACCGCCCCCGGAGGGCCTCGAGGATCGCGGGGTCCCGGCGGAGGCCGCGCCCGAGGGCGGACGCGGCGGCCTCCCGGGTGAGGTCGTCCTCGGTGGGACCGAGGCCGCCCGTCGCGACCACGAGGTCGGCCCGGGCGAGGGCCCCCCGGAACGCCGACTCGAGCAGCGGGCCGTCGTCGGCCACCGTCGCCCGGGCCGCCACCTCGATCCCCGCCTCGAGCAGCTTCCCGGTCAGCCAGAGGGTGTTGGACTCGGCGCGGAGCGGGCCGAGGAGCTCGCTGCCCACCGCGATCAGCTCGGCCCTCATCCCCTCACGCGGGCCAGACGAGGAGCATCACCCGCAGCAGCAGGTTCGCGTAGATCCCCGCCATCACGTCGTCGGCCATGATCCCGACGCCGCCGGGCAGGCGCTCGAGGTCCCGGGCGGGATACGGCTTCACCACGTCCGTCAGGCGGAACAGGAGGAAGCCGAGAACGGCGGTCGTGAGGGTGAAGGGGTGCAGGAGCAGCGACACCCACTGCCCCACGACCTCGTCCACCACCACGATCCCCGGATCCTTGGCCCCCGCCCGGAGGGCCACGTGGGTGGCCGCGAGGGTCCCCGTCACGAGCACGGCGGCGACTACGAGGAGCTGGCCCGGGACCGTGAGCCGCTGCATGGGCCAGAAGAGCAGCAGACCCACCGCGGACCCCGCGGTGCCCGGGGCGAAAGGCGAGTAGCCGGAGCCCGCGCCGGTCGCGAGCGCCCGGGCCCCCCGGGAAAGGAGACCGGTCCATCGGGTCGACATTGGCCGGATCATACCCTCTGCCGGCCGGCGCTCGAGCCCGGACGGCGACGGGACCGTTCGCCAAGGGATGTCGGACGGTCGGGCAAGGTCAGCGCCGGCGCAGCCGGCCCTCGGGGTCCCGCGGCGCCGCCCGCACGGTGTCGGAGTGGGCGACGAAGACGCGGCCGGGACCGCCGCGGGCGGGACGCAGGTGCTTGCGCCGGGTGACGTGCACGTCGACCTGCGCCTCTCCCCGGGCCTCGCTGAAGAACGCCGCCACCTCCGCCGCCTCCCGAAGGTCCGCGGCGGAGGCCCGGCCCTCGTCGTCCCGGAGGACCACGTGGGCTCCCGGAACGTCCCGGGCGTGGAACCAGAGGTCCTCGGGCCGGGCCATCGCGAAGGTGACCTGGTGGTTCTCGCGGGCTCCCCGGCCCACGAGCAGGGAGAGCCCCCGCGAGGTGAGGTAGCGCCGCGGCCCGCCCCGCTCGCGGCCCGCCGCCTGGTCCGGCTCCCCGGGCGGGGGTCCGAGGGCGTCCACGTCCCGGGCCGCGAGGACCGCCGACTCCCGGCGACGCGCCTCCTCGAGGGCCGAGCGCGTCTCGGCGAGCCGCAGCCCGATCTGGCGCCGGGAGCGCTCGATCCGCCTCGCCCGGTCGAAGAGCCGGTCCGCGTTCGCGGGGGCGGGGAGCCGCGGGTCGAGCTCGAGGCGGAGCGTCCGCTCGGGCTCCCAGGGATCGGGCACGTCCGCCGAGGTCGCCCCGGGCTCGACGCGCCCCGCGAAGGCGAGGAGGGCCTCCCCCTGGCGCCGGAGCCGCCCCTCGTCGGGGAGGCCTTCGCGGTCGCGGCCGAGGTTCGCCTCGAGCTGCCCCAGCCGCCGCACCTGCCGGCGGGCCTCGTCGAGGGCGCGGCGGCGCCGCCTCTCGAAGCGGGCCCCCCGCAGACGAGCGCCGAGGAAGAGCGCGGCCGCCTCGCTCCACGTCCCTGGGTGGAGCGCGGTGGACCCCGGCCGCTCGACGGCGACGGGGAGGAGGACCAGAGCGCCCGGCGCCCCGAGGTCGGCGTCGTGCCAGGAGCCCGGGGGGCCGGGGGCGAGGAGGGTGGGCGTCGGCTCGGCCAGGCGCGCGCGGAGGGCGGCGAGCGACGCGGGAGAGCCGTCCAGCTCCCGGGCGAGGGCCGGGCCCAGCCCCGGACAGGCCGCGAGCAGGGCCCGGGTTGCGGTGCGTCCCGTCCCGGCCGCGTTCGCCACCGCGGCCTCCAGGTCCGCGGGGGCCACCCGGTCCCACTCCCGCTCGGGAGCGGCCGCCGGCGGCGGCCAGGCCGCCGGTCCCTCTCCGATCGTGGCCACGGGGGAGCCCTCCCGGGCCAGGGTGAGGGCCGGCGCGGGCCCGGAGAGACGGAGCACGAGCGAGCCGCCTCCCGTCTCGACGACCAGGGTGCGCTCCCCGGGCACTCGGGCGAGGGAGAGGACCCGCGCGCCGTCGAGGTGCTTGCGGAAGACCAGGTGGGCCTGCCTCGTCCGCCCGGGGACGACCTCCCCCGCGGCCTCCCCCGCGAGCCGCCGCGCCTCGTCCCGGCGCACGCGGTAGATCCCGGCCGTCCCCCGGCCCGCGTCGACCCAGAGGCGGTGCTCGTGGTCGCCCGAGACCTCGAACGCCAGCGCGTTCGCGGCGACCGCGCGCGAGCGGCCGAGGTGCCGCCCCACGAGGAGCGGACCGAGCTCACCCAGGAGGCGATCGAGGGTGAGGGCGTCCATGACCCGTCGGGGAGCCGCCTTCCCGGCCGGCCCGCCGCTCCGGCGGGGGCCGGTGGCTCAGCGCTTCAACACCCGCATGCGGAACAGGCGGTCGTGGGCCGCCCGCCGCGCGGGATCGAACAGCATCGGGACGAGGCCCAGGCCCGCGAGGAGGACGCCGAGGGCCCCCGCCGCCGCCCGGACGAACGCGAGGACGAAGCCGGGCGGCCCGCCCGCGTGATCGACCACGCGGAGGCCGATCGCCATCTTGCCCGGGGTCTGCCCGGTCGCCCCGGTGAAGTAGCCCCCGTACACCAGGCCGAGGAAGGCCAGGTAGGCGAGGAGCCAGGGCCAGGCCGGGAGGAGGCCTTCCAGCGAGACGCGGGCGGCCCGTCCCGCGAAGTACACCACGACGGTCGCCGCCGCGCCGAGCAGGGCGAGGTCGAGGGCGGCGGCCTGGGCCCGCTCCTGCGCGAAGGCCGGCCGCTCCAGGGGAGCGGGCTCCGGGGAGCGCGGGAGGACCTCCACTCCCCACTCGTCCGGGGCGGTCGCGATCGGGTCGTCCACCGAAGGCGCGGCCTCCCGCGCGTCGAACCGGTCCGGCCGATCCCGGTGAGCCGCCTCCCGGGGCGGTCGCGACGGCGTCTCGGTCTCGGCCGACGGGTGGAGGGGCAGGTCGGCGAGCGCGGTGCCCTCCGGTGGCCGCAGCTCGCGTTCCTCCACCACCTCCGGCTCCGGCTCGCCGGGCCCTTCCACGCGGCCGACCGGGGCAGGGAGCGGGGACGAGGCCGCCGCCCCCGGACGCTCCACCGGGATCGACGAGACCCGCCGCCGCGTCGGGTCGCCGACCGAGGGAGTCCCGGGGGCCGGCGCGGGCCCGGCGTCCACCGGGGGCTCGGTCTCGTCCCGGTCGCGGTCGGCCGGGGCCGGGGTGTCGCCGAACAGCGGCAGCTCGCGGGCGGCGGGCCTCGGGGGCAGCCCGGGCCCGCGCTGCTGCCGCCGGCTCTCCACCCGGTCCTTGACCTCGTCCTTCCACGACCGCTCGCGCCCCCGACGAGCCGGAAGGTCGCGGAGCGCCGGGCCCCGGCCGCGCCCGGGCGGCGTCGCCGAGGCCGGATCGGGAGCCAGCGCGCCCTCCACCGGCGGGGCGACCACCGCCCCGCAGGACGGGCAGCGTTCGCGGCCGGAGGCCAGCGCCTGGCCGCAGGCGGGGCAGCTCATCGCCATCTCCCTCCGTTGCGCAGCGCCTCGGCCGCCTGCCCGCGCAGGTGCTGGGCGAAGGGGTACGCCGGGTCCTGGGGAGGCACGGCCTCGAGGGCGGCCAGCGCCCCCGCGAGGTCCCCCACCTCGCCGAGCCGGCGCGCCTCGGCGATCGCCCGCTCGCCGGGGGTGGCCGGGAAGGAGGTCAAAGCCGCGGGGGCGGCGACGGAGGCCGGGGCCGGGGCGCCGGTCAGCCGCGCCATCAGGCCTTCCCACGTCGAGGCCACCGAGCTGGCGAGGACGGCCAGGAGCAGCACCCAGAGGGAGGCCAGCGCCCTGCGTGGCCACGCGGCCCCGGGCGGGCGCGCCGAGGTGAGATCTCCTGGGAGAGCCATCTATGATTCCGTCCGCTCCTCCGTGCGAGCCCATTATCGGGAATGCACCCGGGCGATTCAAGGCTCGATTGGCTCATCCCCCGCCCGCCTTGCGATACTAGGGCCCATGTCCCGGATCATCGAGTGCGTCCCCAACCTGAGCGAGGGCCGCCGGCTCGAGGTGGTCGAGGAGGCGGTGGCCGCCCTCCGGCGCACCCCCGGCCTGCGGGTCCTCGACGTTCAGTCGGACAAGGACCACAACCGCAGCGTCCTCACCCTGGCCGGGGACGAGGCGTCGCTCGGCGCCGGCCTCCCCGAGATGTTCCGGGTCGCCCTCGAGCGCATCGACCTCCGCTCCCACCAGGGGGAGCACCCGCGGGTGGGAGCGGTGGACGTCGTGCCGTTCGTCCCCATCGAAGGGACGACCATGGCCGACTGCGTGGCCCTGGCCCGGACGGTCGGCCAGGCGGTGGCCGAGCGGTTCTCCCTCCCCGTGTTCCTCTACGAGGAGGCCGCCGCCGCCCCTCACCGCAGGAGCCTGGAGGACGTGCGCCGCGGCCAGTTCGAGGGCCTCGCCGCGAAGATGGACGACCCCCGGTGGGCCCCCGACTTCGGCCCCGGGGCGCCCCACCCTTCGGCGGGAGCGACGGTGGTGGGGGCGCGCATGCCCCTCATCGCCTACAACATCAACCTGGGGACCGCCGACCTCGAGGTCGCCCGGAGGATCGCCCGGGCCATCCGCTTCAGCAGCGGCGGCTTCCGGTTCGTCAAGGCGATGGGGGTGATGCTGGAGGAGCGGAAGGTGGCCCAGGTCTCGATCAACATGACCGACTACAAGAAGACGCCCCTCTTCCGCGTCTTCGAGACCGTGCAGGCCGAGGCGGCCCGCCACGGCGTGAACGTGGTCGGGAGCGAGATCGTCGGCCTCGTCCCCGCCGAGGCCCTCATCGACGCCGCCGACCACTTCCTCCGCCTCGAGCGGTTCGATCCCTCCCAGGTGCTGGAGCGGCGGATGCGGGAGGCGGAGTAGCCGGAGGCTCAGGCGTCCTCGGCGAGGGCCTCCTCGAGGAAGCGGTTCACCTCGCCGGCGTGGGTCACGTTGATCAGGTGGGTCCCCCCGCGCACCACCCGGGTCGGCCGCACCGACCGTAGCGGGATGAGGGGATCGCGGTCGCCGTGGATGTGCCAGAGGGGCGCCGCGAGGGGGCCCGCCCCCGGCCACTCGCAGATCGCGCGCGCGCCCCAGGGGACGAAGCCGGGGGGGACCTCGTGGAGCATCCCCACGAGCGCCTCCGCCTGCGCCCGCGAAACCGGAGAGACGCGCGTGAGGAGACGAGCCCAGCCCCGGGGGGGCCGGAAGAGCCGGTCGGGCAGGCGGCGGAGCAGCCGGCCGGCCGGCCTCGCCCACCCGGCGACCGCCCTGCCGGAGAGGCAGCTCGCGATCAGGAGGAGTCCCCGGCAGGGAAGGAGACGGGCCATCTCCGTCGCGAGCATTCCCCCGAACGAGACTCCGCCCAGGTAGACCGGACCGTCGGTCTCGACGGTGGCGGCCAGGCGCGACGCGTACGAGGGAAGCGTCTCCTCGTCGAGCGGCGGCGCCCACCCGAGGACCTCTACGCCGGGCAGGGCCGCGCGCTGGGGGTCCAGGAGGCGCGCGCTCGCGCCCAGGCCGGGGATCAGGACGACCCGCGGAGGCGGCATGGCGACGGCCAGGACGACGCTAACCCCCGGACGGGGACAGGACCAGGAACACGCCGGCGTAGGCGTGTCCGGCCCGCCAGAGCGCTGTCGCACGGGGTTCCTTGCTCATGTTTCCCCCTTCGTCGCGGCCGGCCGGGCACCCCTCGCGGCGAGGCCTGCTTGGCCGGCCTCCGGAGAACCCTAGGACCCGACCGGCTCCCCCCGCCGGGCGGGGATCAGGCCGTAGGCCTTCATCTTCCGGTAGAGGTTCGACCGCTCCACCCGCAGCGCGTCCGCGGTCCGGCTCATGTTGCCCCCGCACTCCTGGTACTTCCTCCAGATGTAGCGCTTCTCGAAGTCCTCGCGGGCCTCGACCAGGGAGGCGAAGTCGTCGGCGGGGACGGCCGAGCCGGGGGAAGGACCCTCGGCGGGGATTCCCGCCGCCCCCAGGAGCGAGGGGGGCAGGTGGCGTGGCTCGATGGTCTCTCCCGGGGTCATGATCAGGAGCCGCTCGAGGGTGTTGCGCAGCTCGCGGACGTTCCCCGGCCAGGGAAGGGTCGCGAGGACCTCGAGGGCGGCCCGGGAGACCTCCTTCGGCCGGCGCCCGTACTCGGCGGACAGGGTCGCCATGAAGTGGCGGGCGAGGAGGGGGACGTCCTCGCGGCGATCGCGGAGGGGCGGCACGTGGAAGGGGATCACGTTGAGGCGGAAGAAGAGGTCCTCGCGGAAGGCCCCCCGGCGGATCTCCTCCTCGAGGTTCTTGTTGGTGGCGGCGATCACCCGCACGTCCACCGCCACCGACCCCGTGCCCCCTACCGGCTCGACCTTGTGCTCCTGGAGGACCCGCAGGACCTTGGCCTGGGTCTTGAGGGTCATGTCGCCGACCTCGTCGAGGAAGAGCGTCCCCCCGTCGCCCAGCTCGAACTTGCCCTTCTTGGCGGCGAGCGCCCCCGTGAACGCCCCCCGGGTGTGGCCGAACAGCTCGCTCTCGATGAGGTCCTCGGGGATCGCCGCGCAGTTGACCTCCACGAACGGCCCGGCCGCCCGCAGGCTCTGGGCGTGGATGGCCCGGGCCACCAGCTCCTTGCCCGTCCCGTTCTCCCCGAAGATCAGCGCGCGCCCGTTGCTCGGGGCGGCCTGGGAGATCTCCGCGCGCAGGCGCCGGAGGGCCGGGCTCTCTCCCACCATCACGTGGCGCTGCTCCACCTGCTGCTTCAGGGAGCGGTTCTCCGACTCCAGGCGGCGCCGCCGCAGGGCGTTGCGCACCACGAGGAGCGTCTTCTCGAGGGAGAGGGGCTTCTCCACGAAGTCCTGGGCCCCCATCCGCACCGCCTTCACCGCGGTCTCGATGCTCCCGTGTCCGGAGATCACGATCACCGGCAGCTCGGGGTCCAGGGTGCGGACCCGGGCGAGGGTCTCCAGGCCGTCCATCCCGGGCAGCCAGACGTCGAGGAGGAGCAGGTCGAAGCGCCGGCCCTCGAGGGCGACGAGACACGCCTCCCCGCTCTCCGCCGCCTGGACGTGGTAGCTCTCGTCCCCCAGGATGCCCGCGAGGGACGCCCGCACCCCCGCCTCGTCGTCCACGATCAGGATGGATTCGCGCATGCGCTCCTCACGCGGGCAGCTCCACCACGAACCGGGCCCCCCGCGGCTGGT
>Ga0268386_10000241_pt1 | contig 32616 bp, 29 predicted proteins | sample RVTome_15_FD_200260 | JGI IMG/M metagenome (GOLD analysis project Ga0268386, IMG submission 200260) | Soil microbial communities from uranium-contaminated site in the Upper Colorado River Basin, Wyoming, United States - RVT150D86... ... | reverse complement strand
CCGCTCGAGCGACCCCTTCGAGCGGGGAGCGTTCTTCCGCGACGAGGAGGTGGCCCAGCGCGAGAACCTCCACATCGTGAGGGAGCACTGGGACATGGGGGCGACCGGGGCCCACGACGTGACGAAGGGGGACATCGACGAGGTGGTCTCGAAGTGGACCGGGATCCCCATCACCGCGGTGAAGGAGGAGGAGTCGGCCAAGCTCCTCCGCATGGAGGACGAGCTGCACCGGCGGATCGTGTCCCAGGACAGCGCGATCAGCGCGGTGGCCCGTGCCATCCGGAGGACCCGCGCGGGCCTCAAGAACCCCAACCGACCGGTGGGGTCCTTCATGTTCCTCGGTCCCACCGGCGTCGGGAAGACCGAGGTCGCCCGGAGCCTGGCCGCCTTCCTCTTCGGGAGCGAGCGGAGCCTGGTGCGCTTCGACATGTCAGAGTACATGGAGAAGCACTCGGTCAGCAAGCTCATCGGCTCGCCCCCCGGGTACGTGGGCCACGAGGAAGGCGGGCAGCTCACCGAGCGGGTGAAGCGGAACCCCTACTCGGTCGTCCTCCTGGACGAGATCGAGAAGGCTCATCCGGACGTCTTCAACGTGCTCCTGCAGGTGTTCGAGGACGGCCACCTCACTGACGGGCTCGGCAACACGATCGACTTCAAGAACGCCATCATCATCATGACCTCCAACATCGGTGCCCGTTACATCGAGAAGAAGGGCCGGATGGGCTTCGCCTCCGCCGACCCCAAGGACACAGCGCAGGGCGTCAACGAGATGGTGATGGGCGAGGTGAAGCGCACCTTCAACCCGGAGTTCATCAACCGTGTCGACGAGATCATCATCTTCGACGCCCTGGCGGAGGACGACCTCGTCCAGATCACCCGGCTGCTCGTGGAGCAGCTCAACCAGAACCTGAAGGAGAAGTCCATCCGGATCGAGATCCGGGACGACGGCGTGCTCTGGCTGCTGGAGAAGACCCTGCCCGACCGCTCCTACGGCGCGCGGCCCCTGCGCCGGGCCATCCAGCGGTACATCGAGGACGCCCTCTCGGAGGCCTTCATCCGCGGACAGATCCGGCCGAACCAGGCCATCGAGATCGGCGTCCAGGAGGGCGCCCTCTGGTACTGGCAGGACGGCCGGGGAGGGAGCCTCAACTGATGAGAGCAGCCTGGCCGCGCCTTGCCCATGCTCGCGCCGCGTCCGGGCGCAGGCGGCTGCGCCGGCTCCTGGTGCTGGCGGTGGTGTTCGTGGGCCTGAGCCGAGCCGGGGCCGCCAACGCCCAGGACCCCGGCGCCGCGGCAGAGCCCGTCCCGACGGTGGAGCGGGTCGACGTCTCCAACAACCAGTACGTCCGGACCGAGTCGCTCCTCTACTACGTCTCCACGAAGCCCGGGGACCGCTACGACGAGCAGCGCCTGAAGGAGGACTTCCGCCGGCTGTGGGACACCGGCTTCCTGTCGGACTTGCTGCTCGACGTCCGGGAGGGGCGCACGGGAAAGGTCGTCACCTTCGTCGTCCAGGAGCGCAAGCGGATCCAGATCGTGGACTACCGCGGATCCAAGTCCGTCTCGGCCACGAACATCGAGGACAAGCTCAAGGAGGAGGACGCGGGGCTGCGGATCGACAGCTTCTACGACCCGGCCAAGGCCCGCAGGGTGGAGGCGATCATCAAGGCGATGCTGCTCGAGAAGGGCCGCCCGTTCGCCACCGTGAAGCACGACGCCAAGGCGGTGGGCGGGGCGGGCATGCAGGTCTCCTTCGTCGTCGACGAGGGCCCCAAGGCCAAGGTGAAGCGGATCGAGTTCGCCGGCAACCAGGTCTTCTCCGACGCCACCCTGCGCGGGAGGATGAAGAAGATCAAGGCGGGCGGCAACGGGGACATCCTGAGCCTCTTCACCGCCCCGCTGCGGTGGGGGAAGGGTACCTACACCGACGAGAAGTGGGCGGAGGACCAGGAGGCGCTGCGCGACTTCTACCTCGATCACGGATACGTCACCGCCAGCGTTGGACAGCCGAAGATCAGCTACGTGGACGGCAAGTCCGGGTTCTTCAAGAAGAAGCCGGTCAAGTTCATGCGGATCGAGATCCCGGTGACGGAGGGGGACCAATACCGGGTGGGGTCGGTCGAGTTCGACGGGATGACGGTGTTCAAGCCGGAGCACGTCCGTCCGCTCTTCAAGCTCGACACCGGCGACGTGTACCGGGAGTCCCGCCTCAAGAAGGGCTACGAGAAGCTGCGGGAGGCCTACGGGGCCGCCGGGTACTTCCAGTGGACCCCGCTCACCAAGCGCAAGCCGGACCCCGAGCGCAAGGTGGTCGACGTCACCCTCAGCATGGACGAGGACAAGAAGTACTACGTGGGCCGGATCATCTTCACCGGGAACGACAGCACGAGGGACAAGGTGATCCGGCGCGAGGTCTACCTGAACGAGGGCGACGTCTTCAACACCGAGGCGCTCAAGCTCTCGATCCGGCGGATCAACCAGCTCGGCTACTTCAAGCCGATGGAGGGGGTCCCGGATCTGGCGCCCAGCGAGCTGGGCGAGGACAGGATCGACGTCACCTTCAAGGTCGAGGAGCAGAACCGCAACCAGTTCACCTTCGGTGGCGGCGTGAGCGGGCTGGAGGGGACGTTCATCAACGCATCCTTCTCGACCGCGAACTTCCTCGGGATGGGGGAGACCTTCCAGGTGTCCGCCCAGAGCGGCCGCCGCACGAAGAACTACCAGATCGCTGTCACCGAGCCCTACCTCTTCGACCGGCCGATCACCGCCGGGTTCGACGTCTTCAAGCGGAAGATCACCTACGAGAGCTTCGGCAACGTGGTCGGCTTCAGCCAGGAGGGAACCGGCGCCAGCCTGGTGGCGGGCTTCCGGGTGGGGCGCTTCACGCAGGTCTTCGCCAACTACTCCTTCGAGGTGATCAAGATCGCCAACCTCGCGCAGCCCCTGCTGGAGGGCACCGATCCCGAGCCCGAGACGCCGGTCCCCACCACTCCGATCTTCGACCCGTTCCTGTTCGGCGAGGAAGGGCGGCGCCGCGAGAGCCGTATCACCCCGTCGATCGTCCACAGCACCGTGGACAACCCGTACACCCCCCGAGCCGGCGTGAAGCTCACCGGCACGGTGCAGTTCTCCGGCGGGCCGCTGGGCGGGACGGTGAACTTCTTGAAGCCGAACGCCGAGGCGGTCTGGTACATCCCCCACACCCGCAAGACCGCGCTCGGCCTCCGCGCCGAGGCCGCCTACATCATCCCCTTCGGCGACACCGACCGGCTGCCCTACTACAACCGGTTCTTCCTGGGCGGCGAGACCCAGATCCGCGGCTACAACATCCGCAGTGTGGGCCCGGTGGACGAGAACAGCCTCGCCCTGGGGGGGAACAAGTTCGTCCTGTTCAACGCCGAGTACTACTTCGACATCGGGGGGCCGCTGCGGTTCCTGTTCTTCTTCGATGCCGGGCAGGCGTACCTCGAGGACAGCCCCATCGACCTGAAGGGCCTCCGGACCTCAACCGGGGCGGAGATCCGGTTCATAATGCCCGTCCTGAACGTGCCGTTCCGACTGATCTACGCCATCAACCCCCACCGCGACGCCTTCCAGCCGCGGTCCACCTTCAAGTTTGCCGTCGGCACCACGTTCTGACCACTTTCAAGGAGAAGACATGACAAAGACGTTCCTCCCCGTGCTGGTCCTGGCCGCAGCTTCCACCGCGGCCCTGGCCCAGCAGCCCGCGGCAGAGAAGGCCGGAGTGGCCAAGGTGGCAGTGATCGACATGCAGCGCGTGTCGGCGGAGAGCCTGATGGGGAAGGGCTACGCCTCCCAGCTCGAGGGCCTGCAGAACGAGATCACGTCCGAGGGAACCAAGAAGCAGAACGAGCTGCAGAAGCTGGACGCCGCCATCAAGACGCTGACCGAAGAGCTGGAGAAGCAGGCGAGCGTCCTCAGCCCGGAAGGCGCGGACAAGAAGCGCCAGGAGATCGTCCGCAAGCAGCGCGAGCGGCAGGCGTACCTCGAGGACGGCCAGGCGGAGCTTCAGCGGATGAGGGAGCGGGCCCAGCAGCAAGCCCAGGCGCTGAACAACGAGTTCCAGAACCGGATCAAGCCCCACATCGACTCGGTGGCGAGGGAGAAGGGCATCGACATCATCATCTACGATGGCGCCCTCTCGGTGAACAAGGCCTTCGACATCTCCCAGGAGGTGATCGTCAAGGCCGACGAGGCCGAGCGGGCGTCCAAGGCGACCGGAGGCACGGCGGCCAAGCCTGCGGCCTCCCCCGACGCTCCCAAGAGCCCGGCCGCCACCCCCACGCCGAGCCCCAAGCCCTGACCGCCGCGCTATCCGCCCGCCGGGGAGCATTCGCGCCACGCCCCGGCGCCGGACGGCATACGCAGTCGGGGTACCGAGGCAGGGCCGGCGGATGGGCGGAACGTCCCTCCGCCCGGGCGACCGTGCTGGCGCGGGTGCCGAGGCCGGCAGGCAGGGTCCGCCGCCTTTGACGTCGTCCATCGACATCGGCCGGCTGGTGCGGCAGATCCCCAGCCAGTACCCCTTCGTTCTCGTGGACCGGATCCTGGAACACGATCCGGCCGGGGGGCTGGTGGCCCTCAAGAACCTCACCGGCTCGGAAGAGTTCTTCGAGGGGCACTTCCCCGGGGCGCCGGTGATGCCCGGCGTGCTCCTGATGGAGAGCCTGGCGCAGGCGGCGGGGATCTGGCTCCTCAAGGACGTCCCGGACCCGGCGCGCTTCGAGGTCCACGTGGTGGGGATCGACGACGCCAAGTTCCGCCGGCCCGCCGTGCCCGGCGATCAGCTCCGGCTGGAGGTGCGGGTTCTGCATCGGCGCGGAGGACTGTGTAGGGTCCGGGGCGAGGTGCGCTCGGGCGATCACCGCATCGCCGAGGCGAAGCTCCTGCTCCAGGTCGCGGCTCTGGCTGCGCCCGAGGTGGACCCGACGGCCCGCGTGGCTCCCGGCGCGGTGCTGGCTCCCGGGGTCCACATCGGCCCCTATTCCGTGGTGGGGCCGCAGGTACGGATCGGGGCCGGGACGGTCCTGGAGTCGCACGTGGTGGTGGACGGGGACACCGTGCTCGGGGCCGCGAACCATCTCTACCCGTTCTGCTCGGTGGGCCTCGCCCCGCAGGACCTCAAGTACGCGGGGGAGCCGACCCAGGTGCGGATCGGCGACCGCAACGCCATCCGCGAGGGCGTCACCATCCATCGGGGCACCCGCGGGGGCGAGGGACTGACGCAGATCGGCTCCGACAACCTCTTGATGGCCTATGCCCACGTGGCCCACGACTGCATCCTCGGGGACCACGCCATCCTGGCCAACGGCGCCACGCTGGCCGGCCACGTCCTCGTCGGGGACTGGGCCACGATCGGCGCCTTCTCCGGCGTCCACCAGTTCTGCCGGGTCGGCGTGCACGCCTTCCTCGGCGGCTACACGGTCGCCACCAAGGACGTCCTGCCGTATTCGAAGACGGTGGGGAACCGCGCGCGGATCTACGGGGTCAACGGCGTGGGGCTGGCCCGACGCGGCTTCGGCGCCGAGGCGCTGGCGGCCATCCGGGTCGCCTACCGGACGCTCCTGCAGAGCCGCCTGAACACGAGCCAGGCGCTCGAGCGCCTGGAAGCCGGCGGCCTCGACTCGCCCGAAGTACGGACGATCGTGGAGTTCATCCGCTCGTCCCGCCGGGGCGTGATCCTCAGGCGGAGCCGCCGTCCCTCCGACGAGTCCTGAGATGAGCGGCCAGCCGCTGGGGTTGATCGCGGGGAACGGACGGTTTCCGTTCCTCGTGGCGGCGGCGGCGCGGCGGGCGGGAAGGCGGGTGGTCACCGTGGCGGTCCGCGAGGAAGCCTCGCCCGACCTCGAGGCCGAGGTGGACGAGTTCCACTGGGTGGGGCTGGGCCAGCTCGGGCGCTGCATCGACGTGCTCAGGGCCGGCGGAGCGCGCGAGGCGGTGATGGCCGGGCAGGTGAAGCACCGCCAGATCTTCTCCGGGATCGTCCCGGACCTGAAGCTGATGGCGCTCCTCGCGCGCCTTGCGGTCAGGAACACCGACAGCCTGATCGGCGGGGTCGCGGACACGCTGGCGCGGGAGGGCATCACGCTCCTGCCGTCCACCGCGCTTCTCGAGGACCAGATGGCGATGCCGGGGGCCATGACCCGCCGCGTCCCGACCCGCGCCGAGAGGAAGGACATCGAGTACGGCCATACCGTCGCCTCGGCCTTGGCCGGGATGGACCTCGGCCAGACCGCGGTGGTCAAGGACCGCGCGGCGGTCGCGCTCGAGGCCATGGAGGGGACCGACGAGGTGATCCGCAGGGCCGGCCGCCTGGCCGGGCCCGGCACGACCGTCGTCAAGGTGGCGAAGCCGCGCCAGGACATGCGGTTCGACGTACCCGTGGTGGGCCTGGGCACGCTCGACGCCATGGGGGAGGCCGGGGCGGCGGTCCTCGCGGTGGACTCGGGCAAGACGCTGCTGATCGACCGGACCGACTTCCTCGCCCGCGCTGACGCCTATGGCCTGGCGGTCTGGGGGATGAGCCTCGCCGGGGGGACCTCGTGAGCCCCCCCGTCCGGGTGGGGGTGGTCGGGGTCGGGGCGCTCGGGCAGCACCATGCGCGCGTATACGCGGCATTGCCCGAGGTGGTGCTGGCGGGCGTACACGACCTCGATCCGGTCCGGGCCTCCGAGGTGGCGGCCCGGTTCGGCGGCCGCTCCTTCACGCAGCTCGAGGAGATGCTGCCGCACGTCGACGCGGTCTCCCTGTCGGTGCCCACCGCCGACCACCATGCCCTCACCCGCCGGCTGCTCGAGGCCGGGAAGGACGTGCTGGTGGAGAAGCCCATCACGATCACCCTGGAGGAGGCGGACGACCTGATCGCGGTCGCCGCGAGGACGGGCGGAGTCCTCCAGGTCGGACACATCGAGCGCTTCAACCCGACGGTGCGCGTCCTCCGCGAGACGGTTGCCCATCCGCGCTTCATCGAGGTCCATCGCCTCGGCTCGTTTTCTCCGCGCAGCCTCGACATCGACGTGGTCCTGGACCTGATGATCCACGATCTCGACATCCTCCTCGCCGTCGACGGTTCGGAGCCCGTCCAGGTCGACGCCGTCGGCGTGCCGGTGCTGACCCCCCGCGTCGACATCGCCAACGCCCGGCTCCGCTTCGCGTCGGGCCTCATCGCGAACGTCACGGCCAGCCGCGTCTCGGCGGAAAGGGTGCGCAAGTTTCGCGCCTTCGCCCCCCTTACCTACGTGTCCCTGGACCTGGCCGCACGGGAAGCCCGTGTCCACCGCCTCGTACGGGACGACGCGGGGAAGGCCGAGATCCGGGTCGAGCGGACATCGGCGCCCGACGAGGAGCCGCTGCGGCTTCAGCTCCAGTCGTTCGTGGAGGCCGTGAGGACCCGTTCCCAGCCCGAGGTCTCCGCCGCCGACGGGCGCCGCGCCCTCGCCCTGGCCCACGTCGTGCTTGCACGAATGAGGGACTCGTAGGCGGCGGCGTTCTTTCGATGAGCGGGTCCCCAATACCCAGGCTCAAGATGTTGGGTCTCCGTGCGGCGAAGCCCAATTGGTTGTGGGAGTTTCGAGCCGGCGTGCTAAGATGGCTCCTTCGGGCGGGGTGAGCGGGGATACGTGGACGCCTTCAATCAGCGACAGGGCTTCCTGGTCTCCGCCATCGTCCACCTGACGCTGCTGATGATCCTGGTAAGCCGCCCGGGAACCGGGCCGGAGCCCCCAGCTGGGGAGGAGCCCGAGCCTGTCGCTCCGGAAGAGCGGCGGCAGGCCGTGTTCCTGCCGCCTCCGGAAGTCCTCCGGCAGCTCGCACCCCGGGTGGCGACACCTCGGCCGACCCCACCTCCGCCGGTCGCTCCGCAACAGACGCGGTCCAAGGACCGCATCAGCATCGGCGCCCCCTCCGCGGAGCGGTCCAAAGGGCCCCTGGTCCTCAGAAGGGAGGACGACCTGACGGCGGTCCCCAAGGGGAAGCCGAGCGTGGCGCCCCCCGATCCCGGAACTGCCGAAGACGTCGCGCGGGACGAGGCAGCGGGCGCTCTCGAGAGGAGCGGCGCGGAGGGGCTGCAACTTCCACCCGGGCTCGGGGCGCAGCCTCGCGGGACGGAAGGCTCGCGCGCACGCCCGGCCCCGCCGGGGGGCTCGATCGCCTCCTCCCTGCGGAACCTCGACCGCCGACTGCAGGACGTCGAGGCGCTGGGGCTCCCCAGCGGCACCGGGAAGCAGATGGGCCCGCTGTTCTTCGATCCGCAGGGCGCGGACTTCACGCTGTGGATCCAGCACTTCAAGAACGAGGTGTATCGAAACTGGATCGTGCCGCAGCCGGCGCTCCTGGGAATGCGGGGACACGTGGACCTGGAGTTCACGATCGAGCGCGATGGTTCGATGACGAACCTCAGACTGCTCAAGTCGGCCGGCAACTCCGCCCTCGACCGCGCTGCGCGCAACGCCCTCCTCGGCAGCCGTTTCCTCGCCCTCCCCGATGACTTCGGTCCTCCGAGGGTGACGATGCAGGTCTCCTTCTTCTACAACGAGGCGCCGCAAGGATCGTGAGAGCGGGAGGACGGGCGTACGGACGTCAGGGCCCCGGTGGGTCCATGCCGATGGCGGTGCTCGCGGCCGTCGGTGTCGCCATCGCCATGGCGGGGAGCTGCCGGTCCGTGCCGAGGGCCATGCCGGCACGGCCGCCGTCCCTCCCCCAGCCGACGCTGGCGTCATGGGTGTCGCCGCCGATCCTCCGCGTGGGGATCCTCACAGCGGTCCAGCGGGCATCGGTGGCGGCCGACTCGGGGCTGATCGTCTGGGGCGAGCCCGCCGACGCCGGCGGCCCTCGCAGGATCGCCGTGCAGCGGGCCACGTTCGTGCCGGTCGCGCCCACCGTGTCCTCGAGGAGCTACCGGGTGCAGGTGGGCAGCCTCGCGGACGAGCAGGCGGCCCGGGAGCTCGCGTCGAGGGCCCAGGCCGCGTCGGGCCAGCCGGGCTCCGTACGGTGGAGCGCGGAGACCCGCACGCATCAGGTCCGGGTCGGGGCGGCCGCCGCGCGCGAGGAGGCGATCGAGCTGGCGCGGCAGCTGGGGCGGGCCGGGATCCCCGGCGGATGGGTCGTGGAGGAAGAGTCGGCCCCGGTCGGCGGGCGCGTGCGTCTGCTCGAGACGGGAGACGAGCTCCAGGTGGCCACGCTGTTCCCCAACCGCGTCGAGGAGTCGCTCGGGGTGGACGGCGTGACGTACCGCGGGCTCGTGGAGGTGAGGCCGGGGGACCCGTCCGGGGTGACCGTCGTCAACGTGGTCAACCTCGAGGACTACCTGCGAGGGGTCGTTCCCAACGAGCTCTCACCCACGGTCTTTCCGCAGCTCGAGGCCCACAAGGCGCAGGCGGTGGCGGCGCGTACGTACGCCCTTCGCAACCGGGGGCAGTTCCGGGCGAAGGGATACGATATCTGCGCGACCCCGGCCTGCCAGGTGTACCGGGGGCGTTCCTCCGAGCACGCCCTTTCCGACCGGGCGGTGGAGGAGACCCGGGGCATCGCCGCCCTCCACCGCGGCGCCCCGATCAACGCGCTCTACACCTCCACCTGCGGCGGACATACCGAGGAGGGGGCCAACATCTTCGAAGGGGAGGCCGTCCCCTACCTGCGTGGGGTGGCGTGCACACCCGAGCGGGTGGCCTGGTCCAGGGTACGCGCGCCCTCGGCGAGCCGCCGGGCCGTGGCGGCGGGCACCAACGGCGGGCCCCGCCCCGCGACGGGGAGGGACGCGGAGCCGCGCCCGGCCGGGATGACGGCGGAAGCCGGGGGGGAGCTGGCCCGCGACGTCGCGCTCTTGGCCGTCCTCGGCGTGGTGGAGCCACGCCAGGCAAGCTCGTCGCCCCGAGCCATCCCGTCCGAGGACGAGGTGCGCGGCTGGCTCAGGAAGCTCGCGGCCGCCAGCGGGCGAAAGCCTTGCGGTGGGACGGCGCCGGACCCCCCCGTGGTCCGGCGGGGCAGCTTCTTCGGCCACCTGGTCCACGCGCTGTGCTGGGAGGAGCGCGGGCGGCGCCTGCTGGCCCCCGCGGACGCCGACTACCTGCTCCAGGTGGAGGACCGGGGCGACCTCGCCGGCGACCGAGAGCGGCTCTCGGCGGCGCTGCTCATGCAGGAGGCGGTGCTGTCGCCATACGCCGACAACACCCTCCGCGTCAACGCGGCACTCACGCGCGGCGAGGCCCTGGTGATGCTGGCCCGCGCCCTGGAGAAGGCCGGGCCGCCCGGCCTCGTGGCGGCGGAGTTCCGGTCGGCCACGGACGCGGGGGTGACGGTCAAGCGCCGGGAGGTCGTGGAGTCGCACGCGCTCGACCCCTCGGTGCGGCTGTTCCGCGCGCTGAACGGGACGCGACAGGCGGTCTCGGAGCTGACCGTGATGGCCGGAGAGAAGGTCCGCTTCGTGCTACGCGACGGGAGGGTCGCCTTCCTCGAGGCCGAGCAGAGCCGCCTGGGCGCGGCGGCCGACCGGACCTCGCGGTACTACCGCTGGGAGGTCCGCCTGACGCCGGAGGACGTCGCCGCGGCGGTCGCCCGCTACGGAGACGTCGGGGCGGTGAAGGACGTCGTGCCCCTCCGCCTGGGCGTCTCCGGGCGGGTGGTGGAGCTCGCGGTCGTCGGCTCGCTGGGCGAGCTCGTTCTCAAGGGCCTGAGGGTCCGCTGGGGACTCGGACTCCGCGAGAACCTCTTCGTCATCGACCGCGAGACCGACGGCACGGGCAACGTGAGGCGCTTCGTCTTCACCGGGAAGGGCTGGGGCCACGGCGTCGGCCTGTGCCAGGTAGGCGCCTCGGGCATGGCCGTCGCCGGCGCGACTTACGAGACGATCCTCGGGCACTATTACACCGGGATCACGCTCCAGTCGACGCGCTGACGGCTCGTCGCGTGGAGGCGCCGACGAGGGCCGCCGCGACCAGCCCGGGGCGTGTCTTCGGGAAGGGCTTCTTTGACAGCCCCCGGACCCTCCCATAAAATCCGGAAAGTCCTAGACATCGGATGACCACCACTATCCCCAAGCGATTCGAGCCTTTCGTCGTTCCCGGTGGGCTCAAGGGACAGATCTCCGAGCTCCCGCTGCCGGACGTCCTCCAGCACCTGAAAGTCGCGAAGGCGACCGGCATCCTCTCCCTCGTCTCCGGCGGCGCCCGCAAGGCGCTGTACGTTAAGGACGGCCGGGTGGTGTTCGCCTCGAGCAACCTGCCCAACGATCGTCTCGGCGAGATCCTGATAAGGGAGGGGAAGATCACCGTCGAGGAGTACGACGCGTCCATCCGGGCGATCTCCAAGGGCAAGCGGCAGGGCAAGGTCCTGGTGGAGATGGGCGCCTTGAGCCCGAAGGACCTGTGGGAGGGCGTCCAGTTCCAGGTCAGGGAGATCGTCTACAGCGTCTTCCAGTGGGACGACGGACACTTCCACTTCGAGGAGTCCGGCCTCCCGGAGAAGGAGCGGATCACCGTCGAGCTGGACCTCCTGGACCTCGTCCTGGTGGGCATCCGCCGCGTGGACGCGTCGGGACGGATCCAGATGCGCTATCCGGAGGGTGACTCCATAACCGAGATCTACTCTGCCGAGCTGCCCGCGTCCCTGGAGCCCTACGAGCGGCACGTCCTCGCCCTGGTGGACGGCGAGCGCTCCGTGCTCGACGTCTGCCGTGAGAGCGAGATCGGGGACAACGAGACCCAGAAGGTCCTCTACGCCTGCCTGTGCACCGGGATCCTGCGCGTCAAGGGCAAGAAGGTCCACACCCTGGACCAGGACTTCGTGCCGGAGGACAGCCTGTACTCGGTGCTGAGCTCCTTCAACCAGATGTACGGCTACGTCTTCCGCTACATGGTGCGCGAGGTCGGCCCCATCGCCGAGAACGTGCTCGAGAAGTACCTGAGCACGTTGAGGGACAGCCGCAAGGAGATCTTCGCCGGGGTGAAGCTGCAGAAGGACGGCACTCTGGATACGGTCGTACTCGAGCGGAACCTGAACCGGTTCCCCGAGGACGACCGCCGCTCGCGCCTGGTGGACGGCCTCAACGAGCTCCTGTATGCGGAGCTGCTGGCGGTGAAGCGCACGCTAGGCTCGGACCACGAGGCGAACATCATCCGCGCGTTCCGCGACCGCTGAGGTGACGCTCCCAACCCGCCAGCAGATCCGCGGCGCGGCGATCCTCCTGGCCGGGGCGCTGCTGTGGACCGCGTGGCGGCTGTGGCAGCTCGGTCGCGGCTGATCGCGATCGCCGGCCCCACTGCCGCGGGCAAGAGCGCCCTTGGCCTCCGCCTCGCCGTGGAGCTGGGCGGCGAGATCGTCTCGTGCGACAGCCTCCAGGTCTACCGCGGCCTCGACATCGGCAGCGCGAAGCCGACCCCGGCGGAGCGCGGCGCGGTGCGCCACCACCTGCTCGACGTGGTCGATCCCGACCAGCCCTTCTCGGCGGCCGATTACGCCCGCCTGGCCCGGGCGGCCGTTACCGGCGTCCGCGACCGGGGCCGGCTTCCACTGGTCGTCGGCGGGACCGGCCTCTACCTGCGCGCGCTCCTGACCGGCCTGTTCGAGGGCCCGTCGCGCGACGAGCCCTTCCGCCGGCGCGTGGAGGGGCTGGCCGAGAGGTGGGGCGACCGGCGGCTCCACCGGCTGCTGGCGCGCGTGGACAGGGCCACGGCCGCCCGGATCCACCCCGCCGACCGGGTCCGGGTCGTGCGGGCCCTCGAGGTGTGGCGCGCCACCGGCCGGTCCCTCACCGCACAACACCGGTCCGCGCCCCAGGGCCTCGAGGGGTTTGCCGTCCTGCTGCTGGGGTTGGCTCCGGAGCGCGGCACGCTCCGCGAGGCGGTCGAGCGGCGTACGGACGGCATGCTCAGGGGCGGGTTGCTCGACGAGGTGCGAGGGCTCCTCGCCGCCGGCTACGGGGAGACCCGCCCGCTCGGGGCGATCGGGTATCGGCAGGCGGTGGCCGCCGTCCGCGGGGAGCTCCAGGTCGACGAAGCCCGGCGTGATATCGTGACCACGACGATGCGATACGCCAAGCGGCAGATGACCTGGTTCCGGCACCAGGCCTCGGTCACCTGGTGCCCCGACCCCGAGGACGCGCGGGAGCGGGCCCACGCCTGGCTCCAGGCCGCGGTCGAGCCGTGATCGGGCCGTTCCGGCGCGCCGTCGTGATCGTGTGCGACGGGCTCGGGGTCGGGGCGGCCCCGGACGCCGCCGCGTTCGGGGACGAGGGCAGCGACACGCTGGGCCACGTGCTCGCGGCGCGCGAGGTACACATCCCCAACCTGCGCGCGCTCGGGCTGGGCAACCTCACCCCGACCTACCACGGTGCGCGGCACCCTCGTCCCGAGGGCGCTTTCGGGAAGATGGCGGAGCGGAGCGCGGGCAAGGACACCGCCACCGGGCACTGGGAGATCGCCGGGCTCGTGACCGCGGACGCCTTCAGGATCTTCCCGGACGGCTTCCCGCCCGAGCTGGTCTCGGCGTTCGAGCGGGGGATCGGGCGGAAGGTCCTGGGCAACAAGCCCGCTTCCGGCACGGAGATCCTGAAGGAGCTGGGCGAGGAGCACCTGCGCACGGGGAGCCCCATCCTCTACACCTCCGGGGACAGCGTCTTCCAGGTGGCGGCCCACGAGGACGTGATCCGCCCGGACGAGCTGTACCGCATCTGCCGGGTCGGCTACGAGATCGCCTGCCTGCGCTACGGCGTCTGCCGGGTCATCGCCCGGCCCTTCGTCGGCCGGAGCGCGCTGGAGTTCAAGCGCACTCCGAACCGGCGCGACTTCCCCGTGCCTCCGCACGGCGAGACGCTCCTCGACCGGATGGCGTCCCGGGGACTGCCCGTCCTCGGCGTGGGGAAGATCGGCGACATCTTCACCGGACGGGGGCTGAGCCGCGACGTCCACACCCGGTCGGACGCGGACGGGATCGACCAGACCCTCAAAGGCCTGGACGACACGGACCGCGGCCTCGTCTTCACGAACCTCGTGGATTTCGACACGCTCTACGGCCATCGCAACGACGTGCCCGGCTTCGCCGCCAACCTGGAGGCCCTCGACGCCCGGGTCCCGGAGATCCTGGACCGGCTGCGTCACGACGACGTGTTCGTGCTAACCGCCGACCACGGCTGCGACCCCTCGGACCCTTCTACCGACCACACCCGGGAGAACGTCCCGCTCCTTGTCCGCGGGCCTCGGGTCAGGCCGGGTGTGGACCTCGGGCTCCGGGCCAGCTTCGCGGACCTGGGCGCCTCGCTGGCCGAAAATTTCGGGGTCGCCCCGCTGGCCGCCGGCGCGTCGTTCCTGGAGGAGATCGCCGCCTGAGCCAGGGCACCGGGAGACCGGCGGCGGAACGGGGGCGGGGCGGACGTGCCGCATTCTTGACAAATGGGGCCGAATCCGTAGGATAGAGGGTTCGAGCTGGCTGCCATGTTGACCATTGAGCTGTCACAGATCCCCCCGGAAGGGATCGAGTTCGAGCGCCCCCTGGATCCGGGAGCGGTCCATGTAGAGGGCGAGGACAGCTTCGTCCTCGAGCCTGGAGGCGTGCTGCGATCGCGGGTCGACCTCGGGGACGAGGACGCGGTGCACGTGCAGGGACGGCTGGAGGCCCGGCTCGCGGTGGAGTGCGCGCGGTGCCTGGAGAGGTTCGCGTTCCCGGTGAACCAGGAGCTGGACCTTTTCTACCTTCCCCGCCGGGATCAACAGGCCGGTGCCGAGGAGGAGGACGAGGTCGAGCTGAAGGACCGCGACATGGTTGTGGCGTTCTACCGCGGCGACCGGCTCGACCTCGGCGAGGCTGTGCGCGAGCAGCTCTTCCTGGCCCTGCCCATGAAGCGGCTCTGCCGCGCGGACTGCCGGGGGCTGTGCCCGTCGTGCGGGACCAACCGTAACGCAGGGGAGTGCGGGTGCGCGCCGGAGCCGGACCCGCGCCTGGCAAGCCTTGCCCGGTTGTTCGACAAGGGCTCGCGTTAGCGAGAGCCGTACCGGCGAGCCGACCGACCCCGGTCCGGCTCGGATCCATCGACGAGCGGTGCGCGCTCGGGGCCAACGGTCCTCGCGCGCCCTACGAGCTGAGCGAGGAGCTAGTCATGCCGAATCCCAAGCGCCGTCACTCGAAGGCACGCCGCGACAGCCGGCGCTCCCACGACCACCTGAGGGCCCCCGGGCTGAGCCTCTGCCCCAACTGCCACGAGCCCAAGATGCCCCATCGCGTCTGCCCGCACTGCGGGTACTACAAGGGAAAGCCGGTCGTCGGGGTCGAGGAAGTCTAGCCGGGGCGAGCTTGGGCGCTCCAGGGCCCATGACCGACCCGATCGGCGGTCCTCGCGTCGCCGTGGACGCCATGGGCGGCGACCACGGACCGGGCGTGGTCGTGGCGGGGACGCTGGCCGCGTGCCGGGAGCTGGGCGTACGGGTGCTCTTGACCGGCCCGCGCGGCGTGCTGGAGGAGGAGCTCCGCCGGGCCGGCGCGCCGCAGGCGGCGGTGCGGGTGATCGACGCGCCCCACGTGATCGGGATGGGCGAGAAGGTGACCCGCGCGACCCTCAAGAAGCGCTCCTCGATCCAGGTCGCCCTGGAGCAGGTGCGTGACGGCTCGGCCGACGCCTTCTTCTCGGCCGGGAACACCGCGGCCTGCTGGACGATCGCGAAGGTCACGCTCGGCACCCTCGAGGAGGTGGACCGTCCAGCCCTGGCCGCGGTCATGCCGCACCCCACCGGCCGGACGGTGATCCTCGACGTCGGCGCCAACGCAGCCTGCAAAGCCCGCCACCTCGAGGAGTTCGCGGTGATGGGCATGGTCTACACCCGTGCCGTGCTGCACACGCCGAATCCCCGTGTCGGGCTCATGAGCATGGGGGAGGAGGAGACGAAGGGCAACGAGCTCACCCGGGCCGTGCACGAGGTGCTCAAGGCCTCCAGCCTGAACTTCATCGGGAACGTGGAGGGGCACGACATCTTCAGCGGCCGGGTGGACGTCATCATCATGGACGGCTTCACCGGGAACGTGGCGCTGAAGGCGAGCGAGACGCTGGCGGAGTCCCTGATGCACCTGATCCGGGAGGAGCTGACCCGCACGCCCGTCCGGAAGCTGGGCGCCGTGCTCTCCCGGGGCGCTTTCCGAGCCGTCCAGCGCCGGATCGACCCGGCCGAGTACGGCGGCGCACCCCTGCTCGGCGTGCGGGGGTGTGTCGTGATCGGTCACGGCCGCTCCAGCCCGACCGCGGTGAAGCACGGGATCCGCGCCGCGGCGGAGTTCTTCACGAGCGGCGTCAACGAGAGGATCGAGGCGGAGCTGCGTTCCCTGGGGATCCGGAAGGAGCCCGCGCCGCAGGCCGGCACGGCGTGAGCGTGGGCGTCGCTTTCGTCTTCCCGGGCCAGGGCTCGCAGCGGGTGGGCATGGGCCGGGCGGTCGCCAGAGCCTTCCCCGAGTGCCGCGCGGCCCTACTGGCCGGCGAGGGCGCCACGACCTTCGTCGAGGCCGGACCGGGCACGGTTCTGGCCGGGCTGGTCCGGGGGATCGTCCCCGGCGCGCGTGCCCTCAGCGTCGGCGATCCCGGAGCGCTCGAGGCGGCGGTTTCGGAGCTGGCCCCGTCCGGGGTCCGGGCGTGACCGGGCCGCTGGCCGGGAAGGTCGCCCTGGTGACCGGCGCCTCGCGTGGGATCGGCCGCGCCGTCGCCCGCACCCTCGCCGTCCAGGGGGCGACGGTGGGGCTTGGGGCGAGGAACGCGGTGCAGGTGGGCGAAGCCGTCGCGGAGATCGAGGCCGCCGGAGGCAGGGCGCTCGCCTTGTCCCTGGACGTGGCGGACCGGCACTCGGTGGACGCGGCGTTCGAGGCGCTGCTCGGGAGCCACGGGCGCATCGACGCGCTGGTGAACAACGCCGGTATCACCCGCGACGGCCTGCTCGTCCGGATGAAGGCGGAGGACTGGGACCAGGTGCTCGCCACCAACCTGACCGGCGTCTTCCACTGCACCCAGGCCGCGCTGAAACCCATGCTCAAGCAGCGGGGGGGCCGCATCGTGAACGTGACCTCGGTGGTGGGACTCGCCGGGAACGCCGGGCAGGCGAACTACGCTGCGAGCAAGGCCGGGATCGTGGGCTTCACGAAGTCCGTGGCCCGCGAGGTCGCCTCGCGCTCGATCACCGTCAACGCGGTCGCGCCGGGCTTCATCGAGACCGAGATGACGGCGGCGCTGTCGGAGAAGGCCCGGGAAACGATGACCTCCGCCATCCCGATGGGGCGCGTGGGTCGGCCGGACGACGTCGCGGCGGTGGTCGCGTTCCTCGTATCGGACGCGGCCGCGTACGTCACCGGGCAGGTGCTGCCGGTGGACGGCGGATTCCACATGTAGAATGCGGGGGAAGCTTGGCGGCGGTCCCGCGCGCAGGGGTCTCACTGGGGCCGAGGACGACTCGGTCCGGATTTCGACAAAACCTGGAGGAGCCTCAATGGAGCCTGTAGGCGATCGGGTGAAGAAGATCATCGTGGACCAGCTCGGGGTCGAGGAGGAGCTCGTCACCCCCGAGGCGTCCTTCGTCGACGATCTCGGGGCGGACAGCCTCGACACCGTCGAGCTGGTGATGGCCCTCGAGGAGGAGTTCGGGATCGAGATCCCCGACGAGGACGCCGAGAAGATCACCCGCGTCAAGGAAGCGGTGGAGTACATCGAGAAGCACGCCGAGAAGGCCAAGAAGTAGCTCGGCTGGCGCGCCCGGTCGGGTCCGCTCCCGGAGTCCTGGAGGAAAGTGGCAGAGAACCGAAGGGTCGTGGTCACCGGGGTCGGGCTGGTTTCCGCGCTCGGGGTCGGCACGGAGGCCAACTGGAAGGCCCTCCTGGAGGGCCGGTCGGGCGTGGACGCGATCACCCTGTTCGACGCGTCCCGCCACTCGACGCGGATCGCCGCGGAGGTCAAGGGCTTCGATCCGCTGGCCTGGGTGGACAAGAAGGACGTCAAGAAGATGGACCGGTTCATCCAGTTCGCCGTCGCCGCCAGCGACTTCGCCCTCGAGGACTCCGGCCTGGCGATTGGCGCTGGTAACGCCGACGATGTAGGTGTCTACATCGGGAGCGGGATCGGGGGGTTCGCCACGATCGAACGCGAGCACACGGAGCTGATGGAGCACGGGCCCCGGAGGATCAGTCCCTTCTTCATCCCGGCCGCCATCGTGAACCTGGCCTCGGGCTGGGTGTCCATACGCACCGGGGCGAAGGGCCCCAACTCCGCCTCGTGCACCGCCTGCACCACCAGCGCCCACGCCGTAGGCGACTCGTTCCGCCTCATCCAGCGCGGGGAAGCGGTGGCGATGATCGCGGGCGGCAGCGAGGCCGCCATCACCCCGCTGGGGGTCGGGGGGTTCGCGGCAATGCGGGCGCTCTCCACGCGCAACGACGAGCCGGCCCGGGCCAGCCGTCCCTACGACCGCGCGCGGGACGGGTTCGTCATCGGCGAAGGGGCGGGCATCGTGATCCTGGAGGAGCTGGAGGCGGCACGGCGGCGCGGCGCGCACATCTACTGCGAGGTGGCCGGCTACGGCATGTCCAGCGACGCCCACCACATAACGGCGCCGTGCGAGGACGGCGACGGCGCGGTGCGGGTGATGGCGCGGACGCTGAAGGACGCGGGGGTGGAGCCTGACGCGGTCGACTACGTCAACACTCACGGCACCTCGACCCCCCTGGGGGACAAGGCGGAGGTGATCGCCCTGAAGAAGACGTTCGGTGGGCACGCCGCGCGGCTGGCCATCAGCTCGACGAAGTCGATGACCGGTCACCTGCTGGGTGCGGCGGGCGGGCTGGAGGCGGGGATCACGGCCCTCGCCATCCGCGACCAGGTGCTGCCCCCCACGATCAACCTCGACCATCCGGACCCCGAGTGCGACCTGGACTGCATCCCCAACGAGGCGCGCCGGACGAGGGTGCGGTACGCGCTCACCAACTCCTTCGGGTTCGGCGGGACGAACGGCGCCCTGCTGTTTCGTGAGTATCAGGATTAGCGTGCGGTTTCGATGAACGAGTCCCCCCAACGGGGGCGGAGGGACAGGCAGCCACGAGCAACGGCGCGGGGCGATCACGTGGAACAGCACTTCCCCTCCCCCCAACGGGGGGGAGGGATAGGGTGGGGGGGTCGATAATTGAAGCTCGCCGTCTGCGTCAAGCAGGTCCCGGACACGGAGACACGCATCCGCGTCTCCCCTGACGGGGCGGGGATCGTCGAGACCGACGTCAACTGGATCGTCTCGCCCTATGACGAGTTCGCCATCGAGGAAGCGCTCCGGATCAAGGAGGCCAGGGGAGGAGAGGTCGTCCTCGTTTCCTTGGGCCCCGATCGGGTGCTCTCCGCGCTCCGGAGCGGCCTCGCCATGGGCGCCGACTCGGCAATCCACCTGAAGGACCCGCTGTTCGACCGCGCGGATCCCCTGGCCACCGCCCAGGCCCTGGCCGCGGCGATCAAGCCCCTCGACGCCGAGCTGGTCCTTGCCGGGCAGCAGGGGGTAGGGGGCGACAACAGCCAGGTCCCCGGCCTCCTGGCCGAGATCCTCGATCTTCCCCAGGTGACCATGGCGGTGAAGATCGACGTCCAGGACGGCAGGGCGGTCGTGACCCGCGAGACCGAGGGGGCCCACGAGGAGTGGGATGTGACCCTGCCCGCGGTCGTCTCGGCCCAGAAGGGGCTGAACGAGCCGCGCTACGCCAGCCTGAAGGGAATCATGGCAGCGAAGAAGAAGCCGGTGGAAACGAGGGACGCGGCCGCGCTCGGGCTGGCTGCCGAAGACCTGATACCCCGTACTCGGGTGGTGGCCCTGGAGCTTCCGGCGGCGCGGGCGGCGGTGAAGATGATCGAAGGCGATCCCGACACCCAGGTGGCAGAGCTGCTGCGCCTCCTCCGCGAGGAAGCGAAGGTGATCTGATGCCAGCCATCCTCACCTACGCGGAGCAGCGGGACGGGAAGCTCCGGCGCCCCTCGCTGGAGGCGGTGTCGGAGGCCCGGCGCCTGGCCGACGCAGAAGGGGCGTCCGTCGAGAGCGTCGTGATCGGATCGGGTGTCGAGGGCCTCGCCGCCGCGCTCGGCGCGTACGGCGCCGACACCGTCCATGTCGTCGATCACCCCGAGCTGGCCGCGTACGCGAGCGAATCGTACGCGCGGGCCCTCGCGGGGATCGTCGCGGGGAGGAAGCCGTCGGTGGTGCTGGTCCCGTACACCGCAGCCGGGAAGGACCTCGCCCCGCGCGCCGCCGCGCGGCTGGGCGCCGGTCTCGCCTCGGACTGCGTCTCGCTCGCCTGGAAGGGCGGGCGATTGGAGGCCCGGCGCCCGATGTTCGCGGGCAAGGCCTACGCGACCGTCCGGTGGGAGGGAGAGCCCCAGATCGCGAGTCTCCGTCCAAACGTGTTTCCGCTAGGAACGCCGGACGCCTTGCGGAAGCCGGCGGTGGAGAAGCACGTCCCCGACCCCTCGGCGCGGGCTCGGGTGACGGCCGTCCACGCCGCCGACTCCGGGAAGGTCGAGCTGACCGAGGCCCAGATCATCGTGTCGGGAGGGCGCGGGCTGAGAGGCCCCGAGAACTTCCACCTCGTCCAGGGCCTGGCCGAGGCCCTGGGTGCGGCAGTGGGCGCGTCTCGGGCCGTGGTCGACGCGGGCTGGGTGGACCACCAGCTCCAGGTCGGCCAGACCGGCAAGACGGTGTCGCCCACCCTCTACGTGGCCTGCGGTATCAGCGGAGCGATCCAGCACCTTGCGGGGATGTCCTCGTCGAAGGTGATCGTGGCGATCAACAAGGACCCCGAGGCCCCCATCTTCAAGGTGGCGGACTACGGGATCGTGGGCGACGTCTTCGAGCTCCTGCCGAAGCTGACGGAGGCGGCCCGCGCCTACCTGTCGACGAAGGGGTGACGTCGACGGCGGTGGCCCTGTACGACGACCCGGTGTTCCGGGAGCACGACGCGGGCGCCGGACACCCTGAACGGCCCCATCGTCTCGACGCGTTGCGGGACGGGATCCGCCACGCCGGCCTGGAGCCCGACCTCCGGCTGCTAGCCCCTCGTCCCGCGACGACTGCAGAGCTGCGGCGCGTGCACACCGCCGCACACGTCGAGCGCATTGCGGCCTCGGACGGCCGGACCGTCCGCTTCGACCCGGACACCCTGGCGGGTCCGCGCTCGTACCGGGCCGCCCTGGCTGCCGCGGGGGCGGTGGTCGACGCCACCGACCGCGTCCTCGACGGCGAGCTCCGGGCGGCCTTCTGCGCGGTCCGGCCGCCCGGCCATCACGCGGAGCCCGATCGTGCCATGGGATTCTGCCTCTTCAACAACGTGGCCGTCGGCGCGGCCCACGCTCTGGACCGCGGGTTGCGGCGGGTGGCGGTCATCGACTTCGACGTCCACCACGGCAACGGGACGCAGGTGGCCTTCTACTCCGACCCCCGCGTGCTCTACGTCTCGTCGCACGCGTACCCGTTCTATCCCGGCACGGGTTCGGCGGCAGAGCTGGGCGAGGGCGCCGGCCGCGGCTTCACGGTGAACCTCCCCTTCCCCCAGGGGACCGGGGACGGGGAGTATGCGCGGGCCTACCGCGAGCTGGTGGAGCCGCTCGTCGCCTCCTTCGCTGCCGAGCTGGTGTTCGTCTCCGCCGGCTTCGACCCGCACCACCAGGACCCGCTGGCGGGGATGAACGTGACGCCCGCGGGATTCGGCGCCGTGGCCGCCGCGTGTGGCGGCGCCGCCCGCGCGGGAGCAGGGCGCATCGTCTACGTCCTCGAGGGCGGTTACGATCTCGACGGCATCGGGCGGTCGGCGGCGGCCGTGATGGGCGTCATCCTGGGCCGGCCCGCGCCGCCGGTCGCGGCCCCCAGCGCACCGGCCTTCGATCGTCTGCTCGGGGAGCTCCGCGCGCACTTCGCACCGTACTGGCCGGCGCTGGCGCCGTAGGCCGTGTTCCAGGACCGGGCCGCCGCCGGCCGTCGCCTCGGGGAGCACCTCCGCGCACGCCTCGAGGGCGCGGACAGCCGTGTCCTGGGGATCCCGCGGGGCGGCGTCCTGGTGGCCGCGCCGGTGGCGGCGGCCCTGGGGGCGCCGCTGGACGTGCTAGTGCCCCGGAAGATCGGGGCTCCCGGCCAGGCGGAGCTGGCTATCGGGGCGGTCGCGCTGGCAGGAGACGAGGAGATCGTGGTCCTCGACCCCGTGGCGGTGGAGCAACTTGGAGTCCTACGCTCCTATGTGGCCGCCGAGGTGCGGCGACAGCGCCAGGAGATCGAGCGCCGGCTCGCCGCCTACCGGGAAGGAGCCCCGACGCTCGGTCTGCAGGGGCGGACGGTCGTGCTGGTCGACGACGGGATCGCCACCGGGTTGACCGCGCGGGCCGCGGTCCAGGCGGCCTTGCGGCTCGGGGCGCGGGCGGTGATCCTGGCCGCGCCGGTAGCGCCGCCGGAGGTCGTCCGCGAGCTCAGGCGCGAGGGTCTCCAGGTGGAGGTCCTGGAGACACCCTCGCCCTTCCTTGCGGTGGGGCAGTTCTACGCGGAGTTCGGTCCGGTCGAGGACGACGAGGTCCGGGTCGCGCTCGCCGCCTGTCGCCCGTCCTGAGGCGCTCGCGGGCGCCGTGCTAACATTCGGTTTTCCTGCAGGCGACGACCCCATGGCTGACTACGACTTCACCGGTATCGAGAGCCGCTGGCAGCGGCGCTGGAGCGAGGCGGGCACCTTCGAGGTGACCGAGAACCCCTCGCGGCCCAAGTACTACTGCCTCGAGATGCTCCCGTACCCTTCGGGGGACATCCACGTCGGCCACGTGCGCAACTACTGCATCACCGACGTGATCGCCCGGTACAAGCGGATGCGCGGGTACAACGTCCTGCACCCGATCGGCTGGGACGCCCTGGGCCTCCCCGCGGAGAACGCCGCCATCAAACGGGGTGTCCACCCCGAGAAGTGGACCCGGGACAACATCGACGGCATGCGCCGGCAGCTCCAGCGGCTGGGCTTCAGCTACCCGTGGAGCCGCGAGATCGCCACATGCGACCCTGAGTACTACCGTTGGAACCAGTGGTTCTTCCTCCGGATGCTGGAGCGGGGGATCGCGTACCGCAGCAAGGCCGCGGTCAACTGGTGCCCCTCCTGCCTGACCGTCCTGGCCAACGAGCAGGCGGAGGGCGGGGCGTGCTGGCGGTGCCACAGCCGGGTCGAGGAGCGGGAGCTGGACCAGTGGTTCCTCCGTATCACCGCCTACCAGGATGAGCTGCTCGACGACATGGCGGAGCTGAGTGGGTGGCCCGACCGGGTCCTGGTCCAGCAGCGCAACTGGATCGGGAGGTCTCCCGGAGCCGAAGTGGAATTCCCGGTGGAGGGAAGCGCACCCATCCGGATCTTCACCACGCGGATCGACACGATCCACGGCGCCACGTTCATGGTCCTCTCGCCCGAACATCCGCTCGTCGAGCGCCTCGTCGCGGGAACGGACGGAGAGGGCCGGACCCGCGAAGCGGTCGGGCGCCTGCGCTCGCAGGACCGCCGGGCCCGGCAGGCGGGACAGGTGGAGAAGGAAGGGGTCTTCACCGGACGCCATGCGCTGAACCCGTTCAGCGGCGAGCGCATCCCGATCTGGGTCGGCAACTTCGTGCTCATGGGTTACGGAACCGGGGCGATCATGGCGGTACCGGGCCACGACCAGAGGGACTTCGAGTTCGCCCGGAAGTACGGGTTGCCCGTGCGCGTCGTCATCCAGCCGCCGGGCGACCCCCTCCGCGGGCAGAACCTGGAGGCCGCCTACGAAGGACCGGGCACGACCGTGGCGAGCGGCGAGTTCGACGGGCTTGCGTCCGACGAGGCCGTCCGGAGGATGACCGCCCACGCCGAGGCGAAGGGCTTCGGCCGCGGTGCCGTCACCTACCGGCTCAAGGACTGGCTCATCAGCCGCCAGCGCTACTGGGGGACGCCGATCCCGGTCGTGTACTGCGAGAAAGACGGGGTCCTGGGCGTACCCGATCAGGAGCTGCCGGTGGTCCTCCCCCGGGAGGCTCCCTTCACCGGCGAGGGCGGCAATCCGCTCGAGAAGGTTCCATCTTTCGTCGAGACGGCTTGTCCGCGGTGCGGCGGCAGGGCCCGCCGAGAGACGGACACGATGGACACCTTCGTGGACTCGTCCTGGTACTTCTACCGCTACCTCTCGCCCCGGAAGTCGGATGGCCCCTTCGACGCCGGCGCGGTCCGGTACTGGTTCCCCATCGACCTCTACGTGGGGGGGATCGAGCACGCGATCCTGCACCTCGTCTACGCTCGCTTCTGGACCAAGGTCCTGCGAGACCTCGGGCTCGTGACCTTCGACGAGCCGGTGGTCCGGCTCCATCCCCAGGGAATGGTCCACAAGGACGGCGAGGTGATGTCGAAGTCGAAGGGCAACACCGTGGCTCCGGACGACATGGTGGCCCGGTTCGGGGCCGACTCGCTCCGCCTGTACATCCTCTTCGTCGCTCCTCCGGACATGGGCATGGAGTGGTCGGAGGAGGGCATCGAGGGCCAGCATCGCTTCATCCAGCGGGTCTGGCGCCTCCTGGACCGCCACGCCGACGCGATCGCGGGAGAGATCCGCGGGCCCATCCCCTCGGACCTGCCGGAGGCGGCGCGCACCCTGCGCCGGAAGGTGCACCAGACGATCCAGCGCGTGACCCAGGACATCGAGCGCATCCACCTCAACACCGCCGTCTCGGCCCTGCACGAGCTGTACAACGAGATCACCCGACTCGAGGCGGAAGTGGCGGGCGGGACGGGACGGGCCGTGCTCCGGGAAGCCCTCGAGACGCTCGTGCTCCTCATGAGCCCCTACACCCCCCACGTGTGCGAGGAGATGTGGGTGCGCCTCGGGCGCCGGCCCACCGTGGTGGACCGGCCCTGGCCCGCCGCCGACCCGGCCCTGGCCCGCGAGGAGGAGGTGGAGCTGGCCGTCCAGGTGAACGGGAAGGTGCGCGGCCACATCACCGTTGCACGCGAGGCGCCGGAAGACGAGGTGAAGCGGCTGGCCCTCGAGGAGCCGCGGGTGAAGGAGCACCTGGCCGGACGGGAGGTGATCCGGCAGGTGGTCGTCCCCGGGCGCCTGGTGAGCGTGGTGGTGCGGTGAGGGGGCAGTCCCTGCCGGGAGCGCACCGATTCGCCCTCGCCCTGCTGGCCCTGCTCTGCGGCTGCGGGTACACGCTGGCGGGCCGCGGGGCCAACGTCGACCCGTCGATCCGCCGCATGGGCGTGCCGCTCTTCCGGGACGCGACTGGCAAGCCCGGCCTGGACCAGAAGGTCACCCAGAAGGTGATCGAGGAGATTCTGAAGCGCGGCCGCTTCGACGTGGTGCAGTCGGCCAGCGGGGTCGACGCGGTGGTCGACGGGGAGATCGTCTCGTACACCGTCACCCCGGTCGGGTTCAGCGAAGCCACTGCCGGAGACGAAGCGGCGCAACCCACCACCCAGGCCAGCCGCTACGCCGTCACCGTCGTCGCCCGGGTGCGGTACTCGCGCGTTGGCCAGCGGGACCCGATCTGGGCCAGCGACTCCTTCTCCTTCCGGGACGAGTACGACGTCGGCGAGGCGGGGACCTTCTTCGACCGGGAGGAGCAGACGCTGGACCGGCTCGCCCAGGCCTTCGCGCGCAACCTGGTGGCCGCCATGCTCGAGGCTTTCTGAAAGGCGAGACCGGGGTCCACGCGATCGTCGGCGGGCGCGCCTTCGACTCGTTCCGGGCGGAGGAGGCGCTCGAGGGCCTGCTCGCCCAGGTGGTCGGGCCGGACCGCGACGACGCGGTGCAGGTGCTGCGCGGAGAGGAAGCCTCCTGGGTCCGGGTGTTCGACGCCGCGCGGACTGGGTCCCTCTTCGCGCTGCGGCGCGCGGTCGTCGTCCGGGGCGCCGACGCCTTGAAGGGGGAGGGCGAGGGCGCGGAGAGTTACCTCGCCGATCCTACCCCTGGGGTGGTGCTCGTCCTGATCGCGGCCAAGCCCGACCGCCGGCGGACGGTCTGGAAGCGGATCCTCGACCGCGCGTCCGTGATCACCGCCGAGCCGCTGAAAGGGGCCGCGCTCCGCAAGCACGTCGCCGAACAGCTCCGCCGGCGGAAATTGGGTCTCGCCCCCGACGCAGTCCAGGAGCTGATCGACCGGGTAGGCCAGGACCTCCGCCGCCTCAACGGCGAGCTCGAGAAGCTGGAGGCGTTCGGCTCGGGGCAGCGGAGCCTTTCCGCCGCGGACGTCTCGGCGGTGCTGGGGAGGGGGCTGGCGCGGCCGCTCTGGGCGCTCGGGGACGCGATGGCGGGACGTCGCGCCGGGGAGGCGATCGAGCTGATGCAGGAGCTGCTGGAGGAAGGCGAGGAGCCCATCCGCATCCTGGGGGTCCTCCACCGGTCCGTGCGGCAGGTCCGGGCGGCCTCGGCGCTCCAGAAGAGCCGAGCGTCGCGGGCGGAGATGCTGAAACGGTTGGACCTGCCCGCCAACATGGCCTTCAAGCTCGAGCCGATCCTGGAGGCGGCACGGCGGTGGTCGGACGGGGTTCTGGTCGCCGCCCTGGCGGCCCTGGACAAGGCGGACTTCCGGCTCAAGTCGGGGGGTGAGCCGGGGGCGTCGCTGGCGGCGGCGGTGGCGGAAGCGTGCGGGAGGGCGGAAGGGGCGGTCAGGCCCGCGACGCGAGCACGCTGACCTTGCGGGCGAGGCGGCTCTTGTATCGGGCCGCGGCGTTGTCGTGAACGACGCCCTTCTTGGCCGCGCGGTCGATCTCGCCGACGGTCCCGGGCAGGAGCTTGCGGGCGGCTTCGGCGTCGCCGCGGTCGATGGCGGCGCGCAGCCTCTTCACCTGGCTCTTGACCTGGGACACGTTCCGCCGGTTCCGGGCCCGCCGCTTGAGGCTCTGCCTCATCTGCTTCAGGGCTGATGCGTGATGGGCCAATCGATTCCTCCCAAAACAAGCAAAAGAAGAGCTTACCGGGATTGAGCGGCGAGGTCAAGGAGGACGCGGCGGGACGCGAGCGCCTGGGTGCGACACGCGGCCGCTCGCTGTTCCGTGCGGCGGGACTGGTTTCGGCCTTCACCCTGCTCTCCCGCATCCTGGGACTGGCGCGCGAGCTGGCCTTCGCGGCCCTCCTGGGCGCGGGCTTCCACGCGGACGCGTTCCAGGTGGCGTTCCGGATCCCCAACCTGGTGCGGGACCTGTTCGCCGAGGGGGCGCTGTCCGCCGCGTTCGTTCCGACCTATGCCCGTGTGCTGCACCGGGAGGGGCGGGACGCCGCGCACCGGCTGGCGTCGCTCCTCTTCACCATCGTCGGCGTCCTGTTGGCCCTGGTCGTCGTCCTGGGCATCCTGCTGGCCGGCCCGCTCGTGGCGGCCCTCGCACCGGGCTTCGCCGAGGTCCCGGGCAAGCCCGAGCTGACCGTGTTCCTCACCCGGGTCATGCTGCCCTTCCTCCCGCTCGTGTCGTTCGCCGCGATCGCCATGGGCATGCTAAACGCGGAGGAGCGCTACGGCCCACCCGCGATCGCGCCCGCCCTCTTCAACGTGGTCACCATCCTGGTGGGCGCGCTCCTCTGGGCGGCGGGACTGCCGCTCGAGCTCGTCGTCCTGGGCTGGTCCCTGGGGACCCTGCTCGGCGGTGTCGCCCAGTTCCTCGTCCAGGTCCCCCCGCTGTGGCGCTCGGGCTGGCGCTTCCGGCCGGCCTGGTCGCCCCGCGACCCTGGCCTGCGGGCGATCGGACGGCTCATGGCCCCGGCCACCGTGGGCCTAGCGGCGGTCCAGGTGAACCTGTTCGTCAGCACGATCTTCGCGTCCCACCAGCCGGGCGCGGTCTCGTGGCTCCAGTTCGCCTTCCGGCTCCTGTACCTGCCCATCGGGATCTTCGGCGTCGCCCTGGGGACGGTGGCCACGGCAACCCTGGCCCGGCGGGCGAGCGCGGGGGACCGGGAGGGCATGGCGCGAACGCTCCTGGAGTCGCTGCGCCTGCTCGCCTTCCTGACCCTGCCGGCCACGGTGGGGCTGGCCGTGCTCGGACGGCCCATCGTCCGCCTCCTCTACGAGCGGGGCCGGTTCACCCCCTCGGACACGGAAGCGACCGCCTACGCGGTGGCGCTGTACTCGATCGGCCTGGTGGCCTACACGGGGGTGAAGGTCCTGGCCCCCGCCTTCTACGTCCTCGGCTCGCCGCGCGTCCCCCTCGCCGCCAGCGCCCTGGCGGTGCTGACCAACGTGGCGGTGATCCTCCTGTTGTACGACCACCTGGGATATGGAGCGATCGCCCTGGGCACCAGCCTGGGCTCGCTCCTGAACGCGCTGGTTCTGCTCGTCACGTTCGAGCGGCGGGTGGGTGGCCTCCTCGGCCGCGCCCTCGCCTCCGGCGTAGCCCGCATGGCCATTGCGGCCCTGGTGATGGCGCCGGCGGCGCGAGTCGCGGCCGATGCCCTCGAGGGCCGCTTCGGGACGCAGGGCCTCGCGGCGCAGCTCGTCACCGGGCTCGTCCCCGTGCTCGTGGGCGTGGCGGTCTACGCAGCGGCCGCCCTGGCTCTTCGCGTCCCGGAGGCCCAGCGCCTCACGGGAGCGCTGCGGCGCCGGAGTTGATCCCCTGGGTCAAGTTATCGGGGTCTGCACGCCCACACCACACAAGCTATTGTGGCAGGGAGCGACTCCATGCTACCTTCTCGTGGCTTTTAACCTCGTGACCAACGACGCCCGCCGCGGCGCGGGTCGAGGAGGCCCATGACACCCAGGCCTGTCCGTGCCTTCGCGGTCGTCTCGATCCTGGCACTGCCTGCCGTGGCGGCGGCCCAGGGCCCGCCTCCCGCCGAGGAATACCGATTCCGCGTCGAGTACCGCGAGTTCCGGCCCGTCCTCTCGGGCGAGGTGCAGAGGGGATTCGGCGAGATCGAAGGGACCCTCGTCGACCTCGAGGACGACCTGGGCCTCCCGGAGAAGCGGACCTTCGCCGTGAAGGCCGTCCTCAGGCTGGCCGCCGCCCACAAGCTCCGCGGCTCCTACACGCCCTTCAGCTACCGCGGGGACGTGACCGCCCGGCGCACGATCCGCTTCGAGGGATCGACCTTCGAGCGCTTCACTCGCGTGGTCACGGACCTGAAGGGCGGCTACTACACCGCCGAGTACGAGTGGGACGTCTTCCGCGGCTCGAGCGGGTACCTGGGCCTCCTCGTCGGGGCGAAGGTTGTGGACGCCGACACCCTGATCGCGGGTCCCAACGAGGGGATCCGCGAGCAGGAGACCCTCCGCGTCCCGATCCCCGTGCTGGGGGCGACCAGCCGCGTCTACGCCGGCCGGCTGAGCCTGGAAGGGGAGGTGGCGGGGCTGTCGATCGGCAGCCGCGGCTACCTCTACGAGCTGGACTTCTCGGCGCGGCTGCACCTCTCGGACCGCCTCGCCGTGGGCGGAGGGTACCGGCTGCTCTCCTCCGAGGGCGAGGAGGACGTGGAGTTCTTCAAGCTCCGCTTCCGGGGGTGGCAGTTCGGGTTGGAGATCGGCCTGTAGCAGCGGTGCGCTCGCGGGATCCTCGCCGCACGACGCCGTCTCAGGCCCCCGGTCGACCGTCGAAAGGGGAGGTCTCACGGCCGTCGACCACCGACCGTGGTGCCGGCGGTGATCGGCTGATCGAGGCGTACCTGGACCACCTGCGGGTGGAGCGCGGGCTGTCGCCGCAGACGCTGGACGCCTACGGCCGGGACCTGCGCCGCCTCGACGTTCACGCGCGGGGGAGTGGCGCCGACGTGGGCTCCCTCGGCCAGGCCGACCTCGCGGCGTACCTGGGCGTGCTCCGCGCCGAGGGGCTGCAGCCCCGCTCGGTCGCCCGTGCCGTACATGCCCTCCGGGGCCTCTACCGCTTCGCCGTCCGGGAGGGCACGCTTCCCGCCGACCCGATGGAGCACCTCAAGGCTCCCCGCGCGTTCAGGGCGCTGCCTCGTTTCCTGGACGCCAGCCAGGTGGAAGCCCTCCTCGCAGCCCCCGACGTCGCGACCCCGATCGGCGTGAGGGACCGGGCCATCCTCGAGGTGCTGTACGCGACGGGCCTCCGCGTGTCGGAGCTGATCGGCCTGCGCCCTTCGGACGTCGCGCTCGAAGCGGGCGTCCTGACCTGTCTTGGCAAGGGGGGCAAGGAGAGGCTGGTGCCGGTGGGCCGGGAGGCCCGGCACTGGCTCGGGCGCTACCTGCTCGCGGATCGGCCGGCGCTGGGGGGCGATCGCGCGGGGCAGCCGCTGTTCCTCAGCAGCCGGGGGGGGCGCCTGTCCCGGATGGGCCTGTGGGGCATCGTCCGGCGGCACGCCGTGACCGCCGGGGTCGAGCGGCGACTGACTCCCCACGTCCTCCGCCACTCGTTCGCCACCCATCTGCTGGAGCACGGTGCCGACCTCCGGGCCTTGCAGGCGATGCTCGGCCACGCCGACATCTCCACGACGCAGATCTACACTCACGTCACCCGCGAGCGTCTGCGCCGCGTGTACGACCAGTTCCATCCCCGGGCATGAGTCCTGCCGCCTGAGAGCCTCGCCCGGTAGGGATTGGGCCCAAAGGGTCCCCACCTCGGGCATTCGGGCCTGCCTACCCCCTCCGGTGTCGCCAAGTGCGTCATGATGGGGGATTCTGCGGCACCGAGCGTTGACCCCGTCGTCAAGCCGGTGCTAGGCTACCGAACTTCCGCCGGCCGCCACTGCCCTCGAACGCGTGGCCGGTGCACGGAGGGTCAGTGAGGATGGGCAAGAACGGGCGTCATCTCTTTACTTCGGAATCGGTGACCGAGGGCCACCCCGACAAGATCGCCGACCAGATCTCGGACGCCGTCCTCGACGCGCTGCTGGAGCAGGACCCCTACAGCCGGGTCGCCTGCGAGACGGTCGTGACCACGGGACTCGCCTTCATCGCCGGCGAGATCACCACGAAGGCGTACGCCGACCTGCCCGGCATCGTCCGCGAGACCATCAAGGGCGTGGGCTACACCCGGGCGAAGTACGGCTTCGACTTCGAGACCTGCGCCGTCATCTCCGCGATCCACGAGCAGTCCCCGGACATCGCGATGGGGGTCGACCCGGGCGGAGCGGGCGACCAGGGGCTGATGTTCGGCTTCGCGTGCAACGAGACCGAAGAGTTGATGCCCCTTCCGATCATGCTCGCCCACAAGCTGACCCGGCGCCTCAGCCAGGTCCGCAAGGAGGAGATCCTCGACTACCTCCGGCCCGACGGGAAGAGCCAGGTGACGGTGGAGTACGACGGCGACAAGCCCGTGCGGGTCGAAGCGGTGATCATATCGGCCCAGCACAGCAGCCTGGTGAAGATAGAGACCATCCGCGAGGACGTCCTCGAGAAGGTCATCCACGCGGTGATCCCCTCCGACCTCCTGGACTCCAAGACCAAGTACTTCATCAACCCCACCGGGCGCTTCGTGGTGGGTGGACCGCAGGGCGACTGCGGCCTCACCGGGCGCAAGATCATCGTGGACACGTACGGGGGCGTCGGCAGCCACGGCGGCGGCGCCTTCTCCGGCAAGGACCCGACGAAGGTCGACCGGTCCGCCTCGTACATGGCCCGCCACATCTCCAAGAACATCGTCGCGGCCGGCCTGGCCGACCGGCTGGAGCTCCAGATCGCCTACGCCATCGGGGTCCCGGACCCGGTGTCGGTCATGGCGGACTCGATGGGGACCGGCAGCGTCGACGAGGCACGCATCGTCGAGGCCGTGCGCGAGATCTTCCCGCTGACGCCGAAGGGCATCATCGAGTACCTGAACCTGCGGCGGCCGATCTTCAAGAGGACCGCGGCCTACGGGCACTTCGGCCGTTCCGAGCCGGAGTTCTCCTGGGAGCGGACCGACAAGGCCGAGGCACTCCGCAGCTTCGTCAAGCGCTGAACCGGGCGCGCGTCGGGAGGACAGGTAGCTTCGTGGGGGGCGGAGGCTCGCCCGACGCGCAGGCCCTTCCGCCTCCGGCTCGAGCCCGCGGCGGAATGAGGGGCCAAGGAGCTGGTGGCGACGTGGCGACCCGATGAGGTTGACACCGGCGCGCGGCCGTTCTATCCTTCCATCCGGATAGAGCGATGATATCCTCCGCCGCCGTCGACAGCACTTCGAGCCGGTCCTCCATGCCGCGCCAGCCCGACTCCCTGCTGGGATGGATGGCCAGCCTGGCCGACCCGACCCGGCTGCGGCTCCTGAGCCTGTTGGAGCAGCAGGAGCTGGGTGTCGTCGACCTGTGCCACGTCGTGCAGATGCCGCAGTCCACGGTCAGCCGCCACCTGAAGGTCCTGCTCGACGAGGGCTGGGTCACGAGCCGCCCCCAAGGCACCGCCCGGCTGTACCGGCTGACGCCGGGGGATCTGGAGCCTCCCGCGCGGCGGCTGTGGCTCCTGGCGCGCGAGCAGACGGAGGCCTGGCCGGCGGTTCGGCAGGACCGGCTGCGCCTGGAGAGGCGCCGTTCGAAGCGGCGGTCTGGGGCCGAGTCCTTCTTCGCCGGGGCCGCGGGGCGATGGGACGAGCTGCGGGCCCAGCTCTACGGGCGCGGCTTCACCCAGGCCGCCCTGCTCGCCTTGCTGCCACGGGAGTGGGTGGTGGCCGACCTGGGGTGCGGCACCGGGCCCGTCCTCGCCGCGCTGGCTCCCCAGG
>Ga0268386_10000240_pt1 | contig 32725 bp, 32 predicted proteins | sample RVTome_15_FD_200260 | JGI IMG/M metagenome (GOLD analysis project Ga0268386, IMG submission 200260) | Soil microbial communities from uranium-contaminated site in the Upper Colorado River Basin, Wyoming, United States - RVT150D86... ... | reverse complement strand
GCGGCGCCCTCGTACAGCCCGGTGGCGGCCAGCGCCCCGATCTCCAGGAACGGCGTGGCCGGGTCCAGCAGCCGCTCGACGCGCTCGCGGGCGAGGAGCTTGCCCTGCTCGCGCTGGCGGCGGATCGGCTCGTCGCCGCCGCCCAGGCGCGCGGCGGCCAGCCGGGCGTGAAGGTCCTCCTCGAGAGCGTCCATGTGGGCCTTGTTCTCGCGGAACTCGTCGGCGGCCGTGTCCACGTGGCTCTCGATGACGGGCATCGCCGGCAGTATGCCACGGCGCCGCATCGCATCGAGCGCTGACGTCCGTGCCGGACCCCGTGCTACCGTGGCCGGAGTGGCGATCGAGACCCTGTTCCTCGATGCGGGAGGCGTTCTCCTCCATCCGAACTGGCACCGGGTCAGCGGTGCCCTCGCCTCTTGCGGCGTGCGCGTCCCCGCCCCGGTCCTCGCCGCCGCCGAGCCCCGCGCCAAGCGCGAGCTGGACTCGCCCGAGCGCATCCGGGCCACCGACGACGCGGGGCGGGGGTGGCTCTACTTCAACCTGGTGCTGAAGCACGCGGGCGTGACGCCCTCGGAGGCGACCGCTGCCGCGCTCCTGGAGCTGAAGGCCTACCACGCGCGCGAGAACCTGTGGGAGGCGGTGCCCGACGAAGTGCTGCCTGCCCTGGAGGGCTTCCGGCGAGCGGGTCTCCGGCTCGTCGTGGTGTCGAACGCCAACGGACGGCTCGGTCACGTCCTGGAGCGACTGGGGCTGAGCCGCCACCTCCATCACGCGTTCGACTCGCACGAGGTCGGGGTGGAGAAGCCCGACCCCCGGCTCTTCGATGCGGCGCTGGAGCGATCCGGTGCGAGCCGGGAGACCACGGTCCACGTGGGCGACCTCTACCACGTGGACGTGGTGGGCGCCCGCGCCGCCGGGCTGCGCGCGGTGCTCTTCGACGCGGCGGACCTCTACGCCGGCTTCGACTGTCCTCGCGTCCCGACCCTCACCGCGCTCGCCGGTCTGCTCTCGAGCGGACGGCTCTAGGCGCGCCGGCGCCGGCGGTCGGTGGAGGGGGGCCCCGGAGACAGGCTCTGCCCGGCCAAAGCCGAGGCCGCCACCACGCGGTTTCGTCCGGCCGCCTTGGCGGCGTAGAGCGCCTCGTCGGCCGCCCTCCGCCAGTCGTCCAGGTCCATGGCGGCGACCAGCATGGCGATCCCGGCGCTGAAGGTCGCCCGGAACGTCGACCCTTCCGCAGCGTGCTGCATGGCCGCGAACTCCGCCAGCAGGCGCGTCACCAGGCGTACCGCGCCCTCCTCGGGAAGGTCCTCGATGAGGACGGCGAACTCCTCGCCCCCATAGCGGCCGATGGTGTCGGACTGACGGAGGCGGCGCCGCAGGAGCGCGGAGAGCGATACCAACACCCGGTCGCCCACCGGATGACCGTGCTGGTCGTTGACGGCCTTGAAGTCGTCCAGGTCGATCATCACCCAGGCCGAGGAGCGGTGCAGGTTGCGCCGCTTGTGAGCCACCGCGGTGCGGGCTCGTTCCAGGAAGGCGGTGTGGGTGAGGAGGCGCGTGAGGCCGTCGCGGTCGAGGAGGCTCTTCAGGAACCGGGACCGCTCGATCCGCGCCGCCACGGCCCACAGGAGGAGGGAGGGCGCGACCGGCTTCACCAGGTGCTCGTCGCCGCCGGCGCGGGTCCCCTCGATCCGGGCCTGGATCTGCCCCTCCGTGGTGAGGTAGAGGACGGGCAGCGTGGCATAGCGCTCGTCCTGGCGGATGTAGCGGACGAGGTCGTAGCCCTTGAACCCGGGCAGGATGATGTCCATGAGCACCAGGTCGGGCCGGAAGGAGACGAGGTCCGTCTCGAAGTGCCGCGGGTCGGCGCAGATCCTCACCTCGTAGCCGGCGGACTCCAGGACCACCCGGAGGAACGACGCCTGGTCCGGGTCGTCCTCCACCGAAAGCACGCGGCCCGACTCCGCCCGGCGCCGCTCCAGCACATGGTGGAGTCGGCGCATGAGGGCCTGCCAGTCCACCGGCTTCTCGAAGTAGGCATCCGCGCCGCAGTGTATGGCCTCCACCCGGTCGAGAAGCCCGGTGTGCATGCTCAACACCACGACCGCAGGGCCTTCCCCCTGGGGGAGGGAGCGCAGGTGGTCCACGAGCGCGTAGCCGGAGCCGTCCGACAGGCGGATGTCGGTGATCACCCCGTCCGGCGTCTTGGCCAGGGCGCACAGGGCTTCGGCCTTGGTCCTGACCGTGCGGGGTGACATACCCTCGTCCTCCAGCAGGCGGACGAGGGTACGGCGCCCGTCGCCATCCTCGTCGACGACGAGGATGTCGAACGGCTCCGGGATGACGCGGGGCGGCGGCGCCACGGTGGCGCTCGGAGCGGGAGCCTCCGAGAGCAGCTCCCGCCGGATGGCTTCGAGCGCCGCGCGCCACCGCTGCAGGTCGGCGGGAGCCGGGAGCGTGCCGCTCCGGACCTGGGCGAAGGTGTCGCGCTCCGCCTCCTCGCCGAGCCGGGTGACGCCGGGGAAGCCGTAGGTGGACCCGGAGCCGGCGAACGCGTGGAACCGGCGCATCAGGTCCCGGACGACCTCCCCGTCGCTGGCGTCCTTCTCGAGCAGGCCCAGCAGCCGCTCGGCCTCATCGAGGCGCGCGAGGGAGCCGCGGATGAACTCCGCGCGCAGCTCCTCGATCAGGTCGTCCCAGGAGGGCACCTAGCGCCTCGCGAGGATCTCACGCACCTGCGCGGGCAGGGTCATGGGGTTGAAGGGCTTCGGCACGATCCCGGCCGCGCCCAGCTCGGCGAGCTCCACCGCGTCCTGGCGCGAGCCCCGACCGGTGAGGAAGATGACGGGGATGCCGGCGGTCGCCGGGTTGCGCCGCAGGGCCGCGAGGGTGGACGGGCCGTCCATCAGGGGCATCACGACGTCGAGGAGTATGGCGTCCGGCCTTTCCGCCAGAGCCTTGCCGAGGCCCTCCTGGCCGTTCTCGGCCTCGCTGACCTCCATGCTGCCCAGGCGGACGAGGCTCAGGCGGGCGATGTCCCGGACATCGCGCTCATCATCGATGATGAGTACCTTCAAGGACCCTCCGCTCGATCATGATCAAACGCCAGCGGCACGCTGAGGGGATCGCGCTCAGCAGCCCAGGTGCTTCTGGAGGACGGAGCGCAGCTCCGCGAACTCGAGAGGCTTGGTGAGGTAGTCGTCGGCGCGGAAATACCGGCGGCCCTCGTGACGATGGCTGGGCCTCGTGTAGAGGCCGGTCATCACCACGACCTTGAGGCCGGCGGTCTCGGGATCGTCCTTGATCTTGCGGCACATCTCGCGACCGTCGAGCTGGGGCATGAGGGCGTCGGCGAGCACGAGGTCCGGGCGGTACCGGCGGGCCAGCTCCAGCCCCTCCCAGCCGGTCCGTCCGAGGATCACGCCGTAGCCGAGGCTCTCGATGACCCGCGTGGCGATGCGCTGGATGTCCCGCTCGTCGTCCACCACCAGCACCAGCGGGCGGGTCATCACCCCCTCGTCCGGCTGAGCCCGTGGCGTGAAGGGGGCGTGGTGCTCCTCGAAGTTCCGGTCCCACAGGCTCCGGGGGGCGCCCGACCAGAACCCCTGCTTGTATGGGGGGGACGCCTTGCAGAAACACGTCCCGCAGGAGGTGCACACCAGCGTCCGCTGCGTGAACAGGCAGGAGCACCAGGCCGCGCCCAGGGCGTCGAACCGGGCGCGGCAGGAGTGGCAGCTCACGTCGTAGGACCGAGGTTCGGCCACGTTGGCAGTGCCCATCCTGGCTCCCGATCGCGAACGAGCTCATCCCGATCGCGGACTCTCCTTCGATGCTAGCATGCGCCCCGGTGGCGGACCGGCCGGCGGAGGAAGGTTCCTCCGCGGTGGCGGGCGGACCAGCCGATGAGGCGAGTCAGCCCGGTAAGGCTGGCCTTCCCACGCTCCCGCGCCAAGAGGAGGACGGCCATGCTCGAACCCGGTGAACCCGCCCCGGACTTCCGGCTCCCCGCGTCGACCGGGCAGGAGATCGCCCTCGCCGACTTGCGCGGCCGCCACGTCGTACTGTACTTCTACCCGAAGGACGAGACGCCGGGCTGCACCCGCGAGGCTTGCGACTTCCGCGACCGGCTCGTGAAGCTCAGGTCCTTGGGCGCCGAGGTGCTCGGAGTGTCGAAGGACTCCCTGGACTCCCATCTCGGCTTCGCCCGCAACCACGGGCTCGCATTCCCGCTGCTGAGCGACCCGGACAACCGGGTGGCCCGGGCCTACGGCGCGTTCGGGGAGAAGGTCCTCTACGGACGCCGGTTCCTGGGCACCATAAGGTCGACGTTCCTGATCGATCCCCAGGGCCGCATCGAGGGCGTATGGTCGCCGGTCAAGGTCGACGGGCACGTCGACGCGGTGCTCTCGCGGCTCAGCGGCCGTCCGGCCGGAGCGCCCTCGGCGGGTCCCTCCCGGCGCCAGGGGAAGAAGCGCGCTCCGCGCCCGGCGGCGCCGCGCGAGAGGGCGGGAGCACGCAAGCCATCCACGAGGCGGAAGGCGGGGTCGCGAAAGCCCGCCAAGGGACGAAGCGCCGCGGGCCGCAAGGCGCCCACGGCCCGCACCGCGCCCACGGCCGGCACCGCCCGCACCCGCCGCTGACGCGCCCGTGTCGGCGCGGGCTATTCCGATCGCAGCGCGCGGATCGGATCGCCGGAGGCTTCCTCCTCGGTCTGGACCCGGCGGTCTACGAGATCGTACGGCCCGCGAAGGACCGGGAGCCCAGCTCCGTGAACAGGGCCACGAAGACGGCGAGCCCGCCCAGCAGCAGCGGCAGCGGCATGTGGGCGACGTCCGGCGTGACCGCGTAGCGGATCGCCTCGCTCATGAACACCAGCGGGTTCAGCAGGAACAGGTACTGGAGCGGACCCAGGACGTCGAGGGCGGCCCAGGGGTAGTAGGCGCAGCCGAACAGCATCATCGGACCGATCACGACGGCGAAGAGCAGGCCGCTGTAGCGCGGCTGGATGTGGGTGCCGAGGGTCAGCCCGAAGGCGGCCGAGAGCAGGCCGGTCGCCGCCACCAGCGGCAGGAGCACCGCCCACCGCGGGTGGACGTCGATCCCCGAGACCCGGTGCATCAGTAGGATCATCGCGGGCAGCGCGGTCAGGCCGGCCACGGCGGCGTGGACCGCTCCCGCCACCACCTTCTCGAGGGCGACGCCGCGGACGGTGATCGGCGCGAGGAGCCGTTCGTCCACTTCCCGGCTGCCCGACAGGTCCGCGGCCAGGGGCATCAGCACACCCTGGACGCCGGCCATCAGCATGGTGATCGACATCAGGCCCGGGACCATCACCGTCCGGAACTCGTCGGCGACCAGGTGCAGCCGCGGGAGGATGTTGCCGAACACGAGGACGACGAGGATGGGCTGGGTCAGCGTCGCCATCAGGAGCGCTCCGGCGTTGCGGGACGCCACCACCAGGTCGCGCCGGAGGAGGGCCAGGAAAGCCGTCATTCGCGAAGCTCCTTCCCGGTGAGGTGGATGTAGACGTCCTCCAGGCTAGGGCTGGCCAGGCTGACGTGGTGGAGGTCGGCCCCGGCCTCACGGACCGAGTGGAGTACGCGGTCCAGCAGCCCGTCACCCGGCTCCACGAACAGCCTCAGGCGCTCCAGGTCGCCGTCGTCCCCGTGACGCTCCACCTTCTCCACCCGCATCACCCCGGCGAGCGCGCCGAGACGGGCGGCCAGCGGGGCGCTTCCCCCCAGCCAGAGGTCCAGGATCCGGCCCCCCGGCAACCCCCGTTTCAGCCCGGCGGGGCTGTCGAGCGTGAGGATGCGCCCGTGGTCGACGATCGCCACGCGCTGGCAGAGCCGGTCCGCCTCCTCCATGTTGTGGGTGGTGAGGATCAGGGTCAGCCCGCCGCCGTGCAGCGCGCGCAGCGTCTCCCACAGCATCCGGCGGGCCTGCGGATCGAGCCCGGTGGTGGGCTCGTCCAGGAGGAGGACGCTCGGGTCATGCATCAGGGCCCGCGCGATCATCAGCCGCTGCTGCATGCCGCCGGACAGGGTCAGCGGGCGGTCGCGGGCCTTCTCGGCGAGCTGCATCTCGTGGAGCAGGCGGTCGGCGCGCTCCTCGCGCTCGCGGCTGGGGAGGCCGAAGTAGCGGCCGTGGTAGGTCAGGACCTCCCGGACGGTCAGGTCGCGGTCCAGGTTGCGGTTCTGCGGCACCACCGCGATCCGGCGCTTGGCCCCGCGGGGATCTCGGGCGACGTCGATGCCGTCGACGCGGATCCTCCCTGCGGTGGGTCTCACTAGCGTCGTGATGCAGCCCAGGGTGGTGCTCTTGCCCGCCCCGTTGGGGCCGAGCAGTCCGAAGAACTCCCCCGGCGCCACCGAAAAGGAGATACCGCGCACGGCCTCGACCGCCGGCGTCCGCCGTCCGCCCGGGTAGGTCTTGACCAGGCCTTCGACGGCGAGAGCCTCCAACTTCAGCCCTCCCTCACCAGGCGCCCGTCCTCTACGACCACGGCGCCGGACTTGACCACGGCGCGGATGGCCGTCACGCCGACGCGGAGCAGGTCCAGCAGACGCCCGGAGCGCAGCACGACGAGGTCGGCGCTCTTGCCGGGCTCGATGCTGCCGACCTCGTCCTGGGCGTCGAGCGAGCAGGCGGCGTTGATCGTCGCGGCCGCGAGGGCCTCCTCCAGCGACAGGCCCATGGTGAAGCAGGCCACCGTCATGGCGAACGGCATTGACGGAGACAGCCCGCCTCCGGGGTTCGCGTCGGTGGCGAGGGCCACGGCGACGCCGCCTTCCACCAGCGCACGCGCCGGCGCGGCGCGTCCCAGGCGGAGATAGAACGCCGCCGACGGGAGGAGCGTGGCCGTGCACGAAGCGGCGGCGAGCGCCTGGATCCCCGCTTCGGAGACGTGCACCAGGTGATCGGCCGAGCGCGCCCCCAGCTCTCCCGCCAGCTCGGCCCCTCCGGTCCACGTCAGCTCGTCCGCGTGGATCTTCAGCTTCAAGCCGCGATCGCGGGCGGCGCCGAGGATGCGCCGGCTCTCCTCCACGGTGAAGACCCCTTCTTCGCAGAAGACGTCGCAGAAGCCGGCCAGCCCCCGCCGGGCCACCTCCGGGATCATCTCCCCGGTCAGCAGGTCGAGGTAGCGCCGGCGGTCACCGCGGTGCTCCGGGGGGACTTCGTGTGCTCCCAGGAACGTGGGGACCACGCTGACCGGGTGGGAGGCGCCGGCGTCGCGGATGGCTTCCAGGGAGCGCAGCTCCGCGCCGGTCTCGAGCCCGTAGCCGCTCTTCACCTCGGCGGTGGTCGTCCCCTGCACGAGCATCTCGTCCAGGCGGGACCGGATCGCCGCCACCAGGCGGTCGCGCGGCGCCTCGCGGGTGGCCTGCATCGTCCGCACGATCCCGCCGCCCGCGGCCGCGATCTCGCGGTAGCTCGCCCCGGCGAGGCGCCTTCGGATCTCCTCGTCCCGGTTCCCCGCGAAGCAGAGGTGCGTGTGGGCGTCGACGAACCCGGGGACGACGGCCGCGCCGTCAGCGTCCAGGACCGTGGCGCCGGGCGCCAGCTCGACGGCCGCCTCCAGCCCCGCGTCGGGGCCCACGTACACGATCCGCCCGTGCCAGGCCGCCACTGCCGCCTGCTCGCGCACGCCCAGGTCGCGCAGGGCCGAGCGGAGGCGCGGGGCCGGGCCGGCGAGGGTTGCGAGCAGGCCGACGCGCCGCACCGCGAGGTCGGCCTGGTTCATCCGCGGTCCTGGTGCGAGCCGGCCTCGGCCAGGGCGAGCACGTCCGCGGCCGAGACCCCGTACACGTGGACGAGCTTCTCGCGGCCGGTCTGGCCGCGCAGGACGCGCACCGCGCCGGCCGGGATCCCCAGGGCGCGGGCGAGCAGCTTCGTGAGCGCCTCGTTGGCCGCGCCCTCAACCGGAGGCGCGGTGAGGCGAACGGCGAGAGCGCCGTTGCGCTCGCCCCCGATCCCGTCGCGGGAGGCCCGCGGCTGCACCCGGACGCGGAGCGAGATCCCGCCGTCCGATTCGCGCACGTCGAGGGCGCCGGTGGTGCCGCGGGTCAAAGGTACCTGGGACCGCGCATCTGCAGGCCGATGTCGATGAGGCTCTGGGCCACGGCCTGGCGCAAGACGATGACGATCGCGAAGAGGACCAGGAAGGCGATGTCGAGCGGGAAGTGCCGCAGGCTCACGGGAAGCCACCGGCGGATGATCCGCAGCGCCGGCTCGGTGGCCATGTACAGGAACCGGACGATGGCGTTGCGGGGGTCGGCGTTGACCCACGACACGATCGCCCGCCCGATCAGGAGCCAGGTGTAGACCATCAGGACGAACCTCACGGCCTCGCCGATGCCGATCAGCAGGTTGCCGAGGACGACCATCGAAGCCTCCCGCTAGTCCCGGATGCGCTCGCCAAACAGCGCCGTGCCCACACGGACCAGCGTCGCCCCCTCTTCCACCGCCACCTCGAGGTCGTGGCTCATCCCCATCGACAGCTCCGACCCCGCGAGCAGACCGCGCGCGCGAGCCTGATCCCTCAGCTCGCGCAGCCGCCGGAAGAACGGCCGTGACCCCTCGGGGTCCGCGGACCAGGGTGGGAGGATCATCAGTCCGTCCATCCGGAGCGCCTCCCAGCCACGGGCGTCCTCGAGCAGTGCGAACAGCGCGGCCTCCTCCACGCCGTGTTTGGTCGACTCGCCGGCCAGGTCCACTTGAACCAGCACGCCCAGCGAACGGCCCTGCTCCGCCGCGACGCGGTCCAGCTTGCGTCCGATCTCGATGCCGTCCACGGAGTGGATGCGATCGAAGAGGGCCGCCGCCTTGCGCGCCTTGTTCGCCTGGAGATGGCCAACCAGGTGCCACCGCAGGCCCACGGACCGGAGGGAGCTCAGCTCCGTTCCCTTCGACTCCGCCTCCTGTACCCTGTTCTCTCCGAAGTCCCTCAGCCCGGCCTCGACCGCCTCCCGGACCAGCGCGGGCGGATGGGTCTTGCTCACCGCGACGAGCGTGACGTCCTCGGCCTGGCAGCCGGCGCGGGCCGCCGCCCGGGCGATGCGCTCCCGGACGGCGGCGACGCGTTGGCCGATCACTTCTTGGGCTTCAGCGCCTGGACCAGCCCCTCGGCCGTCGCCTTGTTCTGGGCGTTGGTGGGGTTCATGGAAAGGTACTTCTCGAGGTAGGCCAGCGCTTCGGCCGTTTTCCCCTGGTTGAGCGCCACCGTTCCCAGGAAGTACTGGGTCTCGGCGTTGCCGGGGTCCGCGGCCTCGGCCTTCTTGAGCGCCTCAACCGCTTCGTCGTACCGCCCGCCCTGGAAGGCCTGGACTCCCATCTCGAACTGGATCTTGGGGTTCGTGGCCCCCGCGCCGCCCGCGAGCTCGGCGGCCTTGTCCTTCTGGCCGCTCTGCTCGTACACGCGGAGCAGGCTGACGGACGCGTCGGCGTGGTCCGGCTTGAGCTCCAGCGTCTTCTTGAACTCGGCCTCCGCGCTCGCCCAGTCTTGCTTCCTGCTGTACATGAGACCCAGGTTGTAGTGGGCCTCCGTGATGGTCGGGTACTTGACCACGAACTCGTTGTAGGCGGCGATCGCCTCGTCCACCTTGCCCTCGCGGGCGAGGTCGGTGGCCTTCGTGAACGCGGCCTGCATCTCGGCGGCCGCCTCGCCGCCCCCCGCGGCCTTGGCCGCCGCCTCCTTGGTCACCAGCTTGAAGTCCGGCAGATAGGTGGGGTCGCCGAGGCTGATCCGCGTCTCGATGAACGTGGGTTGGTATCCTTCCTTGTCCGCGGTGACCTTGTAGGGCCCTGGGTAGAGCCCGACCTGGGTGAACTCCCCTTTCTTGTTGGACTTGGTGTCGTACTTGCGGGTCACCCCGCCCGTGTACTCGAGCGTCACCTTCGCGTCCTGGATGGGATTGCCTTCGGCGTCCAGGACCTTCCCTCGTGCCGTGCCGGTCTGGGCCCCCGCCTCTCCACCGAGCAGGAGGATGGCCAGGGTCAGCCCCCCGGCGGTCACCAGACGTTTCATCGATCCCTCTCCTTGTCTCTCTACCGCGCCTCGGATTCTCTCACGCCCTCGCCGGGGTCCGATACGGGAGCGGGTCCGCCATCCCGGCCTCGGCGAAGGCCTGGCGGCGCAGGAGGCAGGACTCGCAGGCTCCGCATGCCTCGTCCTCGGCCTGGTAACACGACCAGGTCTTCTCGAACGGCACCCCCAGGCTCAGCCCGCGCCGGACGATCTCGGACTTGCGGAGGTGGATCACGGGGGTGACGATCTCGAGCCGGGTCTCCGGCCGCGTGCCGCGCCGGGCTGCCTCCTGGAAGGCCTCGTAGAACTCCGGCCGGCAGTCCGGATAGCCCGAGGAGTCCTGGGCCACCGCCCCCACGAAGACGGCCTCGGCGCCGAGGACCTCCGCCCAGGATACCGCCGCCGAGAGCAGGTGTGCGTTGCGGAAGGGGACGTACGAGGTCGGGATCCGGCCGGGCTCCGGCGAGCCCTCCCGCACCGGGATGGTGCGATCGGTCAGGCTGCTGCCGCCGATGGCCCGCAGGGCGGTCAGGTCCACCACCAGTCGCGCCTCGGCCGCGAAGTGGTCGGCGAGGAGATGGAACGAGGCCCGCTCGCGGGACTCCGTGCGTTGCCCGTACGCCCCGTGGAGGAACGCCAGCCGGTGGCTCCGGGCGGCCAGCGCCGCCGTCACCGCGGAGTCCATGCCGCCGCTGACGCAGGCGACGCCGAGGGGCCGTGTCACACGCCCCTCTCCCGGCCCGGCCAGAGGTACTTGTGGAGCTGGACCTGCAGACGGACCGGGAGGCCGTCTTCGAGTATCCAGCGCGCGAGTGGCCCCGGATCCAGCACCCCGTGCACGGGCGAGAAGAGGACCGGGCAACGCTCGTGGAGCCGCCGGCGGCGGACGAGTTCGCGGGCCCACTCGTAGTCGCGCCGGTCGGCGAGGACCAGCTTCAGCTCGTCGGTCGGCCTGAGCAGGTCGAGGTTCCGCCACTCCGTCCGGTGCTCCTCTCCCGAGCCCGGAGCCTTGAGGTCCATGATCGCGACCGCCCTCGGGTCCAGTCCCTCCAGCAGGACGTGTCCCGAGGTCTCGACCAGGACTTGCCAGCCGGAGTCCACGAGCCGGTTCACGAAGCCGAAGGCAGCGGGCTGGGCGAGCGGCTCGCCGCCGGTCAGGAGCACGAGCCGGCACGGGAACCGCTCGATCTCGGCGAGGATGTCGTCGCCGCCGCGCGCCTGGCCCTCGTGGAACGCGTAGGCGGTGTCGCACCAGGCGCAGCGGAGCGGGCAGCCGGTGAGCCGCACGAACACGCACGGGTGCCCGGCGCGGGTCCCTTCGCCCTGGACGGAGAAGAAGACCTCGTTGACCCTCAGTACGAGGTCGCGACCGGCTTGGACCGCCGGTGCCGGCGTGTTCGCCACGGCTTCTTTCACTCGACGTAGGTGGCGCTGCACCCGGGGGCCTCCCAGACGCGCACCCGGCGCAGGTGTCGCCCCTCTTCTCCGAGGCCCGCCTTCACCTCGTCGAAGAAGTACCGGGCCACCACTTCGGCCGAGGGGCTCCGGCCCTGGAAGGCGGGGTGCTCGTTCATGTCCCTGTAGTGGAAACGGGAGGCCACCTCACCCACGACCTTCTTCAGGTGCTCGAAGTCCACCACCACGCCGACCCGGTCCAGCTCCTCGCCGGCCGCGACCGCCTCGACCCGCCAGTCGTGCCCGTGCAGGGGCTCCAGCGGCCGTCCTCCCTCGGTCAGCCGGTGGGTCGCGCAGAACGTGGTCTGGTAGGCGACCTCGAACAAGGTTTCCCTCCGCGGTCCCGCCTTCGCTCCTGGAGACGGGCGCGCTCCCTAATCTATCATCGCGACCACCCATGGACCGTCCACAGAGCCTGGAGCGCGGGGCGGCCTTCATGGTGGGGTCGGCGCTGCTCTTCGCGGGCATGGGAGCCGCGGTCAAGCTGGCCTCCGCGGCCCTCCCCAACACCATGGTCGTGTTCTTCCGGAACGCTCTCGGCCTCGCCGCCCTGATCCCCTGGATCGTACGGCTGGGGCGCCACGGCCTCGGCACGGCGCACCTGGGCGAGCACTTCGTCCGCGGCCTCGCCGGCCTCGCCGCGATGTACTGCTTCTTCCAGGCCATCGCCCAGATGAAGCTGGCCGACGCGGTCCTCCTGAACTACTCGCTGCCCCTGTTCCTGCCCCTGGTCGAGAAGGTCTGGCTGGGCGAGGAGATGCCGCGCCGGTTCTGGGGTCCGCTCGCGCTCGGCTTCGCCGGCGTGCTGCTGGTGTTGAAGCCGGGCCTGGCCGTCTTCCAGCCGGTGGCGCTCGTGGGCCTCGCCGCAGCCCTGTTCGGCGCGGTGGCCCAGGTGGGGGTGCGGCGCCTGACGCGCACGGAGCCCGTGACCCGGATCGTGCTCTACTTCGGCCTGGTCGGCACGGTGGTCTCGGGGGTCCCGCTGGCCTGGACCTGGAAGACCCCGGAGCCCGCGCTGTGGGTGGTACTGGTCTCGATGGGGGCGCTCGCCACCGTCGGCCAGCTCCTCCTCACCCGCGCCTACGCCCATGCGCCCGCCGCCCAGGTCGGGCCGTTCGTCTACTCGGCGGTGGTGTTCGCGGCGCTGTTCGACGGGTTGCTGTGGGGTCGCTGGCCAGACCGCCTGACGCTGGCGGGCGCCGTCCTGGTCTCGACGGCCGGCGCCCTGGCGTTGCGGCGCAAGCCTGCGAGGCCGGCCATCGAGACGCCTTAGGCGGGGCAGAGGCCCTGCACGCGGCGCGCTACGGCCGTTCGCGACCTTGAAGGCCAACTCGCCGGCGACGTCGTGCCGGCCTGGCGGTGTTCGGTCAAGTACACCCCGTCCGCGCTCCGACCTCAGCCGCCATGATCTTGCGCCCTCGACCGGGTCCGCTTCGTCGCCGCACCCGATGCGACGGTCTGCCTCGGCGGGTCCGGTTCCGGCGCGAGCGAGGTGGACGCCGGGGCGTACTGGGCCAGCGTGGCCTGTCGGATGCGGAACCGCATCAGCACGTCGAGGACGCGCTGCGACGCCACGATCGAGCCGTCAGTGTCGAAGCCGAAGTCGTCCCCGCCCGGCGCGCCGCTCACCTCCACGGCCCAGAAGCGTGGAAGCCGCCGCCCGGGATCGTGCCGGCGGAAGAAACGGGAACCCTCGCTCCGGACGCGCCGCAGCGAGAAACCGGTGGGGCGCTCGAGGCCCGCCAGCGCCTTCATGAGGGGCTCCGTCACGAGCAGCAGCGGATGGGCGCGCACCATGTCGTCGCCCAGCCAGGTGTCGAAGGCGAGCACCTCGACGTCCCCGCTCCGCCGCTGTCGGTAGCCGGCCGGCTCGGGCCGGACGACGAAAAAGCCGTCCCTGGCGCCGTCCTTCCCGCGTGGGTTGGCGTCGTCCTGCATGGCTCTCGCTCCCGGCTCGGCCAGCAGCGGCGGCCCGGTTCCCCCGTGATCTTCGCGGCTGAAGTGTACTCGGCCCTGTTCCGGCCATGTTGATGGCCTGATGCGCAGCGAGTATGATCAGAATATGCGGACCACGATTTCTCTCGACGACCGGCTGGCGGTCCAGGTCCAGCGCAAGGCGGCCGAGCAGGGTCTGAGCGTGAGCGCCTTCATCGCCAAGGTCCTCGACGATGCCCTCAAGCGGCACACGGCACCGCCCGCGCCTCCGTTCCGGCTCATCACGGTAAAAGGCGGGGGCCTTCAGCCCGGAATCGACCTCGACCGCCCCCGCACCCTGGACCTCGACGACGACGAGACCGCGTTCGGCACTCGGCCGCCCGGGAGCTGAGGTGCTCCTTCTCGACGTCAACGTGCTGATCTACGCCCATCGGGAGGACGCGACCGTCGACCACGCCGGGTATGCGCGGTGGTTGACCGGGCTGGCGATGGGGCCCGAGCCTTTCGCGCTTTCGGTCCTCGCCCTGTCCGGGCTGGTCCGCATCACGACCAACCCGCGCATCTTCAAGCGTCCCTCGACGCTGGAAGAGGTCTTCGCCTACGCGGCGGAGCTCGTCCGACGTCCCAATGCCCGGATCGTGGGCCCAGGCCCCGAACATCTGGGCATCTTCGAGCGGCTCTGCCGCGCGTCCGGAGCCGCGGGCAAGCTCGTGTCCGACGCGCAGCACGCCGCGGTGGCCATCGAGCACGGCTGTACCCTCGCCACGACCGATTCCGATTTCGACCGCTTCCCCGACCTCCGCTGGCGTCATCCCCTTCGGGGGCCAGCGCCATGAGCGGCTTCGGCTATCGTCCGCGACGGCTTGCAGCTCCCGACCCAGCCGTTCGTAGAGCCGACCGACCCAGGCCGGCGAACCGGTCGTGGCCGTCGGTGAGTCGATAGATCCCTTCCGGGAAGATCGCCCTCCCGCAGCTGACGAGCGTGGTGATCAGGCGCTTCATTCGATCGCCGCGTCGCCGGTCTCCCGCTGCGGGAGCGGGTTTTTGGCTCCATCGGCTGCCGACGCCGCACCCATCAACGAGCCGATGGAGACGAACGACAGCCCCCGGTACCTGCCGGCGGAGAGGATGTCGGGAAGGGCGGCCACGCTGCGCGTGGCATCCGCGATCCCGTCGTGGAGGATGACGATGGCGCCCGGGGCCAGGTTCTTCACGGCCAGCCAGCGGATGTACCACACCGGCGGGTGCGCGGGGTCATGGGGGTACGCCGAGCCCAGCACGCACAGGTAGCCCCGCTCCCGGGCCCGCTCGAGCTGCCCGGGCCAGGCGACGCCTCCCGGCGGGCGGAAGAGCTTCAACGGGCCCCCGAGAGACAGGGCCCGCTCGGTGCGCTCGAGGTAGTCGAGGAATTTCGTCTCAGAATGGCCCAGCGTCGAGCCGTTGGTGAAGTAGTGGTTGCCGATCTCGTGTCCGGACCGCCTGATACGGGCGACGAGGTCGGGGTGGCGCAGCGCGCGCTCGCCGATCAGGAAGAAGGTCGCCTTCGCCTGGTGCCGCTCGAGCACGTCCAGCACCTGCGGCGTGTAGATCGGATGGGGGCCGTCGTCGAAGGACAGGGCGACGAGGGGCCGGCCGGTCTCCACGCGGTACACGATGCGCGGCGTGAGGACCTCGAGGACCGAGAAGGCAGGCATGGGCTCTGTCCAGTAGACGAGCAGGCCCGCTGCGGGCAGCACGACGACGACGATCGGAGCGCGCCGCCGGAGGATAGGCCCGGCCACCCGATCACCCCGCGGGTCGCGCGCGCCTCACCGGCGCCGGTACACGTCGGTGCTGACGTACTTCAGTCCCGAATCGGCCATCAGGGTGACTACCGTCGCCTCCGGCCCCGGCCGCCTCCCGACCTGGATCGTGGCCAGGACGTAGGCGCCCGAGGAGGTCCCTGCGAAGAGCGCCTCCTCCCGGGGGTCCCCCCACCAGCCGCCCGTCCGCCTCCGCCCGCGAGATCACGGCCTGCGCCATCCGGTCCTTGACGCTCCCGGTGGGGTTCTCCCACTCGAGCTTCACGAGGACGCTCGCGCAGCCGGGGGGAACCACACGCCGGAGCCGGACCATCGACGTGTTCCCTATGGCTTGGAGGATTTCCATTGCGTTCGGTCTCCCGGCACCCGTCAGAGTTCCCCTTCCCGGACGGCCTCCTGCCTGGGGCGTGGAGGAGCGGTTGAGGGCTGCATCGACGCGGTATGAGCCCCGCTACTGAGCGCATTCGCCTCGACTCGCGTGCTGCCACCACCATCCGGCGAGGAGTCCGGCGAGGACGGTCGCGAGGCAGGTCCAAACACCGACATTCACGCCTGTCTTCCGAGCGAGGACGACACCGCCGACCGCCAGTGCGACGCAGACGACTACACGCCATGGGCTTCGGCGTCCCACACGTCGACAAGGAACTGGAGAACGCGCCATGCGTCTTCGAGGAGGTTCATCGTCCGCGGGCCTGACCAGTGTAAAGGGCAATGCCGCCGCCGTGTGAGCGACGCTGGGACGGCGGGAAGGGGCTAGCGGGCGATCTCCGCCTCGGCGCCGGCCTTGCCGAGCGTCCGCTCGAAGATCCTGGCCTCGATGAACAGGTTCAGGATCTCGAGGTCGAGCTTTCCGTGGCCGGCCTCCTCCTGGAGGATGCTCAGGGCGCGCTCGACCGGGACGGACTTCTTGTACGGGCGGTCCCAGGCGACCAGGGCGTCGAAGATGTCGGAGACGGTCATCATCCGTGACTGGATGGGGATCTCCTCGCCCTTCAGCCGGCGCGGGTAGCCGGTGCCGTCGAGCTTCTCGTGGTGGGCGTAGGCGATCTCCGGGACGCGGCGGTACTCGCCGGTCCAGGGGATCTCGGACAGGAAGTGGAAGGTGTGGGTGACGTGGCTCTCGATCTCGCGGCGCTCCTTCTCCGACAGGCTGCCGCGGCGGATGGAGAGGGCCGACAGCTCGTTGGGCGTGAGGAAGGGCTGGCGGTTGCCGTCGATGTCGCTGAAGGTCCGGTTGGGCAGGTCCATCAGCGCCCGGAAGCTCTCCTCCTCCAGGATCGAAGGCTCGTTGGCCTGGAAGACCATGCGCACGATGCCCTCGATCTCCTCCACCCGCTCCTCGTAGTCGCGGTCGATCTGGGCGAGCAGCTCCGGTGTGGAGCGGTTGGCCATCACCTGGTCGAGCTTGGCCCGCAGGTGCTCGGCCTCCAGGCTCCGCTTGATGTAGGCGAACCGCTGCCGGATCAGCAGCATCTCGCCTACGTAGAGCTTCTTCCCCTTGATCAGGACCTTCTCGCGGACTCCAACCTTGCCAAAGTCGTGGAGCAGGCTGGCGTAGCGGATCTCCTGGAGCTGGTCGCGCGTAAAGCGCACGTCCCGGAAAGGCCCGAAGTCCACCGAGTCCATCTTCTCGGCGATCCCGACAGTCAGGGTAGCGACGCGGTTCGAATGCCCCGAGGTCGTGGGGTCGCGGCTCTCGATCGCCTTCACCGACGCCTGGACGAAGGAATGGAAGAGCTTCTTTATGTCCTGGATCAGCAGGGTGTTCTCGAACGCGACCGCCGCCTGGCTGGCGAGCGACGTCACCAGCTCCTGGTCGACGGTGGTGAACGGGATCACCATCTCCTCGGCCAGGGCCACGGGCTGGAGGACCGCCTTGGGGTCACGTTTCTTGTTGATGAGCTGGACGACGCCGATGACCTGGTCCTGATGGTCGCGCATGGGGACGACCAGCATCGACTTGGTCCGGTAGCCCCACTCGTCGTCGAAGGAGCGGCTGATCTTGTAGGGGCAGCCGGAGGGCAGGTCGTAGGCGTCCGCGACGTTGACGCCCTGTCCGGTCAGGGCCACGTAGCCGGCGATCGAGGTCTCGTTCAGGGGCATGGTCAGCTCCTCGAACGGGACCACCACCGAGTCGTTCTGCGCTAGCTTGAACTGGAGGAGGTCGTCGCTCTGCGCCTCCGGGTCCTTGCCCCTCTTCACCAGGTAGAGGCTGCCGGCGTCGGCGGCGGTGATCTCGCGGCACTTGGCCAGTATCAGCTCGAGGAGCTTCTCGATGTCCCTCTCCGCCGAGAGGGCCACGCCGATCTTGTTCAGCTCGTTCAGCTCCTGGCTCTTCCGGGCCAGCGCCCCGTCGAGCTGCTGGATGATCCGCCGGCTGTTGATCGCGTCGAGGGCCCGTTCCATCCGCAGCCTCAGCCGGGCGGGAGAGACGGGCTTCAAGAGGATGTCGTCGAGGAAGGGCCAGCGTCGGAGGGCGTCGTCGGCGTCCTTCCCGTCGACGATCGCCACCAGGACGGCCTTCACGCTGCCCCCGGACCTGAGCCAGGCCTCGAGGGGACCGCGCTCCGCTTCTACGAGGCGCGGATCGGCAAGGATGAGGGAGCCGGAGCGCCCTTCGAGCGCCCGGTCCAGCTCCGACAGGGTGGGGACTTCGTCCGTGGACAGCCCGGCCGGCAGGTCGCCGGTGATAAGATCCCGGGTCTTGCCCCAGACGAGTATGTTCCCCATCGGCTCGCACCCGCTTCCGGCGCCGCTTCGGCCATCCCCCCGGGCCGTCACGACGTCGTACTCTCGAACGTCTTCCGAACGGGGCGGTTAGGTTAACACACTCCAGCGGGATCCCAGCACCAGGTCCGGGAGTCGCAACAGCCGCCGCAGGTCGTCCACCAGGAACTCGGGCCGCTCCGCCGCGAGGCCCTGCATGTCATAGCCGTACGTCACCCCCGCAGTGGCCATGCCGGCGGCGCGGCCGGTGCGGACGTCGATGCCGGAATCGCCCACCATCAGCCCCTCCTCGGGTGCCAGCCCCGTCTCGGCCGCGATCTGGAGGAGCCCGGCGGCGTCCGGCTTGCGGGCCGGGACGTCCTGGGGACCGTAGACGCGGGCGAACCGGTGGGCGATCCCGAGCCGCTCGAGGATCTCCCGGCTCAGGTCGCCGGGCTTGTTGCTGAGCACGGCCAGCGTGCAGCCGGTGAGGCCTCCCAGAGCTTCCTCCACGCCCGGATAGAGCCTGGTCCGGTCGAGCAGGCGCCGACGGTAGGCGGCCAGGAACGCCGGCAGGACCTCCTCCACCCTCGCGGACAGGCCGGCACGGGCCAGGCTGCGGGAGACGAGGACGCCCGCGCCGCTGCCCACGAACGAACGGACCTCGTCGAGGGCGAGGGTCGGCGCGCCGGGGAACAGGCCTCCCAGGGCCTCGTTCACCGCGGTGGCGAGGTCCTGGCTGGAGTCGATGAGGGTGCCGTCCAGGTCGAAGACGACGAGGCGGACGGACCTCAACCGGGCAGGATCCGCAGCCGCGGCAACTTCGAGGGCGCCAGCTCGTCCTTCCGCCCGGCTCGGACCTCGCGGAGCTCGAGGAGGACGCGGCGGAAGTCCTCCCGGAGCGCGTCGGTGTTGATCTCGCGGAAGCGGGGGACGAACTCGTCGACCTTCCGGAGGGCGGAGGCGATGATCTCCTCCGCCTCCGCCACGTCGCCGTCGCTGAGCTGGAGCATGGACTCGGCGAGGTTGTCGAGGACGGTGTAGAAGTTGCGCTCGGAGGCCGCACGGGTCCCCGAGATCATCGCCTCGAGAGCGTCCTGGAACTCCGAGAACCGCCGATCGTTGAACAGCTCGACCGCGACCCTGAGGGGCTCGTCCATCGCCGCGAGATCGATGCTAACCCCGATCGTTCCCCGGCGCCAAGGGCGAAGAGCGGGTCCGCGAGCGAGCCGGGCGCCGCGGAGAGCGCGTCCGGCCGCCGTTTGATAGACTCGTGACGAGGCGTTTCACCCACACTAGAGCGAGGGTCTAGCCCGATGAGAACTAAGGCGACACTGCTGCCCGCCGCGGCGCTCGCGGCGGTGCTGGCCGCGGTCCCGGTGCCGGGACAGGAGGCCAGCATCGACGAGGTCACGAGCTACCATGCCTGGCTCGCCGCGAACGAAGCCAAGGAGACCGCCAAGGCCGTGGAGTCGGCGCGCGCGTACCTGGAGAAGTTCCCCACCGGGCAGTACGCCGACTACCTGACCAAGTGGCTGGCCGCCACGCAGTGGAGCCAATTCAACGAGGCCATAAAGAAGAAGGACATGGCGGAGATGGTCCGGATCGGGCAGGGGCGCCTGAAGCAGGATCCCAAGGACCTGAGCTACCTCTACTGGATGGCGCTGAACCTGAGGCAGAACCAGCTCCTGTCCTCGACGCCGTCCACCCACGCGAAAGAGGCGGCGGACTTCTCGCGGCGCGCCATCGAGCTCATCGGAGCCGGCGGGCGGCCGGAGGGGGTCGACGCGGCGAAGTGGGACAAGGACGCGAATCTGGCCTGGCTGCACCAGAACCTGGCCCTCGTGGCCGCCAAGGGGGGGAACACGGCCGAGGCGCTGAAAGAGTACGAGGTCTCGACCGGCCTGGCCCCCAAAGACGCCGCCATCGTGGCCCGCAACTCCCTGGGCTGCGGGAGCCTCGAGAAGTCGCTCTACGACGCGGCGGTTCAGAAGTACCAGGCCCTGCCGGAGCCGGAGCGTACGGGAGAGAGCCCCACGCCGGCGGCACAGGCCGCCATCGACGAGGCCAACCGCCACGCCGACGCGGCCATCGAGTGCTGGGCACGGTTCCTGGGCGCCACCGCTGGCTCGACCGCCCAGGACCTGCGCACGCGGATCGAGACGGCGCTGGCGGCGCTGTACCAGTACCGCCATCCCGATTCTCCCGAGGGCTACAAGGAGCTGGTGGCGAAGCAAACGCTCGCGCCCTGAGCAGGCCGGCTCAGTTCCCGATGTAGCCGAGCGCCTTGAACCGCTCGAGGGTCTCTTCGTCCAGGTCCATCGGCCGCCGGCCCGGAGCCATCGTCAGCCACAGGTGGACTCCGGGCCGGTCTCGCTCCGGGGGCGCGAAGAGGTCGTTGGCGCGGCCCGACTCCGTCTCGGCGCTGCTCTCCACGTCCGGGAGCCGGAACGGGACCTCGGTCGGGTGCTCACCCGCCTTCGCGATGTGCACCTGCCGGCGTCTCAGCGGCTGGCCGTCGAGCGTGCCCTCCAGCCAGACGGGGGCGCCCATGGGGCGGACGCTGAAGGCGACGTCCCGTGGCCGTCCGGGACCCGGCCGGATCCTCAGCGAGAGCTTCCGCCCGTTCCCCTCGACGTCGTGGCGCTCCCCGTCCGCGAGGCCGGTGGCCTCGACACCCTCGATCCACCCCCCGGTCCTCAGCTTCAGCTCGTACTCCCCGGCGCCCGCCACGCGCAGGTTGTGCCGGTAGGGGTTGGGGACCATGGCGGCCTCGACCCCGGCCTTCAGGAAGCGGGCCCGCTCCCGGTGCTCCTCCAGCCGGTTCTGCCGCTCCCCCGGATCGCGCAGCAGGTCGAAGTACAGCTCGTCCTCCTGCGGGTTGAACCGTTGCACGTACTTGTCCTGGCTCGTCCGCATGCCGTGGGCCACGTAGCCGCGGTGGCTGATCTCCGAGACCGCAGGGGGCTCTGGGGCGCCACCTTTCAGGACCGTCTGAAGCGGGTGCCCGGTCACCAGCGGCGGCGTGGGGACGGGCAGTCCGAGCGCCTGCAGGATCGTGGGAAGGATGTCGGCCGTCTGCACCTGCTGGGCCACCCGGCGGCCGGCGTCCGCCCTCCCGGGGAACTTGACCACCAGGGGGACGTGGATGAGCTCGTCGAACACGGTCTTGCCGTGCGTCCAGTTGCCGTGCTCCTGGAACTCCTCACCATGGTCGGCGACGAAGGCGATGAACGCCCGATCGTAGAGCCCACGCGCCTTCAGCTCGCGGACGAGCCGACCGAACTCCTGGTCGCCGTATGCGATGGAGCCATCGTACTGGGCGATCATGCGCTCACGGTCGAGCGGCTCCCGGTAGTCCCGGCGGGGGTCCTCGGCCGGATGGCCCGGGGCCGGATGCGGCTCGTATTTCCGGTCGAAGGGCGGCGGCGGCGCGTAGGGGACGTGGGGATCCATGGTGTGGACGTAGAGGAACCGGGGGAAGCCGCGGCGTGAGTCCAGCCATCTGAGCGCGGCGTCCACCACCCCGGCCGCCTCAACGAGCTTCGAGGGACGGTCGCCGGCGCCGTGCAGCCCCACGTAGACGTCGAAGCCCTGCTCGAAGTTGGTCCCCTGGGAGTAGATGACCGAGTTCGCGATGGCCGCCCCGGTGGCGTACCCCTTGTTGTGCAGCATCTCCGGGAGGGTCAGGAGGCCGCCGTCGAGCGTGTCGCGGAGCTGCACGGCGCGGTGGCGGCCTGGAAGGAAGGAGGTCAGGATGGAGGCCACCGACGGCTTCGTCCAGGAGGAATGGGCGATCGCCTTCTCGAAGACCACCCCGTCCGCTGCGAACCGCGCCAGCTCCGGTGTCGTGTCGCGCCCGTAGCCGTAGGGCGTCGTGTGATCGGCGCGCAGCGTGTCGACCAGGTAGATGATCGCCAGGGGGGCGGACCTGTCCTCCACCGTCATGGCGGGGGCGCCCCAGACGGCCTGGCGCGGCCCGCCGCCCTCCTCGAACCCGCGGGTCTCCAGGATCAGCTCCGCGTTGCGCGCGGCCCGCCCCGAGAGGTCGATGTCGGCCTCGACCCAGCGGCGATGGGCGGGCTGCTGGAGCGGGTCGAGGAGCTGGGTCCACACGATCTCCTCGCGGTCTTCCGCGCGCAGCTTGACCACGAACTCGATCCCCGGGCGATCGTGGTACTCGGGCAGGATCCCGCAAGCCAGCGAGAGCCGCGCCCCTTTCGGCACGTCGAGGGCGAACCGGAGACGACCGGGCGGCCCGGCCGGCAGCGTCCGCCGGACGTCGTCGTTGATCCGTATCGGCTTCCCGAGCTGCCCGAGTACCCAGGCGCGACCGCGCCCGGCCGTGGCGGCCTCGACGAGGGCGGTCTCCGAGCCGATCAGGTCGCGGGGGATGCGCTCCGGGCCGCCGCAGCCGAGGAGCGGGAGCACGAACACGACGGTGCAAGGGAGGATACGGCCGTATCGCTGGATCAATCCGTCTCCCGGGGCGGCGGCCCCTTCGAAACCTCCACTTCTAGCACGCCCCGCGGAATTCCTGTTAGCGAGATGGAGCGTCACGCACGGACGGCCGAACACGGTGCCGTGTTATGGTCGCCTCGCGTCCCCGAGGAATGAGTGATCCGACTCCCGCCACCGCCCGTCCTCCGCGAGTCCCCGGGCTGATCCCGCTCACCGCGGCGGCCTTCCTGGTCCGAGCCGCATTCCTCGTCCTCGAGCCCGAAACGCATCCGGTCGCCGACGAGCGGACCTGGACCAACTGGGCGGTCGAGAACCTGATCAGCGAGAAGGTCTCTCTCTCCCCGTTGCGCACGCACATGGTGTTCTACCCGCCGGGCTATCCCTACTTCATCGCGTTCGGCTACCTGGCGTTCGGTTCCCTGGAGGCGGTCAAGTGGCTCCAGGTCGTGGCCGCGTCGCTGCTCGTGCCCGCCGTCGGCCGCGTCGGGGCGCTCGCGTTCTCTCCGCGCGCCGGGTTCCTGGGAGCCGGGATCGCCGCGTTCTACCCGGAGCTGGTGTGGTTCTCCGTCCACTTCTGGTCGGAGACTCTCTTCATGGTCCTCCTGTGGTGGGCGCTGGAGCGCCTCGTCGCCGCGGACCGCTCCGGGTCGGTCCGCGCGGCGCTGGTGGCGGGCCTGCTCTGGGGACTGGCGATCCTCGTGCGCGAGACGGCCCTCTACTTCACCCCCATCGCGGCCGTCTGGCTGGCCTGGCGGCGCCGGCACGATCGCGGGTGGCGCCGCGGAGCGGCGTTCCTCGCCGCCGCCGTCCTCACCGTCGTGCCCTGGACGCTTCGGAACTGGGTCGTATTCCGGGCCTTGGTTCCCGTCTCCACCGCCGGAGGGCTGAACCTCTTCCAGGGCAACGCGCGGCTCACCCGGCAGGAGGTGTACGACCTCTACGACGCGGTGCACGGGCGGATCGAGCAGTACCGCTATGCCCGGCGGATGGGTCTCCATGCCATCTGGGACCGCCAGCCGGCGTGGCTGCTGGAGAAGCTGGTCGGGCAGATGCCGAACTTCTGGGAAGCGGACAGCCTGGCGCTCATCCACATCAAGCGCGGCGCCTACGGGCCCGTCCCTGCCGCGGCCGCGGTAGCGGCCGCGCTGGTCGTCCTGGCGCCCTACCTGGCCGTGCTGGCCCTCGCCCTGGCCGGCCTCGTCGTGCTCGGGCTGGACCGGCCGCGCGCCGTGCTCGTGGCGTTCTTCGCCTACTACAACTTGATCCACGTGGCCACGCACGGGTTCGCCCGCTACCGGCTCCCGGTCATGCCGGTGCTCTTCCTGCTCGCCGCTTCGGGCTGGGCCGCCTGGCGGAGTGGAGCGTTCAAGCGCGACCGTGCCGGAGCCGTGCGGCCGGCCGGCTGGAAGAAGGCGGCCGCCGGCGTCCTCGCCGCGGTCCTCCTCCTGATCCTCCTGCCGAGCTTCGCGCGCAACTGGCGCCATCCCGCCTTCGGACTCACCCACGTGTCGAGCGATCCCGGCGAGGCCGCCGAGCCTTGAGCGCGCGCGTGGGGCTGCCGCTGGCCCTCCTCTTCGCGGTGGTGGTGCGGATGCCGTTCTGGGCGGAGGCGTTGCGCACGCCCGTCGACGGCGACACCGCCATCGTGGGGCTCATGGCGCGCCATCTCGGCCGGGGCTCGACGCTGTGGGGCCAGCCTTACGGCTCTCCCCTGGACGCCTGGGTCGCGGCGCCGCTCGTGTGGGCGATGGGCGGCGGCCCCGAGCCTCTGCGGCTAACGTACTTCCTGTTCGGGCTCGCGCTCGTGCCCGTCGCGTGGGGGCTCGCCCGCTCCATCGACCCCCGCGCCGCCGCTCCCGCGGCGTTCGTCGCGGCCGCTCCGCCGCCTTACTTCCTGCTCCTCTCCGCGATGCCCCCGCCGTTGTATCCGACCACGCTGCTCCTGTGCGGCACGCTGCTCATCCTGGCCGTGCGGCTGGGGCCCCGCCTGTCGGACACCCCTGCCCCCCGCGGCGCGCTCCTCGCGTGGGGGGCCCTTGCCGGCCTCGCCCTATGGACGCACCTCATGGCGGCCAGCATCGTCCTGGCCTGCGGGACTTACTTCGTGCTTCGAAGCCGGCGCCGGCGCCTCCTCGTCTTCGCGGTCGTCCCGCTCCTGGCGGTGAGCGCGGCCGCCTGGACGCGACTGCTGGGCGATCGCCAGGCCGCCGCGGTCGTCAGCGTGTCCAGCCGGCGATCCACGTTCGCCGCCCACCTGCAACAGGTGTTGCCCCGTCTCCACCGGCCGCTCGGGGGCGTGCTGGGAACGCACGTCCCAGTGGTGGCCGACGACCCCGACCACGTCGTCTTCTCTCCCCCGTGGGTCTCGGCCGGGCTGGCGCTGGTCTACGGGTTCGCGGTGGTCGCGGCGATGCGGCGGACGAAGGAGCGTCCGGAGAGCGCCCTGCTCCTGGGCGCGGCGGTGCTGGCGCTGGCGGCGTTCCCGTTCCCCGTTCGCTCCGGGCCCGAGTCCATCCGCTTCCTGACGCCCCTGCACCTGCCCCTGGCCTGCCTGGCAGTGCTCGGCGGGGCCGCTTCCGGCGTGCGCCGGGCGTGGGTCGTCGCGCTGGCCCTCTCCAGCCTGCACCTCGTGGGGTCCACGCGGCTCCTCGACGCCTGGCGGTCGGCCGACCGGGCGGACCCGCCTTTCCTGCTTCCCGATCTGGCCCCGGTCCGGCGTGTCCTCGACCAGAAGGGGATCCGCGCCGCCTACGCGTCCTACGGCCCCGCCCATCGCCTGACGTACGAGAGCCACGAGCGGATCGTGGCGTCCCAGCCCTGGAACGAGCGGTTCCTGCACTTCCCGCTGCCGTTCCTGGACGAGGTGCGGTTCGCGAAGAACGTGGCCTGGGTGTTGACCCCCGGCATCCCGACCGACCTGCCCAATCCGCGGGAGTTCGAGGCCGCCCTCGCCGAGGCGGGAGGGGGCTGGCGCCGCACCGAGGCGGGTGCGGCGCTCGTGTACCACGCGTTCGCGCCGCCGTTCCCCCCCACGGTGCGGCCGCTGCTCGCCGGGGAGGCGGCCGGCGACGCGAACCTCGACACCGTTTCGCTTCCGGCGCCCACGGCCGCGACGACCGTCACGCTCGTGCCGCCGGTCGCGCTCTCGGCCGTGACGCTGGTGGCAGGCCCCGGTGGTCCGCGGCTGCCGCGGAGCATGGACGTGGAGGTCTCAGCCGACGGGACCGCCTTCGAGACCGTGGCCCGGCGCCGGCGGCGGGGGGAGCGGCGCGACCTGCGATGGGTGAACGGCCACCCGCAGTACGTGATCGACCACGACCTGATCGCGGTGCCTCTGGCCGGCCGGACCGTCGCGGCCGTGCGCGTCGTTCCCGTAGCGTCCGGCGACCCCTGGGCGCTCGCCGAGGTGCTGCTCCACCCGGCCGGCGTCCCCGCCCTGCCCTGGGACGAGTGGCTCCCGCCAGGCCTCACCTGGGCCGACAGGCTCCAAGCCCTCCGGGCCGATCCGCGCCGAGATCGCGAGGACTGGTACTACCGGTTGCTGCTGGCCTCGCGCCACCGGTGACGAGGGTCCGTGCGAAACCGCCACTTCCGCGCCGTCGCCGACAGTCGAAGGTCGAGAGCCGGATCGTCTCGGTTCCCTGGACTCTCGACTCGACTATCGACTGTCCTGTCCGGCGGCGCGGGGACTGGCGGCGGCCAGGATGCCCGCGTACGCCTGCGCCACCTTCTCCAGGTAGCGTGTCCGGCTGTACTCGCGCTCGATCGTCTCGCGCGCGCGAGCGGCTCGCGCGGCGGCGGCCGCCGGGTCGGCGAGGACTTCGCGGATGCCCGCCGCGATCCCGGCGGCCGACGGCTCCACCAGGAAAGCGGTCGGCTCGGTCAGGAGCTGCGTGTGCGCCTCGATCCGGGTGGCCACGACGGGCTTCCCGGAGGCCAGGTACGTGTAGAGCTTGAACGGCGTGTTGGTCCCGCGGGCGCGGGGCGAGACGAGCACGTCGGCGATCCCGAGGAAGGCGGAGAGCGATTCCGTGGGTCGCTTGCCGGCGAATGTGCAGCGGCCCGCCGCCCCCACCCGTCGCGCGCGCTCCCGCTGGAGGGCGATCTCGCTCGGCTCCCCGCCCATGAAGACGAACTGCGCCGAATCCACCAGGCCCGCCGCTTCCACCAGGAGGTCCACTCCCTGGTACGCCTCGAAGTTTCCCGAGTAGACGACGACCGGACCGGGCCCGAGGCCCAGGCTCGCGCGCAGCGAGGCCACCGTGCCGGGATCGGCCGGATCGGCGTCCACGAGCGGTGGGTCCTCGACCTGGAACGTCCGGGCCTCGGGCACGCAAGAGCGCACGGCCTCGGTGAGGCTGGTGCACACGGTGATCACCGCCGCCGCATGGCGGAACGCGTGACGCTCGAGCACCTCCGCCATCCGCAGGAGCGGTCCGCGGGTGGCGAACCCCGAGTAGCGAAGCTGGTCGGGAACGGAGGAATCCACGTCGGCCACGTAGGGCACGCCGAGCAGGCGCGCGAAGGGGGCGATGGCGTGTGCGGCCTCCTCGACGGCGTGGACCACGTGGTAGCGGCCGAAGGCCAGCCGGCAGACGGCCTCGGCCACGAACGGCACGTCCAGGATCAGCTTGGCCGCGGACGGTCCCGCCCGCACCCGCCCGACGGGCAGGCGCAGGCTGCGCAGGTGCCGCACTCCCGCCATCGCGACCGGCTCGCCCTGCGCGTACGTGAGCAGGTCGACCTCGTGCCCCAGGCCGGTCAGGGCGCCGACGAGCGCGCGGACCGCCAGCGGTGTGCCGCGGACCTCGAAGAACGGCTGCGGGGCCAGGAAGAGGATGCGCATCGGGAGCCCGGGCTCGCGCAACGCGACGCGAAAAGGGGGCGCCGCGGAGCCTCGCGGGCGAGGATGACACGGGACGCGTGCGGCTCCAAAGAGGCTCGGCGGCCGGGCGCTCCGCGTGTGCGACGTGGGCGAGAAGGACGGGGTGTGCTCTTCCCGGTCCTGGAACGCTCGCCCGACGGTCGCTTCACCGGGATGACGGTCCTCCCGCGGGCGGGCGACGGCCGGGCGTATGATGGAGGTCGCGTAAGGAGGGTTTATGACCGAAGGCAACCCAATGGTCGGTGGCATGGTGACCAGCGGCTTGATCGCGGCGGCCATCGGTGTGGTCGTGATCCTCGCCCTCTCCTTCGTCCTTCCGTTTCCCTGGAGTCTCGGTCAGACGGTGGTCGCGACGGCGCTCGCCGCCTTCTTCGGGGCCGCCGTCAGCTTCAACCGCGGCTTCAAGGCCCCCCGAGGCTGAAGGAGGGGCCGGCTCCGATCCGATCGCTCCCGCCCCGCCGCCTTCAGGGGGCCCCCTTCAGGGGGCGGGGTCCTCCGGCGTCGCGGGACGCCCACGGGCCTCGTGAATCGTGCCGTTCGTCCCCAGGAACGATCGCCCCGAGCCCCGCAGCGGAACCGCCAGGTATTCATAGCTCCGGAAGCTACGCCGGCAGGCCGGCGTGGCGGGGGCAGGGTCGGAGGCTTCCAGCTCGAAGTGGTAGTCGAGGCGGTCAAGGGTGAGGTGCTCGGCGGTCAGGAACGGCGGCTTCCCTGCCGCGTCGGTGAGGGTGGAGGCCGGGTCGGTGAGCCCATCCACGTCCGCAAAGCCTGCTCCGCAGGCAGCCTTGAAGGCCGCTTGGGCCTCCACGACGCCTCGTACCTGGGCAAGCACGGCGGCCTCGTTGGCCTCCGCCCGCGCCTTGACCATCCCGGGGACGGCCTGGGCGGCGCGAATCCCCACGGCCAGGGCCGCCAGCGCCACGTTGGCGAGCACGATGCCGGTGAAGAGACCTTCGCGCGAGCCGACCCGCACCGTCTCCGCCTCGGCCGGTTTCAGGAGCCCGTAATCGCCCCTGCCGGAGAAGCGGATCCTGGTGTCGTCCCGCAGCATGTACGCGAGGGTGGCGGCCGCGGCAACGGCGAAAGGGCAGTTGAGGAGGCCGACCGCGGCGACGGCGATCTGGAGGCCGCGGGCCCAGGGCCGCATCGTCCACAATCCGGCCGCCATCAGCCCCGAGAGCGCCGTCATCAGCACCCCGGCGGCCGCCGCTCCAATGGCCTCCGGTCCCGAGAGCTTTACGAAGCCGAAGCCACCGGCCGCCAGGTAGAAAGGGACCGACGCTCCCCAGAGCACTGCCAGCACGCTCACGGTGAGGGGACGCGGGATCGGCCCCGATTCGGGAGCCTTCACGATCACCTTCGCCGAGAAGGACTCGGGCGGCTTCCGCGGCGGGGGCGCGGGCTCCGGCGGGGCCGGTGCCGCAGGGGGAGCGGATGGCGGGGCCGGCGTCGCGGCGGGGGGAGCCGGCTTCGGTGCCGGCGCGGGGCTCGGCTCGGCGGCGGGGCGACGGGCTACGGGAGCGGGGGGAGGTGGCGCGGGCGGGGGATGTTTGGCGGCGGTGTGGCCCCCGGCGAGCTTCGCCAGATCCTCGGCTCCCATGGCCATGGTCGAGGCGATCTCCTCCGGGAGCACCGTGATCTCCGCTTCGCCGAGACGGATCACGTCGCCGGCCTTGAGCCGGACCTGTCCCACCTGACGGCCGTTCACGAAGACGCCGTTCGCGCTCTCGTTGTCGCGGATGGAGATCCCGTCGGGCCCGGCCTCCAGGATCGCGTGGCGCCGCGAGCACTTCGGGTCCTTGATCACCAGGTCGCAGGACGGGTCGCGGCCCACGACCGCGGCCGTCCCGGTCAGCTCGAGCTCCGCCTGGACCCCGCCGGGCGCTCGGACCAGGAACCTCATCGCCGGCGCCCCGGACGTGGGCGGCGGCCGTTCAGGGGCGCGGCCATTCGATCCCTCCGCCGGCGCCCGAGCTGGTCCAGTTGACGAGCTCGCTCAGCGTCCGCATCCCGTCGTGGGGGATCCCGGGGTAGCCGCGCTCGCACTCGCCCAGGGGGAAGACGTTGCTCACGCCCGCCGCGGCGAGCAGGTCCCGGAGACGCGGGATCGCCTCCTCCGGAAACACGCCGGCGGCCGATGCCGCGCTGCTCAGAAACGGGACCACGTCCTCGAGCCTGTCGAGTCGCCGCACGACGATCAGCCGCGACATCGGGTGGAGCTTCAGGTCGAAGGGCCGGGGGGCGTAGACGACCGCCGAGGTCACGTGGGGCGGGACGCCGTTCTCGAACCAGGTTCCGTTCATCAGCTCGCCCCGGCGCAGGAGCCGCAGGCGGCCGATGGCGGCCCGCGGGAGGAGGCGGGGGAGCGCCGTGTCCCAGCGGGCCAGCGCCGCCTGCACCGCGCGGCAGTACTCGAGGGCGGCTTCCTCGTCCCCCTCGACGTAGTGGACGAGGGAAGCGGTGCACGCCCGCTGCTCCCAGATCAGCGTATCGATGGTGGCGCGCGCCGCGACCTCCGGGAGCCGGCGGCCCGCGAAAGCTTCCCGCCCGATCAGGCTGAGTCCGTAACGGGGGTTGAAGAGGAGCGTCTTCGCCTGGGAGCGCTGCCGGACGCTGCCTACGGCCTCCGCCGAGCCCCACACCACCACCCGGTCGAAGGCGCCCGGCGCGAACAGCACATCCTCGATGGCTCTGTCCCCGCCGGGCCAGTACACGAGCGAGGTGTGGCGCGTGATCGGGTGCTTCGGGTCCACGGCGTGCATCCCCGCGGCCAGGATCGCCGAGGCGGCGCAGGCCTCCGCGGGGCTCTTCACGACGCAGGCGCCCTTCGTGGCGAGGCCGCGGAGGAGCGACAGCACCGGCACCAGCGGAGAGTTGCCGGCGGTGATGTGGAGCTGGCGGGTGGGGACCGCGCGGAGGCTGGGCCGGAACGGCGCGGCCGCCGCCGGCGCCCGGAACACGTCGTCGGCCATGCGGGCCGTCATCCCCCGGGGCGCTCCCGCGTCCACCTCCACCCATCCGTCGAGGAAGCGGCGGCCGGGCACGCCGCCGCTGCCCAGCTCCCGGTCCACGGCCTCGCCGAGGGCCACGGGGTCGAGGAAGCCGGGGAGCAGGTCGAACACGAGGGCGAGGAGCCGGGGGTCGACCCGCGAGCCCACCTCGATGCGGCGGCCCGCCGCCGCCACGGCGTCGCGGTGCCCCCGCAGGACCTCGCGCAGCTCGGCGACGAAGTCCAGCACGTCTTGGAAGGGTAAAGCGAACAGCGAGCGTGCCAGCTCGGCCGGGTCCTCGACGAGACGCTGCGGCTCGGGCCGGGCCAGCACCAGGAAGCGCCACTCCCCGGCGAAGGCCAGGCTCTCCGGGTCGAGGACCGGCTCACGGATGACGTGGAGGTCGTCGAAACGGAAGGAGGACGGCACGCCCGGCCGGACGCCGGCGATCCGTGCCGTCGCGGACAGCTCTCCCGCCGAGACGGCCCGCGGGTAGATCAGCTCCCCCTTCACCAGGCTGGGGAGACGGACGACGCCCCCGGTCTCGGCGATGGCGATCTCGGGAATGGGGGAGCGGGAAGCCCGGGCCATGCCTCGAGGGCTCACACGGTGAGGGACTCGAGCACGCCACCGCAGCCCCGGACCTCCAGCCCCTCGGCCCTCTGGATCTCCCCCTCGATGAACGTGCCCGAGAGGCCGCAGCCGCAGTCTCCTTGCGAGAGCAGCCCCTGGTCCCCGGTGATCACGAAGCCGGGGTAGGAGGCGGCGAACGGATCCAGGAAGCCGAGGGTGCCGAAGCCGGTTCCTCCGACCTCTCCCGCCAGGGCCTCGTCCAGGACGACGGCTTCCACCAGCGGCGGGACGTGGTACCGTCCCTCGCGGCACGTGCTGAAGGTGCAGGTCAGCTCGGACGTCGAGTAGGCGTCGATGCACCGGGCGGTGTCGATGCCCATCGTGGCCTGCGCCAGCCGCCGCAGCTCCGATCGCGAGAGCCGCTCGCCCCGGAACGACTTCCATCCCCCGCCGGTCACGAGGAGGCTCTCCGCCGGAGCCTCCAGGCGTCCGCAGGAGGCCGCGATCCGCTGGCAGAACCGCCACGCCAGGAACGGGGGTCCGAAGATCAGCATCCGGCGCCCCTCGGCGCGGGAGTCCCGGATGAACGCGAAGGCGAGCGCGCAGGCCTCTTCCAGGTCTCCCGCCCAGGGCCCGGTGGCGCCGCCGCCCCACGCCGGACCGAGCTCGCGGAGCGCGTCCGGGGTCAGCTCGCGATCGAACAGGAAGTGGGAGCGCTCGGCCGTGCGGGCGAGCCCGGCCCCGGCGTCGAGGATCCCCGTTCCCCCGCCCCGCGGGCCCAGGACCAGACAGTCGAACCCCAATCGCCCTCCGTCGGGACCGGTCCTCCAGCTCTCGTCGGTATAGCTCCGGCCGTTGGTGACCAGGGCCTTCCAGGTGTGGAGGTCACGGGGGACGAAGGACATCCGTCCCGAGGTTCCGCTGGAGAAGCTGAGGAAGAGGCCCTTGGTCCGCAGCCTGTCGCGCCACGTCCCGAGGTCCACGATGCCGGCAGCGTCGATCCCCGCGGCGCGCGAGCACACGCCGTCCAGCCACGCGGTCATGGCGGCGAAGTCCCGGCCCGCGAGCCACGCCGGGTCGTAGGACTTGAACAGCTCGTGCAGCATGAGGCCGTTCACGATCACGTCGAGGGAGACCGGTCCGGTGGCTCGCTCCCGCTCCGCGAAAGTGCCGTAGGCGGGGACGAGTTCGACGTAGCGTCGGTGGTTGAGCCGGAGGGCTTCGTGCCGGGTGGCCGCGACCTCGGGCCCGAGCGGCGCGCCGTGCGCCCACGCAGCGGTGGCCTCGAGCAGGCTGGCCTGGAGCGTCAGGAGCGCTTCGAGCTTCTCGTCGCTGGCTCCTCTGACGTCGGCCGTCGACACTGGCGTCGGGCCCTCCTGAGCGTCGAAGCGGTCAGGGTCCGATGCTAGACCAAGACCGGACCACGCACAAGGAACGCCGCCGGCCGTAGCTTTCGGTGTTAGCATTCCGGGATCCCTGAGGAGCCCGTGCCGTGACCACCCCCGGCCTCTCCGAGCTGCTGTGCAAGACGGACCGAGCGGGGGTCGACTTCCTCTGCGGCGAGAACGAAGGGATGCGATCGGTCCTGGCGGCCGTCGCCTCCCGGCAGCGCCGCACGCTGGCCGTGCAGGCGAGAGCGCTCGACTCGCTGAGCGGCGTGCCCCACATGCTGCCGTACGAGGCGCCCACGCTCCCGGTGTGTGTCAGCCGGGCTTCGGGCTCGAGGATCGTCGACGTCGACGGCAACGAGTACGTCGACTGCCACATGGCGTACACCGCCAGCCTTCTCGGCCATAACCCCCCGCCCGTGACCGAAGCGGTGCGGGCGGCCCTGGACCGCGGCCTGCAGGGGGGGCACTTCTTCGAGGAGCAGCTCGAGCTGGGGGAGCTC
>Ga0268386_10000239_pt1 | contig 32802 bp, 29 predicted proteins | sample RVTome_15_FD_200260 | JGI IMG/M metagenome (GOLD analysis project Ga0268386, IMG submission 200260) | Soil microbial communities from uranium-contaminated site in the Upper Colorado River Basin, Wyoming, United States - RVT150D86... ... | reverse complement strand
CGCGGCTGTTCCCCGACGCCGGCCCGGACATTGCGCTTGACCTGGTCGACTCGCGAGCCGACTCCAAGGGCGTCACGATCCAGGTCTACCGGCCCACCGGGCGCCCGCGGTATGCAACCGCCACCGCCGACCACGACGAATGACCCCCGCGGCTGCGTCGGGTGACATTCCCGAACGCTGGCCCAGGCGACCGTCCTCCCGTTCGTTGGGCACGTCGAGTCGCGAGGGCATAGGTTTCTCTGTGTCCGGCGCGCAGACGCGCAGCGAGTTGACCCGAAGGAGGCGCAATGCCCACCGTTATTGGGTACCACGACGTGAAGGACAAGGACCACTGGCTCGCCTCGCCCAAGCGTGAGGAGTTCTTCGGCCCTCTCGGCGTCACGAACATCCGGACGTTCGTCGATCCCCAGAACCCCGCGAGAGTCGGCTTGCTGATGGACGTCCCGGATATGGACGCCGTCATGGCTGCGATGGAGACGGAGGCTGCTGCCGAGGCAATGGCGCACGACGGAGTCTTCCCGGAGACGCTCGTGATCCTCGTTGAGGCTTGACCGACGCGCACCCGCTCGGCAGCGCCGGAGGTCGGCGTCGCCCAGAGGACATTCCCGCACACGCCGTCACCGTGAACGGAGGATTTGATGGATCATGCGGCCACGATGAAGCGCTTGTACGACCTGATCAACGCCGGAGACATCGATGGGTTTGGCGAGCTCCTCGCGGAGGACTTCGTCGAGCACGAGGAAATGCCGGGACTCGAGCCGAGCAAAGAAGGGGTCAAGCAGCTCTTCCACATGTACAGGGCCGCGTTTCCCGATCTGCGCATGGATGCGCAGGACGTCCTCGTGAGCGGTGACAAGGCGGTCGCGCGCGTTCGTGCGACCGGAACGCACCAGGGGGAGTTCCTGGGCATGGCCGCCACCGGCAAGAGCGTCGACGTCCAGTTGATCGACATCACTCGGTTCGGCGACGATGGCCTTGCCCGCGAGCACTGGGGCGTCTTCGACGCACTGGCGATGATGCAGCAGCTGGGCGCTATCCCGCAAAGTCCCCCCGGATAGATCCATCGGCCTCGCCGACCGTCGCGGACGTGGCAGTAGCGACTGGGGCGACACTGCATGAAGCTCGAGCGACATTCCCGCACGCTCGCCCAGCCGACCGTCCGTTGCCTCGACTGAGCGGTGCGAGACTGACGGGATGGGTTGCCGGAGCCCTCAGCCGATCCGCTCCGCCAGCTCGACGATGATTCCCTCCGGGCCGCGGACGTAGCAGAGGCGATAGATGCCTTCGTAGTTCTCTACCTCGCCAACGAGCTCCGCGCCGCGTGCTCGCAAGCTGGCGACGACGGCGTCGATGTCGTCGACTGCGAATGCGAGATGGCGGAGGCCCGGGGTGTTCGCCGGCGCGTGCCGGTCGCCGCCCCCGCCCGACGGGGCGTGGAACTTCACCAGCTCGAGCCGTCCGTGGCCATCCGGGGTCTCCATCATCGCGTACTCCACCCGGATGCCCTCGAGCCCTACCACGCGGTCCACCCAACCGCCCTCGACCAACCCCTCGCCCTGCAGCTTGAGTCCAACCTCGACGAAGAACTCGGTCGCGGCCGCGAGGTCGTCAACCACGATGCCGACGTGATCCATCCGTTGGACAGTCATGCGCTCGCCGGTAGCGGAACGACTGCCCCAGCTACAGCGTCGGCGAGCGCGGTTCAACGCGAGTCGGCGTCCCGCCCCCTGCCTCGACTGCCGAGCGGTTCCTCAGGGTGTATTTCAGCGCCGGCCTCAGTAGGTTGCCGCGCCCGGATCAGCGCGCGCCACGATGGAGATCGCCGGGGTCGGTGTGAGAGTGCGTCCGACCGCGGTGCCAAAGCAAACCCAGTGAGTGGAAGGATCACGAGATGACGAACGGCGACCTCACGCAACTGCCGGTGCCGACGTATGCCGGCGGAACGAAGGCGATCACGACGACGCCGGTCGTGGGCACGCCGCGGCGCGAGTACGCCGAGATGTTCGTGCCCGGCGAGGAGGAGCTCGAGGACGGCGAGCTGCGGGTGACCGTGCTCGGGAGCGGCAATCCCTGGGTGACCCGCGCCCAATCCTCCGGGAGCGTGCTCGTCGAGGTCGGCAACAGCGAGCGCGACCTTTTCATCCTCGACCTCGGGAGCGGCTCGCTCGCGAACTACGCGAGCCTGAAGCTGCCCGTCAACAAGCTCGACAAGGTGTTCCTCACCCACCTGCACGCCGACCACACGGCCGACCTGATCACGCTCTCCGGCAGCTACTCGAAGGTCGGACGGGCAGACCGGCCGGTCGCCGTCTGGGGCCCGAGCGGGACCGAGCCGCGCCTGGGCACGCGGCGCTTCGTCGAGTCGATCCAGGAAGCGCTCGCCTGGGACACCGAAGGCAGCCGCGGCCCGATCAATCCGGACAGCCTCGAGCTGACGGTGACCGAGTTCGACTTCAGCCAGACGCAGGTCGTCTACGAGGCGAACGACGTGACGGTGACGTCGTTTCCCGTCGTCCACGCGGCGAGCGGCGCCGTCGGCTACCGCTTCGACTTCGCCGGCCTGACGTTCGCCCACTCGGGCGACACGCGTCCAGGCTGGCCGCTCGTCCATGCCTGCGAGGGCGGCGTCGACCTGCTCATCCACGAGTGCTTCCCACCCGCCGCGGCGCTCGCGGCCGCAACGGGGCTCTCGATCGAGCGGGCGACGATCGCGCTCAACGCCGCCCACACCTCGCCCCAGGGCGCCGGCAAGGTGTTCGGGCTCCTCAAGCCGCGCATGGCCGGCCTCATCCACACGTTCCTCTCACCCCAGGTCATCCCCCTGATCGTCTCCGAGCTCCGCGCCGTCTACGAGGGGCCGGTGGTCCAGACCCAAGACCTGACCGTGTTCAACGTGACGAAGGAAGCCGTCGTCGTGCGCCAGGCACAGGTGATCGACCAGCTGCCGCCGATCGCAGGCGAGCAGCGCGTCGACTACACGCCCGTCCAGCCTCCGCCTCCCGACTGGTGGGCGGACGCGCTCATCCCACTCGACGACATCCAAGGCGCCGTCTGAGGCGAGGGGAGGAGGCATGGGACAGGGAATCAGCGAGGTCCTGACGTTCGCGGTCGGTGTGGCGATCAGCCCGGTGCCGATCATGGCGGTGATCCTGATGCTGTTCTCGCAACGGGCGCGGGTGAACGGGCCGATGTTCCTCGCCGGCTGGGCGCTGGCGCTGGCGGTCGTAAGCGGCGTCGTCTACTTCGTGTCCGACGCGGGCGACGCTGCCACGAGCAGCACCGCGTCCGACACGATCTCCTGGGGGAAGATCCTGTTCGGCGTGTTCTTCCTGCTACTCGCCGCGCGCACCTGGCGCAGCCGGCCGCAGCCGGGGACCGAGCCAGAGCTGCCGAAGTGGATGGCGGGCATCGACTCGCTCGCGCCGGGCAAGGCGTTCGGGCTCGGCCTGCTGCTGGCGGGTTTGAACCCGAAGAACCTGCTCCTGGCGATCGGCGCCGCGGCAGGCCTCGCGCAACTCGGCCTCTCGACGACCGACGCCGTCGTCTCGCTGATCGTCTTCGTCGTCGTGGGCAGCCTCACGATCGCCGGCCCCGTCGTCTACTACCTCGTCGGCGGCAACCACGCGAAGGTCCAGCTCGACTCGATGAAGGACTGGCTCGCCGTGCACAACGCCGCCGTGATGACAGTGCTGTTCCTCGTCCTGGGCGTCGACCTGATCGCGAAGGGCATCGGTCTGCTGACGGGTTGACCCGAACCTTCAGACAACGCGAACTGTCGGCCGGCGACATTCCCGAGCACTGGCATGCTGCGGGACTCTCGCCGGGTTCTCCTTTAGAGCTCCTAACGCAATGAGGTGCTGTGCCGCCGGGCCGCGCTGCTCGCCCCGAGACAGCGTCCTCGGTCGCGCCCGTATCCCTGCGGATACGAACGCTCCCTGCGTCCTTGCCTCGGAACGACCATCGCACCCCGGCGACGAGACCTCATTTCGTCAGGAACTCTTAGGCAGCGAGTGCAGCTTGCTGCTGGAAGCGGGTTTCAGTCGGACCTGATGCTTCCCCGTTTTCGCGGGTCGCGGCACGCGCTGCTGCAGTGTTGATGGTGGGCGTCGCAGCGTTTCAGATCGCGCTCGTCTTCGGTGCGCCGTGGGGTGCGTACACGCAAGGAGGCGAGACAGAGGGCGCCCTCGACACATCTGGACGAGTGCTCGCCGCGGTCTCCTGCGTGATCCTGCTCGTCATGGCCACTGCCGTCCTGGCGCGTGTGCGCGAGGGTCCGCTCAAGACCGCCCCGGGGAGACTCGTGACCGCTCTTGCCTGGTTCACGACGATCTATTCCGCCCTTGCGGTTGTCCTCAACCTGGCCACGGAGAGCTCGTCGGAGCGGGCCGTGTTCGCGCCGACCGTGATCCCGCTCTTCGTGCTCGTCGTGATCACGACGGTCGGCTCTCGACGGACGCGCTAGGCCGCCCCCGGCCTCCAGGGGCATTTCGAACACTGGCGCAGCCCGTGGTGGTGATGAGACAGTGCAGGCGCCGAGGGCGTGATTCCGAACGGCCAGGCGATTTGCGGGATGACGTGGTGGAGCAGTGCCGTGGAGCGGGGTGAATGAAGTGGCCATCAAGGTGATCGTCGAGCTGCAGGCCAAACCAGGCAGACGGGCTGAGCTCGAGAGTTTGCTCGAGAGCATGGTTGCGAATTCTGGATCGACCCAGCGCGGCTTCCTGGGCAGCACGCGCCACGAGGTGCTCGATCACCCTGACATGCTGATCGAGATTGCCGAGTGGGACTCGGCCGAGGCGCGGGTGGCGCACATGCAGGAAAGTGCGGCCACCGGCGCCTATGCACCTCTGCTGGAGATGCTGGCCGCGCCGTTCAGGGCGACGGTCATCAGGCAGCTGCCCTGAACGCCGAGCAGCCGTGGCCGCTCGGCGGCCAGAAACCCGATCCCCAAAGCGGCAAGTTTCCCGCCTTCCGCGCGCGGCGCGTCCCTGGGAGCCTCGCTCCATGACCGTCTTCCTGCGCCGAGTGTTCCTGGTGGCGACACCGCTGGCCCTCGCGGCCGTGCTCTGGTTCCACCCGCCCGGCGGCGAGTTCGACGCCGTCTACGAAGGCGTGCGCCACGACGTCGGCGCCTGGCTCTTCGTTCACACCGTCTTCCTGCTCTTCATCCCGCTGATGGCGTTCGCCGTGTTCCTGCTCCTGAACGGCCTGCAGAGCCGGGCCGCCACCGTGAGCCGGATCGCACTCGTCTTCTTCCTCGTCTTCTACACCGCCTACGAGGTGACGGTCGGGCTCGGCACGGGCATCCTCACCGACTACGCCAACGGCCTTCCTGCTTCCGAGCAGGCTGCGGTCGCCGACGCGATCCAGCACCTGAACCGCGACGCCCTCCTCGCCGATCCGATCTCGGTCTCGCTCGTCGCCGGCGTGCTGGGCTGGGCGGTCGCGATGGTGGCGGCCGCGGTCGCCGTCCGGCGGGCCGGGGCCGGCTGGCCGGCGACCGTCCTCCTCGGGCTCGCCGCGCTGTTCGCCGTCCATCCGCCCCCGATCGGGCCGCCCGCGCTCGTCTGCTTCGCCGCTGCCGCCGTCCTGCTCGAGCGCGGGCGCGCGGTTCAGGCCCGGTCCGAGGCCGCCGTCGGTAGGCCCGAACCGGTCGCCACGTGATGCGCGCCGCACACCCGAGAACCGCCTCCCGAGAGGAGCCGCGATGAAGACCCGCGTCATCCAGAACGAGCCGGACGAGCCGCAGCGGCCGCCGGGCCCTGCCGCCCCCGTTTCCCGGTACCCGACGAACCTCGCCGGCCGCATGGGCCGGTGGAGCGCCCGGCACCGGAAGACCGCGATCTTCGGCTGGCTCGGCTTCGTGGTCGCCGCCTTCGCGCTCGGCATCGTCTCCGGCACGACCCAGATCGAGTACGCCACCTCCGGTGTCGGCGAATCCGGCCGCGTCGACAAGCTGCTCCACGAGGAGTTCCAGCAGCCGGCCGGCGAGAGCGTGCTCCTGCAGAGCGACGAGCTCACCGTCAAGGATCCGGCGTTCAGGGCCGCCGTCGACGACGTCGTCGCGAGGGTCTCCGCGCTCGAGGTCGTCACGAACGTCCGCTCGCCGCTCGACCCGGAGAACGCGGGCCAGGTCGGTCAGGGCGGGCGCGCCGCGCTCGTCGACTTCGAGATCACGGGCGACCCGGACGACGCGACGACGAGGATCGATCCGGTCGTCGCCGCGGTCGACGAGGCCCAGGAGGCGCACCCGGAGCTGTTCATCGGCTCGTTCGGCGTCAGCGCGGACAAGGAGGTCGAAGGCGCCTTCCTGGACGATCTCAAGAAGGCCGGGCTCCTCTCGATCCCGGTGACCCTCATCATCCTCATCGTCGTCTTCGGAGCCCTCGTGGCGGCCGGCATCCCGCTGCTGCTCGCGCTCACCGCCATCATCGCCACGTTCGGGCTGATCGCGCTCCCGAGCGCGTTCATCCCGATCGACGAGGTCACGTACGAGGTCATCCTCCTCATCGGCCTCGCCGTCGGCGTCGACTATTCGATGTTCTACTTGAAGCGCGAGCGCGAGGAACGGGCCGCGGGGCGCAGCGAGCAGGCCGCGCTCGAGGCGGCGGCAGCCACCTCGGGACGGTCGGTGCTGATCTCCGGGCTGACCGTCATCGTCGCGATGTCGGGGATGTTCATCGCCGGCGTCCAGGGCATGTCGGCCTTCGCTCTCGGGACGATCCTGGTGGTCGCGGTGGCCATGCTCGGCTCGCTCACCGTCCTGCCGGCCACCCTCTCCTGGCTCGGCGACAGGGTCGACAAGGGACGCGTGCCCTTCGTTAGCCGCCTCCGCCGTGACGACGGCGAGGGCCGGATCTGGGGAGCGATCCTCGCTCGCGTCCTCCGGAGGCCCGTGGTCTCGGCCCTTCTCGCGGGCGGGCTCCTGCTCGCGCTCGCCGTGCCTGCGCTCCAGCTGCGCACGGTGCAGCCCGGCGTCGACACGTACCCCCAGTCCCTGCCCGCGGTCCAGACCTACAACCGCATCCAGGCGGCGTTCCCCGGGAGCGAGATCCCGGCCGGCGTCGTCGTCCAGGCCGCGGACGTGACCGCGCCCGCCGTGCAGGAGGCGATCGGGCAGCTCGAGTGGCGCGCGCTCGACACGGGGCAGATGAACGAGCCGATCACGGTCGAGGTGAACGACGCCGGAACGGTCGCGACCATCGCGGTCCCCGTCGAAGGCGCCGGAACCGACGCCGCGTCGGAGGCGGCTCTCGCGACGCTCAGGGACGAGATCGTCCCGGCGACCGTCGGTGCGCTTCCGAACGCAGAGGTCGGCGTGACCGGGATGACGGCGCAGTCGAAGGACTTCAACGACAAGCTCGCCTCCGTCGCTCCGCTCGTCTTCGGCTTCGTGCTCCTGCTCGCCTTCGGGATCATGCTCTTCGCCTTCCGCTCCCTCGTGATCGCGGTCAAGGCGATCCTGCTCAACCTGCTCTCCATCGCCGCCGCCTACGGCGTGATGGTGCTGGTCTTCCAGCACGGCTGGGGCAAGGGTCTGCTGGGCTTCGAGTCCACGGCGGGCATCGACGCCTTCCTGCCTATCTTCATGTTCGTGATCCTGTTCGGGCTCTCGATGGACTACCACGTCTTCATCATCAGCCGCATGCGCGAGGCCTACGACCGCGGCATGACCACCGAGCAGGCGATCACGCACGGGATCAAGACGACGGCCGGCGTGGTGACCAGTGCGGCGATCGTGATGGTCTGCGTCTTCGCCGTGTTCGCCACGCTCTCGATGCTGATCTTCAAGCAGTTCGGCGTCGGGCTCGCTGCCGCGATCCTGATCGACGCGACCATCGTCCGCGCCGTGCTTCTGCCCGCGACGATGAAGCTCCTCGGCGACTGGAACTGGTACCTGCCCAGCTGGCTCGAGTGGCTGCCCCACCTCGAGCACGGCGGCTCGATCGAGCCCGTCAAGGCTCCTTCGGTCCCGGCGCCGGCCGGTCGCTAGACCCTCAGTCCACGTGCCGACGCGACCGCCACGGCGGTCGCGTCGGCCTAGACTCGAAGCCGTGGCGAGCCGGCTTCCCGCGTTTCTCCGCCGCCGGCGCGTCGTCGTCGGGCTCCAGCTTGCGTTCGTCGCCGCGATCCTCGGATCTCTCGGCTACGCGCTCCGCGACGTCTGGGCGGACGCGCTCCCGCTCCTCGCCGACGCCGACCCGGTCATGCTCGTCGCGGCGCTGGGCGTCCTGGCCGTCTACTACCTCCTCTTCGCGGTCGGCTGGTGGTGGCTCCTGGCGTCCTTCCGGATCCGCGTCGGCTACGGCGTCGCGCTCCAGGCCGAGATGGCCTCGATGCTCGCGAAGTACATCCCGGGAGGGGTCTGGACGCCGCTCGCCAGGATCGTCTGGCTCCGCCGCGCGGGCGGCGTCTCGGACACGTCCTTCGTGGTCAGCTCGATCCTTCTGGAGGCGGGGCTCTCGGCGGTGGCGGGCATCCTCGTCTTCACCGCGGGCCTGGCTGCCGTGGACGCCGTCGACGCCCCGCTCGTCCCGCTCTTCGCGTTCGCCGCCGTCACCGCGATCCTGCTCCACCCGCGGGTATTCACGGCTCTCGCGCGCGTGATCTCCCCCCGCTCCGCCGCGCCGGCGCCGCCGCGGCTCCCGTACCGGATCCTGGTCGGGCTGCTCGGCTACTACGCGTTCACGTGGCTGATCGGTGGAGCCGCGCTCTACCTGCTCCTGCGCTCGCTCGAGGCCGATCCCGGCCTCGACACGATCCCCTACCTGGGCGGGGCGGCCGCGGTGGGCGCGATCGTCGCCGTGCTCACGATCTTCGCCCCGTCCGGGCTCGGCGTCCGGGAGGCGTCCATGTACGCGCTGCTCGTGGTCGTCGTGCCCGCGCCGGCGGCGCTCGGCGTCACCGTCCTCAATCGCCTGGCGATCACGCTGGTCGAGGCGGCGCTCCTCGGCGGCGGCGTGGCCGTCGCCCGCGCCCGCCGGCGGCCGTCACCAATCGCGCCGGACCGTGAAGTAGACGAGGGAGCCGAGGAAGGGGAAGACGATCGTCGCGACGACCCAGACGGCCTTCTCGCCTCCCGAGATCCGCGGGTTGCGAAACACGCTGACGAGCGTGGCGACGATGAGGACGAGCGCGGCCAGACCCACCAGGGTGTAGAGCCCGTAGATCACGTCTAGCTCCTTCGGTCGTTGAGGTCGTTGCGCCAGCCGACGAGGATCCGGTGCACGGCGGCGGCGCCGGCGATGCCGCCGTTCGGAACCTGCAGGCCGACGGGGTGGAGGATGAACGGCTGCGTCTGCGGGCCGCCGATCCCGCCGTGGAACGAGATCAGCTCCTCGAAGGCACAGCCCTCGTCCAGGTCGGGGTCGTAGAAGCTCCCGACCATGATGTCCGCGACGTGGGCGAAGCCGTCCGTTCGCAGCAGATGCCCGGGCGCCGTCGGGGAGAAGGCCGCGAGCGGGTCCTCGCCCTCGACGCGGCCGTCGGCGAGGTAGTGCGCGCCGTTTCCGCCGAGCGCGACCGCGCCGTGCTCGGCCGAGCGCACGAGGATCCAGCCGACGTGCGGATGCGCCCGCAGCGCGGGAACCAGCTCGGGATGGCGCTCGTTCAGCTCCTCGAGCGTGAGCCGGCGGTTCTCCTCCATCAGGTAGACGAGCCCGAGGTTGCCGGAGCCGAGGACGACGACGCTCTCGCCGCTGACGTCGTTCTTGGGGCGCTTGGCCTTCTGCGTCCGTCCCGTGGCCTCGCCGAGGGCGTGGCCGACCATCGAGTCCTGCTCGTCGCCGCCGGCGTGCTCGGCGACGCTGCCGGTCGTGAGGGAGCGCTCGACCAGGTCGTCGAGGCCGTAGCCGTTGCGCTGCTTGAAGGTGGCTCCCTGCGTCTGGCCGTGGTCGGAGAGGACGACGATCTCGTACGGCCGCGGCGCGTAGCGGCGGGCGCGGTCGATGCGCCCGAACTGGTCGTCCAGCTTCCGCAGCGCCTCCAGGGTGTCGGTCCGCTCGAGGCCGGAGTGGTGGGCGACCTCGTCGTAGCTCGAGAAGGTCGCGTAGATCGCCGGCCGCCCCTTCATCATGTCCGTGAGGACGCCGTAGACGATCAGGTCGCGGACGACGACGCACATCGCGGCGCGCATGAACGGGTAGGGGCCGCCGCGGTGGCCGCGCGGCTGCACGTCGCGCCGGCGCTGGCGCGCCGAGGCGGTGATCTCGAGGACGACCTCCCAGAAGAAGAGGACGAGGGCGCGCGTGACGTTGAAGCCGTTGGCGAGGAACGCCCGGTACCCGGGGTTCGCCTTCTTCTCGGCCTCCAGCCGGCTGACGGTGAGGATGACGTGGTCGGCCTCGCCGGAGAGCAGGTTGCCGCGGCTGGCGCCGCCGTTCGCGAGGAGGCCCACCCCGGAGGAGTGCCGGCGCTCGATCTCCGCGCAGTCGGGCGGGGCCGAGCACGTCATCAGCCGCCCGGTCTCCTTCTCGACCCAGCGGAAGGCCGGCATGTCGTCGTTCGACCCGAGGAGGATGCCGGCCTGGCTGGCGCCGGTCTGGGAGGAGAGGTCGGGCTCCCACTCGGCGAGCGCGTGCGACCCCTCGGTGACCCAACGCGCCATGTTGGGCGCGTTGCCGTCGCGCATCGCCCGGCGCAGGACCGGGAGCGCGAGGCCGTCGATCTCGAGGAAGACGACGCCCGGCCGGTCGGTCGCGAGGCGCTCGCCCGAGCGCCTCGCGAGGCGGTGGATGACCCTGAGGGTGTACGTGTCGTCGTCGGTCGCGCCGATCATCACCTGGACGACGATGCTGACCGCGGCCGCGACGAGCGCGACGAACAGCGCTGTCCAGAAGCCGTCGAGCTCGATCGCGCCGTCGGTGAGCGAGTCCGCGGCGAGCAGGATCGCGGCGTCGGCGAAGAGCACGAGCAGGAAGCCGGCGACCAGCGTGAAGGGAAGCCTGAGCGCCGCGATGAGAGGCGGCAGCACGGCGTTGAGGACGGCCACCACCACCGAGACCAGGAGCGCGCCCCAGAAGCCCTCGATCGAGGCCCCGGGGACGAGCGCCGCCGCCGCCAGGAGCGACAGCGCCGAGACGAGCCAGGCCGCGATCAGGCGCGCGGGCCTGATCTTCGGGAACTCGGGCTCCCACGCGAGCTGCTCGCCGAACGCCGCGGCCTGCGTGGGCATCTAGCTCTCCTCCTCCGCCTCAGGGGTGCCGTTCGACCCGGAACGGTGGCGGAGGCGGCCGAGCCTGCCCTCGCCCGACTCCTTGAGCTCCTCCCGCTTCGTCTCCTTCTTCGCCGCCCGCTGCTCCTTCTGCTCGGCCACCTTGACCTTCGCGTCCGCGTAGGACTGCCCGACGAGCAACTTGCCGCCGGTCCAGCCGAAGACCCAGATGGTGAGGACGATGGCGAAGAGGACGTTCCAGGTGGTGGTGATGAGCTGCTGCGCCGTCGAGTAGTCGACCGCCTGCGCTTGCGGGACGTCGCAGCAGGTGCTGAGGGCGAGCGCATTGGTGGCCTGCGTGATACCGACCGCGCCGGGCGTCACCGAGACGACGTTGGCGAGCGAGCCGGAGCCCACCACCCACATGATCGACTCGAATGTGACCGGGATGGCGAAGGCGGCCAGGAAGATGCCGACCACGACCAGCTTGCAGGTCCACGACAGGAAGGAGGGCAGGAAGACCCGGGCGAAGTAGCGCCTCGGCTGGGAGAGGATGACGCCGCCCTTCTTCGCCTGCGCCCAGAGCTTCTTCACCTGCCTCCAGAAGATGCGGCCGACGAGCACGAGCAGGAAGACGATGCCCGCCGCGATGGAGGCGGCCAGGACGGGGTGGTCCGTGAGGTTGCCGAGGTTCTGGTCGAAGGAGCCCGGGACCGACAGGAACAGGTAGAGGTAGACGAACGTCCCGGCGATCGTGAAGAAGATCTTCTGCACGAGGTAGGCGGCGATCGCCCCCGGGAACCTGCATGCGGGGATGATCGCCACGAACATGAGCAGCGTCACGAACGTGCCGATGTTCGCGGGCAGGAACCCGTTCATGGCCACGCCGACCGCGTAGGCGGTCAGGATCGGCCAGAACGAGACCTCGCCCGGGTAGGCGGCGCTGAGGATGCCGTAGTACGAGACCGCGGCGAAGGTCGTCACTCCGGTCTGGAAGAAAAGGCCGGCGACGATGTAGCCGACCGGGACCGCCTTGATCTGGTCCCAGAGGTCCTCCAGCCAGGCGAGCACGTCGATGCCCAGCAGGTGGAGGAAGACGAGGACGACGACGGTCCCGACGAGCCACATGCCGACCTTCTTCAGCCGCCGGCGGCGCGAGGGGTCGTGGAAGGGCAGGACCCGGGACGGCTTCTTGGCGACGGCCTGCGTGCTCACAGCCGCTACCCCGGAACCGGCTCGGGCTCGTCGGGCCCGGGCACGGTACGCAGCTCCGCTTCCTGCGCCGCCTTGGCCTTGGCTCTCGCCAGGTCTGCGCCGATGTGGACGGCCGCGGACGTGAGCGGCGCGGCGAGGACGAGGCCGATCATGCCGAAGAGCGCGCCGAAGCCGACGGTGACGATGAGGACGACCAGCGGGTTCAGCCCCAGTGTCGCCCCGAAGGCGATCGGCTGGAGGATGTTCTGGAGCAGGCCGTTCGCCAGGAGGACGATGACGAGCATGATGATCGCGTCCGTCGTCCCCTCCGACCCGAGCGTGAGCACGACCGCGAAGGCCCCGGCAATGAACGCGCCGATGTACGGGATGTAGGCGGTGACGAAGGAGACGAGCGCGATGGTGCCCGCGAGCGGCACACCGAGGATGACCGCGCCGATCCCGACGACGACGGCGTTGAACGCGGCGACGATGGTCACGCCGCCGAAGTAGCGCCGGAGCGACACGATGACGTTTCCGGTGATCGTCTTGGCCACGGCCTCCTCGACGCCCATGTGGGCGTTGACCCAGCGGCGCATCGAGGGCCCGTCCTTGAGGAGGAAGAAGAGGCTGAGGGCCGCGAACGAGAGACCGAGGGCGAGGGACGCGAGCCCCTCGATCCCGCTGATGATCCCGTGGATCAGCGTCGAGGCGCTGGCGGAGACGTCGTCCTTGGCCGTGTCGCCTGCGCTCGCGGCGCCGCTCTCGTCGACCCCGGCGTCCGTCAGCCACCCCTCCACCTCGTCGATCGCGCTGCTCGCCGTCGAGCTGATCTCGTCCGACTGGGAGGTGATCCCGCCGACGACGAGGACGACGATCGCCAGGGCGATCGCGATCAGGCCGAGGAGGACGAGCGCGGCCCCGGCAGCCCGTGGCACGCGGCGCCGCTTCAGCCAGTGCACGAGCGGGGAGGCGACGCAGGCGACGACGAAGGCGGCCAGGACAGGTTGGGTGATGGCGGCTGTGGCGCCGATCAGCCAGACAAGGCCGACGAGGAGCGCGGCGACGCCGACGAGGAGCCACGAGGCGAGCCCGAGGTCGCGCAGCCAGCGCGGCGCGGCGAAGACGGCGGACAGCTCGTCGACATCGATCTGGACGACCTGGTGATTCTCCTCCGGCGTGGCCGGCCACTCGGCTCTGCCACGCCTGTGGCCGATGCGGGGGATCCTCACGTCGAGAACGGTCGCCTGTGCACGGCGCGAGGCTGCGGCACGACGCCGCGGAAGTCAAGTGGGAATGCCACGCGCGGAGCATTGCACCCGCCCCGGCCGGGCTTCCTCCCTCTCTGCCGACGCGTTCGGTCGCGTGCCGACTTGCTCCTGGCGGACAAGACCTCGTAGCCTCCTTTCCCATGAAGACGCGAACCGAGTTCATGGCAATCCCGATCGTGGCCGTCGTCCTCGGTGGCCTCTTCCTCGTCCTGCTCGCCTCCGAGGCGGGCGCCTGGGGCTGGATCCTCTTCGGCGTCGGCGCCATCGCCGCCCTGGTGGTCGTCGTCCTCCTCGTGGGCAGGCGCCACCAGCATCCGTCCGAGCTCGACGCGCCCGTGACGCGGGCCGGCCTACCGCACGACGGAAAGCACAGGGTGCTCGTGATCAGCGACGGCACCTCGACCTCGCAGGCGTTCCACGACGAGGTGCTCGCCCGGGCCGCCGGGCGTCCGCTCGAGGTCCTCGTCGTCGTGCCCGCGCTGGGGTCGCGGCTCTCGCACTGGACCGGCGACGACCAGGCTCGCCACGACGCCGAGGGAAACCTGGAGCGCACGGTCGCGGCGGTCGCGGCCGCGGGCGTCACGGCCCGCGGCGAGGTCGGCTCCGACGACCCGATCCAGGCGACCGACGACGCACTCCGCGAGTTTCCCGCCGACGAGATCGTCTTCGCCACCCATCCGGACGACCGCGCTAACTGGAAGGAGCGGGGCGTCGTCGAGATCGCGCGCGGCCGCTACGACCTCCCGGTTGCGCACGTCGACGTCGACCCCGACTGATTCGAGGAGCTACACGTGACTCTCAAGCACCCGAAGGCGGCTGAGGGCCCCTCGGCCGACCTCGCCCCGGCCCACATCTTCACGATGGAGGGCGACCGCATCCCGCGGCACCGCCTGCCGAAGAACGAGCTGCCGGCCGACGTCGCCTACCAGATCATCCACGACGAGCTGATGCTCGACGGCAACGCCCGCATGAACCTGGCGACCTTCGTGACCACCTGGATGGAGCCGCAGGCCGAGAGGCTCATGGCCGAGTGCTTCGACAAGAACATGATCGACAAGGACGAGTACCCCCAGACCGCGGAGCTCGAGAGCCGCTGCGTCAACATCCTCGCCCGCCTGTGGAACGCGCCCGACGTCGACGAGGCGACCGGCTGCTCGACGACGGGGTCGAGCGAGGCGGCGATGCTCGGCGGCCTCGCGCTCAAGCGCCGCTGGCAGAAGCAGCGCCGGGCGGACGGCAAGCCGGCCGACGCTCCCAACATGGTCATGGGCATCAACGTCCAGGTCTGCTGGGAGAAGTTCGCCAACTATTGGGACGTCGAGATGCGCCTGGTGCCCATGGAGGGCGACCGGCTGCACATGAACGCCGAGGAGGCGGTCAAGCTCTGCGACGAGAACACGATCGGCGTCGTCCCCGTGCTCGGCTCGACCTTCGACGGCTCCTACGAGCCCGTGGCCGAGATCTGCGCGGCGCTCGACGACCTGCAGGAGCGGACCGGGCTGGACATCCCGGTCCACGTCGACGGCGCCTCCGGAGGCTTCATCGCGCCGTTCCTCGACCCCGACCTCGAGTGGGACTTCCGTCTGCCGCGCGTCGCCTCGATCAACACGTCGGGGCACAAGTACGGCCTCGTCTACCCGGGCGTCGGCTGGGCCGTCTGGCGGGACTCGGCCTCGCTCCCCGAGGACCTGATCTTCTGGGTCAACTACCTGGGTGACAACATGCCGACGTTCGCGCTCAACTTCTCCCGGCCCGGCTCGCAGGTCGTCGCGCAGTACTACAACTTCCTCAGGCTCGGGTTCACCGGCTATCGCAAGGTGCAGGGCTACGCCCGGGACGTGGCCACGACCCTGTCCTCGCGGATCGCGGAGCTGGGGCCGTTCGACCTCGTCACGAAGGGCGACGAGCTGCCGGTCTTCGCCTTCACGCTGAAGGACGGGATCGACACCTACACGGTCTTCGACGTCTCGAACGCGCTGCGGGAGCGCGGCTGGCTCCTGCCGGCCTACACCTTCCCGAAGAACCGGGAGGATCTCGCGGCGCTCCGAGTGGTCGTCAAGCGGGGCTTCAGCCACGACATGGCCGACCTCCTCGTGGCGGACGTCGAGCGGCAGCTCCCCCGGCTCCAGAAGCAGGCCGAGCCGGTTCACGACGCCGAGACGGCCACGAGCTTCCACCACTGAGCGAACGCCCGCGACGTGGGCGACACCGCATCCCGGATCCTGCTCTTCGCGCTCGTCGCGGCGGTGAGCCCGGTCGCGCTCCTGGCGACCGTGGCCGTCCTCACGAGCCGGCGGGGCCGGGCCAACGGGACCGTGTACCTCGTCGGGTTCCTCCTGGGGCAGTCGATCGCGTTCCTCGTCGCGCTCCTGATCGGCTCGGCGGCGTCGACCGACCGCGAGGGGAACGAGGAGCTGGCGGCCGCGCTCGAGCTCGCCTTCGGCGTCGGCCTGCTCGTCCTCGCCTGGCCCCAGCGGCGGCGAGTGGGGAGGCCGGGCGGCGGGGCGAGCCGGATGAAAGCGCTGCTGCATCGCCTGCGGCGGCTCCGGCCGGGAACGGCCTTCTCGGTCGGCGTGCTCCTGGGGGTCGGCGGAGTGAAGCGGCTCAGCATCACCGTCGTCGCCGGCGCGACGGTCGGGATCGCCGGCCTGCTCCCGATCGAGGACGTCGCGCTCGGCCTCCTCTACGTCCTCGTGGCGGCCGTGCTCGTCTGGGTGCCCGTGGCGCTCTACCTCGTCGGCGGCGACCGCGCCGACCGCTGGCTCGAGTTCGCCGAGGAGTGGCTCACGGCCAACGAGCGGCGGATCACGTTCTTCACGACGCTTGTCTTCGGGCTGCTGCTGACGAGCGACGCGCTCGTCCGCCTCGTCTGACCGCGGGACCATGGCGTAGGGTTGGGCGCCGTGGACGAGCTTGCCGCGCTTCTCGCCCTCGTCGCCGCGATCTGCTTCGCTCTCGCGGCCACGCTGTGGCAGCGGGCGTCGCTGTCGCTCGGGCTCTCGGCGGGGCAGCCGCAAGCGTTCGTCCGCCTGCTCGGGAGCGGGGTCTGGCTGCTCGGCCTGGCGGCGCAGACCGCCGGCGTCCTCCTGCAGGCGGCTGCGCTCGACCGGGGCCGCGTGGCGATCATCCAGCCATTGCTCGTCACCGCCGTCGTCTGGGCGATGCCGCTCGGCTACTTCCTCACCGGCCAGGTGATCACCCGCCGGCACGTCCTCGGTGCGGTGCTCGTCGTCGCCGGGCTGGCGGTGTTCGCGAGCGTCGGCGACCCGGCGGCCGGCGTGGACGACGCTCCCGCGTCGGACTGGGCGATGGCGTTCCTCGTCCTCGGAGCAATCTGCGTCGGCCTGCTGCTCTTCTCACGGCGCGGCGGCTCGGACTCGAAGGCGGCGGTCTTCGGGGCGGTGGCGGGCATCCTCTACGGCATCAGCGCGACGCTGATGAAGCCGGTGTTGGAGAACCTGCACGCGGAGGGCGCCGTGGCCGTGCTCGAGAGCTGGGAGCTGTGGGTCATGGCGATCGGCGGGCTCGTCGGTTTCTACATCCAGCAGTTGTCGCTGGCCACGGGCAAGCTCGTCACCTCGGTCGCGACCGTCTCCGTGGTGAACCCGGTCGTGAGCGTCCTCCTGGGTGCGCTCGTCCTCCAGGAACGGCTCGACCGCGACCCGCCCTGGCACGCGGTCGTCGCGGTCGGCGCCCTCGCGGTGGCGCTGCTCGGCGCGGTCGTGGCCGCGTCGGCGTCCGAGGACGACACGACGTCGGAAGCGGCTCAGCCGGCCCCGGCCTGAGGCCGCAGCAGCCGCGCGCCGGCGAAGAAGCAGACGGCGCCGAGGAACGTGAAGGAGTTCGTCGCTCGGTGTTCAGCAGCTCGCCAGGAAGCAGATCGAGCCGAGCGCGAAGAGCGCCGAGCCGACCATGAAGAGCACCGCGATCAACCAGAACCTGGGCTTCATTCCACCGGGATGATGCGAATCGGTCATGCTGCCGGGAGCCTGACAGCCAGCGAGGCGCCCCGCCCGGGGCGCCGAGGAACTGGAAGTGCCAGCCAGCGCCAAGCCCAGCGAGAACTCCCAGCGGCCCCGCGTCGTCGTGCTCGGCGGCGGCTTCGGAGGCATCGGCGCCGCCCGGGCGCTCGGGGACGCGTCCGTCGACGTCGTGCTGGTCGACCGGCACGACTACCACACCTTTCAGCCGCTCCTATACCAGCTCGCCACCGACCTGCTCGAGACCTCGGTCGTCGGACACCCGCTGCGCGACCTCTTCCACGACCACGCAAACGTCTCCGTCCACCAGGACTCCGTCACCGGGATCGACCTCGCCGCCCGCGAGGTGCGCTTCGAGCAGATGGCGCCGCTTCCGTACGACTACCTTGTCCTCGCCCTGGGGGCCCGGGTCAACCTCTTCGGCACCGAGGGCGCCGCCGAGCACGCCTTCCCCATGTACACGCTGGCGGACGCGGTCCGCCTGAAGGAGCACGTGCTGCGCCGGTGGGAGGCCGCCGACAAGGACCCGACCCTCGTCGCGGACGGCGCCCTGAACATCGTCGTCGTCGGCGGCGGGCCGACCGGCGTCGAGAGCGCCGGCGCTCTCGTGGAGCTCTACCGGGGCGACTTCGCCGCGGACTACCCCGGCATCCCGCAGGAGGAGGCGCGCGTCACGCTCGTCGAGGCGGGGCCGGCGCTCCTCTCGATGTTCAAGAAGGGCATCCAGACGTACACGAAGAAGGCGCTCGAGGATCTCGGCGTCGACGTCGTCCTCGGCGAGACCGTCGAGTCGATCACGCCCACGCGCGTGACGCTCGCGTCCGGAACCGTGCTGAAGGCCCACACCCTCGTCTGGGGCGCGGGGCTGAAGGCACGCCCGCTCGCCGCGGAGCTCGGGGTCGAGCTCGAGCGCGGCGGCCGGATCCCCGTCGGTCCCGACCTGTCCGTCGAGGGGCATCCCGAGGTCTTTGCAGTCGGCGACATCGCCTGGATCACGGACACGAAGGCAAAGCGCGTGCTGCCGCAGCTCGGCTCGGTCGCGCTCCAGGCCGGGGAGCGGGCCGGCGCGAACATCGCGCGCCTGCTCGCGGGCGAGGAGACGGAGCCGTTCGCCTACCACGACAAGGGGACCATGGCGACGATCGGCCGCGGGGTCGCGGTCGTGCAGTTCCACCGCGGGCGCACGCTGAAGGGCAAGACGGCCGCTCTCGCCTGGGGGACCGTCCACCTCGCGCTCCTCTCCACGGGCGAGGACCGCGCGAAGGCGATGGTCGAGTGGACCTGGGCGGGGTTCACGCACGAGCGCTCCGCGAGGATCACGGTGCGAACCGACGAGAGGGGAGACGAATGAACGAGCCCAGGCCTGCCGACGTCTTCGTCGTCTTCGGCATCACGGGCGACCTGGCCAAGGTCATGACGTTCCACTCGCTCTACCGGCTCGAGGCGCGCGGGCTGCTGGACTGCCCGATCGTCGGAGTCGCGGTCGACGACTGGAGTCGGGACCAGCTCGTCGAGCGCGCGCGCGACTCGATCGTCGGGACGGGCGAGCAGCTCGACGAGGCGGTGTTCCAGCGCTTCGCGGCCCGGCTCTCGTACGTCCAGGGGGACTTCGCGGACGCGGAGACCTACGCGCGCGTGGGCAAGGCGATCGCGGGCTTCGCGACGCCCGTCTTCTACCTCGAGATCCCGCCCTTCCTCTTCGGCACGGTGGTCAAGGGGCTCGCGAGCGCCGGCCTGACGAAGGGCGCGCGGGTCGTCGTCGAGAAGCCGTTCGGTCACGACCTCGAGTCCGCCCGCGCGCTCGCCGAGGAGTTGCACGAGTCGATCGACGAGTCGCAGCTCTGCCGGATCGACCACTTCCTCGGGAAGATGGGCCTGGCGGAGATCCTCTACCTCCGCTTCGCGAACACGATGCTCGAGCCGGTGTGGAACCGGAACTACGTCGAGAGCGTGCAGATCACGATGGCGGAGGACTTCGGCGTCGCCGACCGCGGCCACTTCTACGATCCGGTCGGCGCGCTCCGCGACGTCGTCGTCAACCACCTCATGCAGGTGGTCGGTGCGACCGCGATGGAGCCGCCGGCCGGCGGCGATCCCGAGACCCTCAAGGACGGCATGGTCGCGCTTTTCCGCGCGATCGCCGAGGCGGACCCGGCTCACTACGTGCGCGGCCAGCACGACGGCTACCTCGAGGTCGACGGCGTCGCTCCCGACTCGACGACGGAGACCTTCGCCGCCCTACGCCTCGAGATCGACAACTGGCGCTGGTCGGGCGTGCCGTTCTTCATCCGTGCGGGCAAGCTCCTGCCGGTCACGCAGACCGAGGTGCGGCTCGTCTTCAAGCGCCCGCCGAAGCTCGGCTTCGCGGCGATGGGGAGCGGCGCCGAGCCGGATCAGTTCGTGATCAAGCTCGACCCTTCGACGGGGGTCCGCGTCCAGCTCGACGCTCTGCGGGCCGACGCCGCCAGGGCCGAGCCGGTCACGCTCGACATGGAGTTCGCCGAGGAGGGCGGCGAGGGCGCCACGCCCTACGAGGTCCTGCTCCACGCCGCGATGGTGGGCCAGAGCATCCGCTTCAAGCGGCAGGACGGCGTCGAGGAGACCTGGCGGATCATGCAGCCCCTGCTCGACAACCCGCCCCCGGTGCACCCGTACGCACCCGGGTCGTGGGGGCCGAAGGCGGCCAAGGAGATCGTGGCCGGGTACGGCCGCTGGTACGGCCCCTGGGTGACGGCATGAGCACGGAGCAGCAGATGCCGAGCGCCGCCGCGTCCTCGCCCTTCCCGCCGATTGCGGACTACGCGTTCCTCTCGAACTGCCACACCGGCGCGCTCGTCGCGCCGGACGGCGCCATCGACTGGCTCTGCGTGCCCCGCTTCGACGCCCCGAGCGTCTTCGGCAGCCTGCTCGACCGCGGCGCCGGGGCGTTTCGGCTCGGCCCGTTCGGGATCAACCACCCGACCACCCGCGCGTACGAGCCCGGCACGAACGTCCTCGCCACCACCTGGCGCACGCCGACCGGCTGGGTGCTCGTGCGCGACGCCTTGACGATGGGGCCGTGGAACCACGAGGACGGGATCACGCCGCACACGCGCCCGCCCGCGGACGACGACGCCGACCACATGCTCGTGCGCACGGTCGAATGCCTCGAGGGCAGGGTCGAGGTCGACCTCGTCTGCGAGCCCGCGTTCGACTATGGCCGAGTCCCCGCCGAGTGGACGCTGGTGGACGGCGGCCGCAAAGCTGCGGACGCGAGCGGCGCCGGCGTCACCATCCGGCTCGCGACGGACATGGCGCTGGGCATCGAGGGCGACCGCGCGCGGGCGCGGCATGCCCTCGAGCAGGGCGACCGGGCGTTCTGCTCGCTCTCGTGGGCCGAGGGGCTCGAGTCTCCCGTCGACGTCGACGACGCGACGAGCAGGCTCGACGCGACCGTCCGCTTCTGGCGCCGCTGGCTCGGCGCCGCCCGCCTCCCCGACCACCGCTGGCGCGAGTGGATCCAGCGCTCGGCGCTCGCCATCAAGGGGTTGACGTACATGCCGACGGGCGCGACGGTCGCCGCCCTCACCACCTCGCTCCCGGAGACGCCCGGCGGCGCGCGGAACTGGGACTACCGGTACACGTGGATGCGCGACGCGACCTTCACGCTGCAGGCGCTCCACTTCCTCAACCTCGACTGGGAGGCCGACGAGTTCATCCAGTTCGTCGCCGACCTGGAGGCGAACCACGACGGGGCGCTCCAGATCATGTACGGCATCGACGGCCGGCGGGACCTGACGGAGTCGACCCTCGACGACCTCTCCGGCTACGACGGCGCGCGTCCCGTTCGCGTGGGCAACGGCGCCTTCGACCAGCGCCAGAACGACGTCTTCGGCGCCGTGCTCGACTCCGTCCTCCTGCACACGCGCCGGAGCAAGCGACTCCCCCGCCGGCTGTGGCCGATCGTCCAGTCCCAGGCCGAGTGCGCGGCGAAGGTCTGGCGCGACCCCGACCAGGGCATCTGGGAGGCCCGCGGCACGCCGCAGCACTACGTCTCCTCGAAGCTCATGTGCTGGGTGGCGCTCGACCGCGCGGCGAAGCTGGCAGGCATTCGCGGCGAGGGCCAGCTGGCGGCGACCTGGCAGGCGACGGCCGAGGAGATCAAGGCCGACATCCTCGAGCACGGAGTCGACGCCCGCGGTGTCCTGTGCCAGCACTACGACACCCAAGCCCTCGACGCCTCGGTCCTGCTCACGGCGATCTTCGGCTTCCTGCCGCGCGACGACGAGCGCCTGCGCGCGACCGTGCTCGCCGTCGACCAGGAGCTGACCGAGCACGGCTTCGTGCTCCGCTACAAGACCGACGAGACCGACGACGGCCTCGAGGGCAAGGAGGGGACGTTCCTGATCTGCTCCTTCTGGCTCGTCTCGGCGCTCGCGATCGTCGGCGAGGAGCAGCGGGCGCGCGACCTGATGGAACGCCTGCTCCGGATCGGCTCGCCGCTCGGCCTCTACGCCGAGGAGTACGAGACCGAGTCCGCGCGGCACCTCGGCAACTTCCCCCAGGCGTTCTCGCACCTGGCGCTGATCGAGGCGGCGGGGCGGATCATCCTCGCGGAGATGCTGGAGGAGATCTCATGAGCGACTCGTACGACGTCGTCATCGTCGGCAGCGGCGCCGGCGGCGGAACGCTCGCCAGGCACCTGGCGCCGTCCGGCAAGCGGATCCTCCTGCTCGAGCGCGGCGGCTGGCTGCCGCGCGAGCCGGAGAACTGGCTCTCCGAGAGCGTCTTCGTGGAGAACCGCTACGTCTCGCCGGAGACCTGGTACGACGCGACGGGGAAGCCGTTCCAGCCGCAGGTGCACTACTACGTCGGGGGCGCGACCAAGCTCTACGGCGCCGCCCTCTACCGCCTGCGCAGGGAGGACTTCGGTGAGCTCCGACACCACGACGGCCTCTCGCCCGCCTGGCCGGTCCCCTACGAGGACTTCGAGCCGTACTACACCCAGGCGGAGCACCTCTACCAGGTGCACGGTGCCCGGGGCGAGGACCCGACCGAGCCGGCGGCGAGCGCCGGCTACCCGCACCCCGCCGTCTCCCACGAGCCGCGCATCCAGCAGCTCTCGGACGACCTGGCGGCCGCGGGCTACCGCCCCTTCCACGCGCCCTGCGGGATCCTCCTCGACGAGTCCGACCCGCCGTACAGCGCGTGCGTCCGCTGCGCGAACTGCGACGGCTTCCCGTGCGTCGTCCACGCGAAGTCCGACGCCGAGGTCATCGCCGTGCGCCCGGCACTCGAGCATCCCAACGTCACGCTTTTGACCGACGCGAAGGCGATTCGGCTGGAGACGGACGACTCCGGGAAGGTCGTCACCGGCGTCCTGGTCGAGCGCGACGGCGCGACGGAGACGTTCTCCGGCGACGTCGTCGTCGTCTCGTGCGGGGCGACGAACTCGGCCCGGCTCCTCCTCGAGTCCGCGAGCGAACGGCACCCAAACGGCCTCGCCAACGGCTCCGACCAGGTCGGACGCAACTTCATGTTCCACGACAGCCAGGCCGTCCTCGCGCTCTCCCGCGAGGAGAACCCGACCGTCTACCAAAAAACGCTCGGGTTGAACGACTTCTACTTCGGGACCGACGACTTCGAGTACCCGCTCGGGAACGTCCAGATGGTGGGGAAGTCCCAGGCGCCCATGTTCCGCGGCGAGAAGCCCGTGGAGACGAGGCTGGCGCCGCAGTGGTCGCTGGAGCGGATCGCCCGACACGCCATCGACTTCTGGCTCTCCACCGAGGACCTGCCCCGGCCCGACAACCGGGTGACCGTCGACCGCGCCGGGAAGGTGACGCTGAGCTACGCAGAGACGAACGCCGAAGCCCGGAAGCGGCTCTACGAGAAGATGAAGTCGATCGTCGGGGATCTCGACATGAACCCGGGGCACCTCGTTCACCGCTTCGCGTACATGAAGAACGAGATCCCGATCGCCGGCTGCGCGCACCAGGCGGGCACCTGCCGTTTCGGCAGCGATCCGGGGACCTCTGTCCTCGACACCGACTGCCGGGCGCACGAGCTCGACAACCTCTACGTCGTCGACACGAGCTTCTTCCCCTCGATCGGCGCGGTCAACCCGGCGCTGACCGCGATGGCGAACGCGCTGCGGGTCGGCGACCATCTGCAGGAGCGACTCGGGTAGGGAGAGCCCGCGCGGGGGACGCGGATGGCGGGCAGGAACGAGAATTCGATCGTCTACGCGGCCGGCGTCGTGCAGGGCGTCGTGCTGGTCACGTTCCCGGCTGCGAGCACGATCTTCACCGACCCGGCCGAATACGACCTGTCGAGCACGCAGTACGGGGCCCTGTTCCTGCCGCAGGCCGTGGCCGCGATCACGTCGGCCCTCCCGGGGCGCGAGCCTGAGCGGCCGCTTCGGCGCCAAGCGCGTCTACCTGCTGGGCCTCACGGCGAGCCTGCTCTCGATGGCGCTGCTCTTCGTCAGCTCGTTCCTCGCCGAGGACGCGGTCGCGTACTGGCTGCTGCTGCTCGCCACGGCCAGCCTGGGAGCGGGGTTCGGCCTCACGGTGCCCACCCTGAACACGTTCGCGGCCGCGTTTCACCCGGGCGCAGTCGACCGCTCGATCCTCGTGCTCAACGCCCTGCTCGGGCTCGGGACCGTGCTCGCGCCGGTGTTCGTCGCCGTCTTCGTCGGCCTGGGATTCTGGTGGGGGCTGCCGCTGACCTCGGCGATCCTGCTGGTTGCGCTCGTCCTCGGAAGCCTGCGCCTTCCGCTCCGGGTCCAGACCGCCGGCGCCGCGACGAGGCGGACAGCGAAGGGGATCCCCTCTCGTTTCTGGGTCTACGCCGGCTTCGCCGTCCTCTACGGCGTCTGCGAGACAGTCAACGGCAACTGGTCGCAGCTGGACATGACCGGCGAGCTGGGCGCCTCGACGACCGAGGCGGCCCTGGCTCTCACCGCGTTCTGGGCGATGGTCACAGTCGGGCGGGTCTTCTTCGCGGCGATCCAGATGCGGTGTCCATCACGCCTGACGTTCCATGTCCTCCCGTTCGTGCTCGCGGGGGCCTCCGTGATCATCGCCGTCCCCCCGACGGCGAGCCGGCTCTCGGCGTGCTCGCCTTCGGCCTCGCGGGGCTCGGCTGCTCGGCCCTGCTTCCGTTGACGATCAGCTTCGGGCAGGAGGAACTCGAGGGGTTCGCGGCGGCGACGGCAGGCGGCGTGATCGCCTGCTACCAGGTCGGCTTCGGCATCGCGGCCTTCGGGATCGGCCCGCTCCTCGCGGCGGGCGTCGGGCTTTCCACGATCTACGCCCTCTCCGCAGGCATCGCCCTGCTGCTGGGCGCCTGGTCCCTCGCGGTCGCGCGCCGCCGGCCGAGCTCGGGCTCCCTGCATCCGTACCTGGGACACGCTGGAGGACGAGCGTCATGAGCGGGCCTTCCGGCGAGCAGATCGAGATCGCGTTCGCCGACCAGCGCGCGACGGTCGTCGAGGTCGGCGGTGGGATCCGGACGTTCTCGGCCGAGGGGCGGGAGCTCCTCGACGGCTACGGGGCCGACGAGCCGATCCTCTCCGGTCGCGGGCAGGTGTTGATCCCCTGGCCGAACCGGCTCGAGGACGGCGCCTACGACTTCGACGGACGACACCACCAGCTGCCGCTCACGGAGCCCGAACGGGGGGACGCGATCCACGGCCTTGTCCGCGAAGAGCGCTGGAGGGCCGGCGAGCGCGAGCAGCATCGCGTGGTCATGGAGCACGTCCTCGAGCCGCGGCCCGGGTATCCGTTCGCGGTCTCGCTGGCCGTCGAGTACGCGCTCTCGGAAAGCGGACTGAGCGTGCGGACGACCGCGACGAACATCGGTCCGGCCGCCTGCCCGTTCGGAAGCGGCCAGCATCCGTACCTGACGCTGGGGACGCCCTCCGTCGACTCGCTGGTCCTGAGAGCTCCGGGCGCGACCGTCCTCAGCGAGGACAAACGGGGCATCCCGCGCGGGAGGGAGCCCGTCGACGGCACGCCGTACGACTTCCGGCGTCCGCGAGAGATCGGCGCGACGAAGCTCGACGACGCGTTCACCGACCTGGTGCGCGGCACGGACGGACGGGCGCGAGTTGAGCTGCGAGACCCGAAGAGCCGCGCCGGCCTGACCCTCTGGGTGGACGAGCGCTACCGGTACCTGCAGCTCTTCACGGGCGACCCACTGCCCGACGTGCGGCGCCGGAGCATCGCGGTCGAGCCGATGACCTGCCCTCCGAACGCCTTCCGAACGGGTGACGACCTCGTCAGGCTGGAGCCGGGAGAGAGCTTCATGAGCGCCTGGGGGATCGTGCCGGCCTGATCAGGACGGCGGCACGGGCAGGAGCAGGATGAGCACGACGGCGAAGACGAGCAGGCCGGCGCCCACGGCGAGCAGCCCGTAGCGGACGCCGCGCAGCGGGAACTGGGTGCTGATCCCGACGAGGAAGAGGACGCTCGCCAGGTTGCCGGTGGTGCGCACGTAGTTGTCGGCCGTCTCCGCGGCTCCGTGCTCTTCGGCGAAGAGCACGTCGGCCTCGGCGTCCAGCCTCTCCGAGTCGGCGAGGCCCGTCGGCACGTACTCGGACATCCCTAGCGTTCCTGCACGCGGTCGGCGAGCTGACCCAGGCGGCGGTCGACCCCCCGCAGCTCCGACCGGAGCGCGGCCAGCTCCTCGTGTAGCGGCCGGGGCTCGCCCGAGTCAGTCTTCTCCTCCGCGCTCTCCGCCTGATCGTCCAGGTGGAAGAGCGAGGCGAGCGACCCTGCCAGGATGCCGATCGTCGCGAGGCCGGTGAACATGATCGCCATCCCGGCGAAGCGGCCCGTTGACGTCTCGGGGACGATGTCGCCGTAGCCGACCGTCGTCAGCGTGACGACACCCCACCAGACGGCATCGCCCACGGTTGCGAACTCGGGGTTCGTCGGATGCTCCGCCCAGTACGCGACGAAGGCTGCGACGACCACGATCAGCCCGGCGAAGAAGGCGATCCTCCCCAGCCGGGCGGCGAAGCGCCGGAGCCCCGACGTCGCGACCAGGAGCCGCGCGACGCGGGCCAGCCGCGCCAGCACGAGGATCGCCGTCGTGCCGCCGATGCCGGGGAGGAGGTAGAAGGGGAAGGTCAGGATCACGATCGCCAGGTCGATCCTGCCGTTGCGCCGGCTCAGATAGTCGGGCACGATGCGCCGTTGCACGTAGAGGTCGACGGCGAAGATCGCCCAGGACCCCAGCCCGATCGCCAGCTCGGCGATGCGGTTTGCGGGCGAGGTCGCGAAGAGGGGGACGACGGCAGCGAGGATGATCGGCAGGTTCCAGCGCTCCTGCCAGCGCGCCCGAGCGGCGTGCTGCCCGGGAGTGAGGGGCGTCTGGTGCTTCGGGCGCAGGCGGCGAGAGAGACGACCGAACATCGCCCGCCCCAGTTCGGCTCATGCCCGGCCGTCCCTCCCCGGGCGGGGCCCGCGGACTTCATCCCCTTCGGACGATTCGTCGAGCGTGCGCCCCTCCTACGCTCGATCCGTTCTCAGAGCAGCGTCACGGCTGAGGTCGGTCGACATGTCTTGTCCCCAGCGGACGTGTCCAGGGGTCAGACCCCGGGACCTGGCCAGGGCGGGCGCGGGGCCGTCCCTTAGGGGCGACGGTGTCACAGTTTTGTCACATACATCCCGTCCTCGGCGGACGTGTCCAGGGGTCAGACCCCGCGCCATGGCTTGTGCGGACACGGCCACGGCGCGAGCAGAGGGGCCGCGCCGGTGAGATGATCGCCACGGCATGAGCACTCTGGCCGTCACCGCCGTCGACCTGGCGCGCATCCAGTTCGCGACCACGTCGCTGTACCACTTCCTGTTCGTTCCGTTGACGCTCGGGCTGGCCCCGCTCGTCGCGGTCATGCAGACGATGTGGCACCGAACCGGGAACGACGCGTGGCTCCGGCTCACGCGCTTCTTCGGGACGCTCATGCTGATCAACTTCGCGATCGGCGTCGCCACCGGGCTCGTCCAGGAGTTCCAGTTCGGGATGAACTGGTCGGTCTACTCGACGTTCGTGGGCGACGTCTTCGGCGCCCCGCTCGCCATCGAGGGCCTGGCCGCGTTCTTCCTCGAGTCCACGTTCCTCGGCCTCTGGATCTTCGGCTGGGGAAAGCTCGGTCCGCGCCTCCACCTGGCGACAGTCTGGCTGTTCGCTCTCGGGAGCTGGCTCTCGGCCTTCTTCATCATCGTCGCAAACTCGTGGATGCAGCGCCCGGTGGGCTCGACGGTCACCGACGGCCGCGCCGAGCTGACGAGCATCTCGGAGCTGCTCACGAACCGGTTCGCGGTCTGGGCGTTCGTCCACGTGATCCTGGTCGGGCTCACGACCGGGGCCGCGGTCGTGCTCGGCGTCGCGTGCTGGCACTTCCTCCGCGGCCGCAACGTCGAGATCTTCCGCCACGCGGCCAAGCTCGCGCTGATCGTCCTCGTCCCGGTCTCGGCGGCGAACCTCTGGATCGGCAGCACCCTCGGCGTCGTCGTGACCGACTACCAGCCGATGAAGATCGCCGCGACCGAGGCGCAATGGGAGACGTGCCAGCCCTGCGCCTTCTCGCTCTTCCAGATCGGCGGCTTCACCGAGGACGACCAGACCCCGAGCTTCGACGTCGAGATCCCGCACCTCCTCTCCCTGCTCGCCACCGAGTCGTGGAACGGCGAGGTGCAGGGGATGAACCAGATCCAGGCCCAGTACGAGCAGCAGTACGGCTCCGGGAACTACGTCCCGCCGGTCCGCACGACGTACTGGAGCATGCGGATCATGGCCTACCTGGGGACGCTGACATTCCTCGTCGCGGCACTCGGCGCCTTCCTGCTCTGGCGCGGGCGCCTGGAGCGCACGCGCTGGTTCCACTGGCTCGCCGTCGTCGGCATCTCCTTCCCCTACCTCTCCGCCCTCGCGGGCTGGGTCCTCTCTGAGGTGGGGCGACAGCCCTGGATCGTGCAAGGGCTCCTGGAGACGGCCGACGCCAACTCGCCGAGCGTGGGGACGTCCACCATCGCGCTCAGCCTCGGCGTCTTCGCGGGGCTCTACGGCCTCCTCGCCGTCGTCGACTTCGTCCTGATGCGCCACTACGCGAGCCTCGACCCGCCGCCCGCGGCCGGTGAGGGGGAGGAGAGGGCCCCGGCCCTGGGATACTGATGGACCTCCCGGACCTCTGGTTCCTGATCATCGCCTTCTTCTGGGCGGGGTACTTCCTGCTCGAGGGCTTCGACTTCGGCGTCGGGATGCTGCTCCCGTTCCTGCCGCGGGACGAGCGCGAGCGCCGCGCCATGTTCGAGACCATCGGGCCGGTCTGGGACGGGAACGAGGTGTGGCTCGTCGTCGCCGGCGGCGCCACCTTCGCGGCCTTCCCAGGCTGGTACGGGACGATGTTCTCCGGCTTCTACCTCGCGCTGCTCCTCGTGCTCGCCTTCCTGATCGTCCGCGTCGTCTCCTTCGAGTGGCGGGAGAAGCGCGACAGCCCGCGCTGGCGGGCGACCTGGATGTGGGCGAACACGATCGGGAGCGCCGGGGCCGCGCTGGTCTGGGGCGTGGGCCTCGCCAACCTGCTGAACGGCGTCCCCATCGACGGCGACGGCCACTTCGCCGGCAGCTTCTGGGACCTCTTCACGCCGTACACCGTGCTCGCGGGCCTCGCCGCCGTCCTCCTCTTCGCCTTCCACGGGGCGACCTTCCTCACGCTTCGGACGACGGGCGACCTGCTCCAGCGCGCCGGCGGGGCCGCCCGCCGGCTCGCGCTTCCGGCCGCGGCCGCCACCGGGATCTTCCTCGCCTGGACTGTCTGGGTCGCCGTCGACCGGAACGACAAGGACGTCTTCCCGCCGGTGCTCCCCGCCGCCGCCGGAATGCTCGCCCTCGCCCTCGCCGTGCTGTTCGCCTTCTCCGGCCGGAGCGGCTGGGCGTTCACGATGACCGGTGCCGGCACGGTTCTCTTCGTCGCGACGATCTTCACCGGGCTGTACCCGCGCGTGATGGTCTCGCAGCCGAACTTCGCCAACAGCCTCACCGTCGAGGGCACGGCCTCCTCCCATTACGCGCTCACGGTGATGACCGTCGTGGCGGTCGTCCTCGCGCCGGTCGTCTTGCTCTACCAGGGCTGGACGTACCACGTGTTCAGGGCCCGGATCGGGGTCGAGGAGCAGGCGGAGAGCCCGCTCGACCTGGTCGCGCGGAAGACCGAAGGGTAGAGCCCGGGATGGGGCCGCTCGATCCGCGCCTGGTCCGCCGCGCCCGGGCGGTGCGCGTCATGCTCGCGGTCGACACCGCCCTCGGGGTCGTCGCCGCCCTGCTCGTCCTCGCCCAGGCGGTCCTGCTCGCCCGGGTGGCGGCCCGGGGCTTCGCGGGCGCTTCGCTCCGGGAGCTCCTGACTCCGCTCGTGCTCCTGGTCGCGGTCGCGGCCTGCCGCGGGGCGGCGGCCTGGGGGTTCGAGGTCGCCGGCCGGCGCGCGGCGGCGAGCGCCCTTTCGGACCTGCGGCTCGACGTGGTCGAGCGCCGCGTGCGCGACCGGCCGGCTGCCCTCGACGGCGCCGAGAGCGCCGAGGTGGCCACGCTCGCCGTCGGCGGCGTCGACGCGCTCGAGACGGCGTTCGCCCGCTACCTCCCGCAGCTCGTGCTCGCCGTCGTGGTTCCGGTCGCCGTCCTCGCGCTGGTCGCGTCGATCGACCTCCTCTCCGCGGGGATCATGCTGCTGACCCTCCCGCTCGTCCCCGTCTTCATGTGGCTCGTCGGCCGCTACACGGAGCGGCGCACCGCGCGCCGGCGCGAGGCGCTGCGGCTGCTCTCCGTGCACTTCCTCGACGTCGTCCGTGGGCTGCCGACGCTCCGGGCGTTCAACCGCGGGCGGGCGCAGGCCGGGCGGATCGAGGAGGTCAGCGACGAGTACCGGCGCGCGACGATGGGGACGCTCCGGGTCGCGTTCCTTTCCGGAACCGTCCTCGAGCTCGCGGCGACGCTCGGGATCGCGCTCGTCGCGGTGACCGTGGGCGTCCGCCTCGCCGAGGGCGGGCTCGGCCTCGAGGCGGGGCTCACGGTGCTCGTTCTGGCACCGGAGCTCTACCTGCCGCTGCGGAACCTGGCGGCCCAGTACCACGCGAGCGCGGACGGCCTCGCCGTCGGCGAGCGCCTGCTCGACCTGGCCGAGCCGGAGGAGCGGCCGCGCGGGGCGGCGATCCCGCCGAGCCCGCGCGACGTCTCGGTGCGGCTGGAGGGCGTCTCCTTCTCCTATCCCGGCCGGCCGGGCCCGGTGCTCGCCGGCCTCGACCTCGAGCTGGCGCGCGGGGAGACGGTCGCGCTCACGGGCCCGAGTGGCGCCGGGAAGAGCACGATCGCGGCGCTGCTCCTGCTCCTGGCCGAGCCGACCGCGGGCCGCGTCACCGCCGGGGGCGTCGACCTCGCCGGGTGCGACCCGGCGGCGTGGCGGGAGCAGGTCGCCTGGGTCCCGCAGCGGCCGACGCTCTTCCGGGGCACGGTCGCGGACAACATCCGGCTCGGCGACGCGGCCGCCACGGACGCGGCGGTCGCCGAGGCCGCGGCGCTCGCCGGCGCCGACGGCTTCGTGCTCGCCCTGCCGGAGGGCTACCGGACGGTCGTGGGCGACGGCGGGAGGCCGCTCTCGGCGGGCCAGGCGCGCCGGATCGCACTCGCGCGCGCGTTCCTCCGCAACGCGCCGCTCGTGCTCCTGGACGAGCCGACCGCCGACCTCGATCCCGCGGGCGCCGAGGCGGTGGGCGAGGCCGTGGACCGTCTGCTCGGCGGGCGCACCGTCCTCCTCGTCACGCACCGCCCCGAGCTCGAGGCGCGCGCCGACCGCGTCGTCCGGCTGGGCGCCGAGGAGGTGACGGTGTGAGCACCGTGCGGCAGCTCTCGGCCTTCGCCGGCGTCCCCGCTCGGCGGGTCGCCCTCGCGATCCTGCCGGGGGCGCTGGCCGTCTGCTTCGGCATCGGCCTCATGACCGCGGCCGGCTACCTCATCTCGCGCGCCGCGGAGCAGCCTCCGATCCTCTCCCTCACGGTGACGATCGTCGCAGTCCGCTTCTTCGGCCTGGCGCGGCCGCTGGCCCGCTACCTCGAGCGGATCACCTCCCACGACGTCGCCCTCCGTTCGCTCGCCCGCATCCGCTCGCGCTTCTACGAGCGGATCGAGCCGCTCGCGCCGGCGCAGCTCGAGGGCTACCGCCGGGGCGAGCTGCTCAACCGCATGGTCGGGGACGTGGACGCCCTCCTCGGCCTCTACCCGCGCGGGGTCGGGCCGCCGCTGGTCGCGGCCGTCGCCGGCGGCGCGGCCGTGGTCGCCGCCGCCACGGTGCTTCCCGCGGCGGCCGCGATCCTCGCCGCCGGGCTGGTCGTGGGCGGGGTCGCCGTCCCGCTCCTCGCCTGGGCCGCGAGCCGCTCCTCGGGGCGCCGGCAGGCCGCCGCGCGCGGAGAGCTGACCGCCGAGCTGGTGGAGCTGCTGCGCGGTGCGCCCGAGCTCGTCGCCTACGGCCGGGAGGACGAGGCGGTCGCCCGCGTCCGCGCGGCGGACGCGGAGCTCGTGCGCCTCGGCCAGCGCGACGCCTTCGCGGCCGGCGCCGCCGACGCGCTCCTGATCCTCGTGGCGGGGGCGACGGTCGCCGGCGTCCTCGCCGTCGCGGTGGACGCGCACGCGGAGGGCACACTCGACCGCGTGCTCGTGGCGACGCTCGCCCTGCTCGCGCTCGCGTCGTTCGACGCGGTGATCCCGCTGCCGGGCGCGGCGCGCGAGCTCTCGGGCCTCCTCGCCGCCGGCCGCCGCGTCCTCCAGACGACGGGCCGCAAGCCCCTCGTCCGCGATCCGGCCGAGCCGCGTCCCCGTCCGCCGCGCCGCGCTCCCGTCGTCCTCGAGGGGGTCACGGCGCGCTACGGCGTCGAGGAGCCGGTGCTGAGCGCCTTCGACCTCCGGCTCGAGCCGGGGCGGCACGTCGCCCTCGTCGGCCCGAGCGGCGCCGGCAAGACCACCGTGCTCAACCTCCTCCTGCGCTTCCTCGACCCGGCCGAGGGCCGGGTCACGATCGGTGGGCACGACCTGCGCGAGTACCGCCAGGAAGACGTGCGCGCCACGTTCGCCCTCGCCGGCCAGGACGCGCACCTCTTCGACTCGACGATCCGCGAGAACCTGAGGCTCGCCCGTCCCGGCGCCGAGGAGGCCGACCTCTGGGCCGCGCTCCAGCGGG